>Ga0080064_1001662_pt1 | contig 43268 bp, 41 predicted proteins | sample Subgrocontami54m_FD_69260 | JGI IMG/M metagenome (GOLD analysis project Ga0080064, IMG submission 69260) | Subsurface groundwater microbial communities from S. Glens Falls, New York, USA - GMW46 contaminated, 5.4 m (SPADES assembly) (version 2) ...
GTGCGTCGTTCATATCGATCACCATGCCTCGCATCATGATCGATCACCGCTACCCGTTCAGGCTCATTTTGCGTTGGAAACACGCTCCCCTGCTCAGGCTCATTCTGTATTGGAAAAGGCTCTTGATTGACAGCATGAGGCTGATAGCGTAGCTTATCGCGGCGCGGATTCCTGCCCTGAGGCGGACGAGAATAACACCGCTATTTCCGCAGCCACGGTAGTAGTGGCCGGGCGTAAAGTGCATTCCAAAGGCAGTGTTCGGGGCTTGGCAGGTGGGATTGGCGCGTAATGGCTTGATCAGCCAAGAAACTCAATCGGGTCTTGAGGAGCGTGTGAATGAAATTCGATTGGCGCAATAACAAGGATTTCCTCGGTGGCCTGCTGTTGACTGTCATCGGGGCCATTGCACTCTACATGGCGCTCGACTATCCGTTCGGGAGCACCATGCGCATGGGTCCGGGATATTTCCCGCGGGTGCTGGCTGGCATACTCCTCGCATTCGGTGCCTACGTGATGATCCGCGGCATCAAGTCAGGCGAGAAGGTTAAAGGCATCTGGGGCTGGAAGCCGCTGGCGTTTATTATGGTTGCGTTCGTGGCCTTCGGCTGGATCATGGACCGCGGGGGATTGATTCCGGCGCTGGTGGTGATGTTTTTGACGTGTTCGTTTGGGGGCCATGAATTCAGGATCAAGGAAGTATTGATCCTCACGGTGGTCATGTCGGTGTTCGCGGTCGGCGTCTTCGTTTACGGTCTCGGGCTGCCCTATCGTCTTTTCTGGTGGTGATCAATGGATATCTTCAATAATCTGATTTTCGGCTTTACCGTCGCGCTGTCACTGCAGAACCTGGCCTATTGCTTCATCGGCGTATTCGTCGGCACTGCGATCGGCGTGTTGCCCGGCATCGGCCCGCTGGTCACCATCGCCATGCTGCTGCCGATTACTTTCAACCTGTCGCCGATCCCGGCGCTCATCATGCTCTCGGGAATTTACTACGGCGCGCAGTACGGGGGCTCGACCACCTCGATTCTGGTGAACCTGCCGGGCGAGACCGCCTCGGTGGTGACCTGTCTTGACGGCTACCAGATGGCGCGCCAGGGGCGCGCCGGGCCCGCGCTCGCTATCGCCGCGCTCGGCTCGTTCTTCGCCGGTTGCGTCGGCACCCTGCTGATCGCGCTGTTCGGCCCGCCGCTTGCGGAATGGGCGTTGAAGTTCGGGGCGCCGGAGTATTTTGCGCTGATGCTGATGGCCCTGATTGCGGCTGCCTGCCTCGCGCACGGCGACATGGTGAAGTCGCTCGCCATGGTGGTGCTGGGTCTGGTGCTCGGCATCATCGGCACCGATGTAAATTCCGGCATGGCGCGCTACTCTTTCGGTATCGCCGAACTGAGCGACGGCGTCGGCTTTACCGTGGTTGCGGTGGGCCTGTTCGCGATTTCCGAAATCGTGAAGAACCTTGAAACGGAGGAAAAGCAGGAGGTGTTCACCAAGGACATCAAGAACCTCATGCCGACGAAGCAGGATCTCATAATGTCCTCCGGCGCGATCTTGCGCGGCACGCTGGTCGGCTCTTTCTTCGGCACGTTGCCCGGCACCGGGCCGGCGATTTCCGCGTTCTCCAGCTATATGCTGGAGAAAAAGATCGCCAAGGATCCCTCGCGTTTCGGCAAAGGCGCGATCGAAGGCGTCGCGGGTCCCGAGGCGGCCAACAATGCGGCGGCGCAGACGGCGTTCATTCCGACGCTCACCCTGGGCATACCCGGCAGCGCCACCATGGCGCTGATGCTGGGCGCGCTCACCATCCAGGGCATCGCGCCCGGCCCGCAGGTCATGACCGCCAAGCCCGACCTCTTTTGGGGCCTGATCGCCAGCATGTGGATCGGTAATCTGATGCTGGTCGTACTCAACCTGCCGATGATCGGGCTGTGGGTTAAGTTGCTCAAGATTCCTTATCGCTACCTGTTTCCCTCGATCATCATGTTCTGCGCCGTGGGCAACTACAGCGTGAACAACAGTGCGATGGATCTTTACCTCGTCGCCGCCTTCGGCATCCTGGGTTACGTCGTGATGAAGCTCGAGTTCGAGCCCGCGCCGCTCATCCTGGGCTATGTGCTGGGGCCGCTGATGGAGGAAAACCTGCGGCGGGCGCTGCTGATTTCACGCGGCGATCCGACGGTGTTCTTTACGCGCCCGATCAGTCTTGGCTTCATGATCGCAAGCATTCTGATCCTGGTCACCATGGTGGCGCCGGCGATACGCAGGAAGAAGGAAGAAGCGTACCAGGTACACGGCGCCTAGGCCCGCACGGCCGGATCTATGCCGGCCGCTGATATGGCTTGAACCTGTCTGGAACGCGGGTGGAATTCTCTTCCGCCCGCGGTCCCTTTCCGCGCATGCAGGGCGAAGCAGCCGGGATCTACCGGCTGCGCAAGACCCTGTGGCAATGCAGGAAAAAAACATGGCGAACGCAGTTTCGATTCCGAACCCGGTGAAGGAGCTGTTAAAGGCGGGCAAGGTGGCGCTGGGCATGAACGTGCGGCTCGCGCGCTCGGGCGACATCGCCCGCATCGCGAAATCGAGCGGACACGATTTCATTTTCATCGACATCCAGCATTCGCTATTCAACGTGGAAACCATCGGCCACATCGCGCAGGCAGCGCTCGGATGCGGTATCGCGCCGCTGGTCCGCGTACGCAGCTGCGACGACCCGGACACCTCGCTATTGCTGGATAACGGCATCAGCGGGATCGTATTTCCTGATATCAGCACCGCCGCCGAAGCGCAGCGGGCGGTGGACCGGGCAAAATTTCCGCCGGTCGGCAAGCGTTCAGTCTCGGGCAGCTATGCTGTTTTCGATTACCGCGCGGTATCGACGGCTGACGCAGTGCCGGCGCTGAACGACAACACGCTGGTGGTGTGCATGATCGAAACCGAAGAGGGCCTGCGCAACGTGGAGGCAATCGCCGCGGTCGACGGCGTCGATGTGATTCATGTCGGCTCCAACGATCTGCTGGCGGCGATGGGGCGGCCGGGCACGTTCGGCAGTCCCGAACACATTGCGGCACTCGACCGCGTGATTTCCGTTACCAAGGCACACGGGAAAATTCCGGGGGTCGGCGGCGACCGCAACATCGATCGCCAGGCCGATTTCATTCGCAAAGGCGCACGCTTCATCACCACCAACAGCGATATTGCGTTCATCATGGCCGAAGCGTCGCGGGTCACGGGGGCGCTGCGCAAGGCACTGGACGCCGCCGCGTAACGCGCGAGACCTGCGCGCGTTGGGTGGGTTTAAAACCGGCGCCGATTCATGGGATTCGGGATCAGGCGCCGACTTCGGGGCAATCGACCGGGTGATGCACGCCGCCGGTCGCCTGCATGACCTGGTCGCGCAATGCGACGAGGTGCGGATCGTGAATGCCGTGGGCGGCGAGGCAATCGACGGTTTGATAGAGATAGTCGGCGCTCGAGCCGAAACGGCCGTGCGCCGTGGCGAGCGTGCGGATCAGCGCATCGGGCGGCAGCCTGCCCGCGTAGTGCGGATGTGCGTGGTTGACGACAAACGCGATCGCGCGCAGTTGTCTGCGGCCGGTGCGCGTTTTCACCCAGCGCGGCGCGTACGATCCCAGCGTCATTTCGCGCCGCCAGATCAGCGTCAGTTCGTGCCTTGCCTTGTCGGCCGCGATGCGGAATGCGACGCCGTTGCACGAGCCGCCGAAATCCAGTCCCAGCACCAGCCCCGGGTTGTCGATTGAACCGCGGCCCGTGCGTGAGCGCAGGCAAAAGCGGCGGTGGAAACCGTGGACGGTGGCGAGCTTGCGCTCGGTGTAATGAAAAAGCGGGTTCCAGATCAGCGAGCCATAGCCGAATACCCACAAATCGCGTCCGGGCGTCCACCCGGCGAGGACGCGCTCCAGCGAGGCGTGAAATTCCTCCCCGGATACCAGCGGCAGGTCGTGCCTATCGCGCGCGTAGGACTTGCGCAAAACGTCGTTTTCGAGATCCTCGCGGGTCAGCCCCATATATTGAAAAACGCGCCGAGCGCGTCAAGGTTGACCGCGGACCGGTACCCGGCAATCGCCGGCGCACGGTGCCGCCCGGATGGCAGGTGCATGCAAATTCCGGCGCATAGACTCATGTTGCGGGCATAATACTCGAATTGCGTTGTCCACGGATCAAAGTCCCGTTCGCGTTTATCAGAAGTTCGGGAGCCGGTATTCGGCGGGCGCATCGAGTGGAAACATCCCGGCGTGCTACGCTGTTTGAGCGGGATCGGTCTGCCGAACTGCAACCTGATACCTGAGGAGAGACGATCATGATAAAGCTCTGCACAATACTGGTGGGATTCATGCTCAGCGCAGCGGTGTTGGCGCAGGGATATCCGTCCAAGCCGATCCGGCTGATCGTTCCGTTTGCACCGGGCGGCACTGTCGACATCTCCGCGCGGGGTATCGCCCCGGGACTGACCGAGCAACTCGGCCAGAGCGTGATTGTTGAAAATCGTGCCGGCGCCGGGGGCACCATCGGCGCCGACCTGGTCGCCAAGGCGCCCGCGAGCAGAGAGCAGGGTTCCCGCTTGCGGGATGCGAACGTCCGCGAGCAGGGCGAAAGCGCCGTCGGATGAATCGCGGGCGTTGCATCCGTCTCCGGGGTCGCATCCCCTTGAAGGGGCCCCTGCTCCGCCCTCCGACGGCGCCGCCCGACGGCTACACGCTGTTGATGGGATCGAACAGCACCGTGAGCGTCGCGCCCAGCCTGTACCCGAAGAACCCGTATCACCCGGTCAGGGATTTTTCGCCGGTCAGCCTGGTCGCATTCACGCCGTTCGTACTGGTCGCGCATCCGTCGGTTCCGGCGAAAACGGTGAAGCAACTGATCGTCCTCGCCAAATCGAAACCCGGTTTGCTGACAATGGCCTCCGGCGGAACCGGCAGCTCGAATCATCTGGTGGGCGAATTGTTTCAGTCGTTGACCGGCGCAAAGTTCACCCACATTCCGTACAAGGGCGCGGCGCCGGCGGGCGTCGACCTGATGGCCGGTCACGTTGATCTGCTGTTCGATCAACTCGCGACCTCGGTCGGTCCCATCAAGTCGGGGAAATTCCATGCGCTCGCGGTGGCCTCGAAAACCCGCAGTGCGGCGGTGCCCGAGGTGCCGACCATGGCCGAGTCGGGGGTGCAGAACTACGAAGTGCTCAACATTACCGGCGTGCTCGCGCCCGCCAATACGCCGGCCGAAATTATCGGCAAGCTGAACGCCGCCACGCTCAAGGTGTTGAGCCAGCCGCTGGTGAAGGAACGCTTTGCGGCGATTGCGCTCGATGCGCGCGGCAGCACACCGGGTGAATTCTCCGCCTACATCAGGGAAGATTTCGCGAAGTGGAGCAAGGTGGTGAAGGACGCGAACATCAAGGTTGATTAAGGTGCGGGACGACAAATTCCTCAAGCGGAGCGTAAGGCGATGAAAGCAGCTTATTTCATGCAACAGGGCGGGCCGGAGGTGATGCAGTATGGCGACGTTGCCGATCCCGTTGCCGGGCCGGACGAGGTGCTCGTCGATGTTCATGCGGCCAGCGTCAACGGCGCCGACTGGAAAGTGCGCACCGGCAAATATGCCCGGATCACGGAATTTCCGTACATCCCGGGGCGGGATTTTTCCGGCGTCATCAGCGCGCTCGGCGCCGGGGTGAAAGAGTTCGCGATCGGCGATGCGGTCTTCGGCGTTTGCGAGGTCGACCGGGAAGCGGCTTACGCCGAGAAGGTCGCAATCCGGTCGGCGATCGTGGCAAGAAAACCGCAAAGCCTTACCCACGCGGAGTGCGCGGCGCTGGCGCTGATCGGCCTCACCGCACAATGCTCGATCGAGGACACGCTGCAGTTGAAGCCCGGCGAAACGATACTGATTCAGGGCGGCGCGGGCGGCGTCGCCAGCTTCGCAATCCAGCTCTCCAAGCATATCGGCGCCCGCGTGATCACGACTACGAGCGCGAGGAATCACGACTACCTGCGCAGTCTCGGCGCCGATGAGATCATCGACTACAACAATCAGGACTTCACGCAAGTGGTGTCCGGGTGCGACGCGGTGTTCGACACTGTCGGCGGCGAGGTGGCGACGCGCTCTTTCGCCGTGCTGCGGCCGGGCGGACGCGCCGCATTCATTGCCTCGGGCAACGCGGCGCCGGCCTCGCCGCGCGCCGATGTCGTGTCGCTGCGTCCGAAGGCAACTCGCGACCGCGCGCATCTCGAACGGATCATCGCACTGGTCAGCAGCGGCGCCGTCCGCGTCCCCGAGATCACGCTCTATGCGTTATCGCAATCCGCCGCGGCCCATGCGGTGAGCGAGGGGCGCCACCTGCGCGGCAAACTGGTATTCAAGGTGCGCTGATTATTCGCGGCTATCGGGCCGCACGCTGACTGGCTGGCTCGGCTTATTGAGGATTACGTAATCGCTTGACGCTTTTTCCCTCATCCCCACCCTTCTCCCGGGGGGAGAAGGGCTTGTACGGCCCTCTCCCTCCGGGAGAGGGTGGCGCGCAGCGACGGGTGAGGGAGGCGTGGTAAGTGCCCGCGCCCGATGTGCGCACCATCCGCGAGGCGGCCAGGATCAGCCAGAGCCAGTTCGCGAAATTAATCGGCGTGAACCTGCGTACGCTGCAAAACTGGGAGCAGCAACGCACGCAGCCGACCGGGCCTGCCAGAGCGCTGCTCAAGATCGTCGCATCGAACCCGAAAGCCATTGAAGCGTTGCACGAATAAAGCCAATCGAACCAGACCAATGGGGTATTCTAATTATGCATTCCCCTTGCTGTGTTTTTCCGCTCGACTCACCGCCGCATAATGAACACCGAAGCAGTCGGCCAATTTCCTGCATCGTGTAACCTCCCGTTGTGTAAGCCCCCAGCCAATTCGATCCTTAACAGTCTAGCCATGACCTCCGTAGACCATTGTGGCTCCGTTTAGAGGTGTCCGTAAAACTGGGTACAGCACAGTAACTTATTCGTGGCATGTGCGTTGAAGGTATAGCAATACATATGACAACAACAAATCGCAATGCCAAGGCGGTCAAGATTGAATCTCGAGGATGCCCCTATTTATTGGTTGTATCCGGTAGCTGTAAGGAATTAATAGATAGACGAGGGCGTAGATGGTTGGGATAATTCTTATATGACAATTAGTCTCCAACAAAGCCTTTTCGAATCCGTCACCCTGCCTGAAATAACGCCCCGAGATAAGGCTGCTACCGGCACATCCGGCACGTTTGGCGATAATATGAAGCTACCGATCCATCGGTGGTTTCGCTATTCAGCAGGATTTTCCGCAACTTGGGTGAAAGAGGTTATCCGCGAGAGTAGTGCTAGAGCAGTACTTGACCCATTTATGGGTTCTGGCACTACCTGCGTTGTGGCGGATGAGCTTGAGATCATGTCCTACGGCATCGAATCTCATCCGTTTGTCTATCGACTGGCCAAGGGAAAACTTTCATGGGCTGAAAGCATTACTGCCTTTCAGCAAACTATCGCCGAGATTGAAGATCGCGTCGTCCGGATGCGCTCGAAATCCCTGCCTGAGATCCCAGCCCTTCTAGGCAAATGCTACAGCAGTGATGCCTTAGTCGAACTTTTTAAAATCCGGGAAGTTTATTCGAAGCTTGCGCCGGCTTTGCCGGAAGAACTAAACTCCCTCGTCTTTCTTGCGATCAATGCGATCCTGCGCCCTTCGAGCCACGTTGGAACTGCGCAATGGCAATATGTGCTTCCAAATAAGCGGAAAGCGAAAGTATCCACTCCCGCTAAAGCATTAACGGTGCAAGCGTTGATGATGGTGAACGACATGCGACATATGCAACTTGCCGCAAAGTCGAGTCGAGCAACACTGATTCAAGGCGATGCAAGAACGCTGCAGGGAATCCCCGATAAGACGATTGATCTAGTAGTTACTTCCCCGCCCTATGCGAACAACTATGACTACGCCGACGCTACCCGTCTCGAAATGACGTTCTGGGGCGAGATTGATTCCTGGGGTGATCTCCATGAGACGGTTCGAAAATACCTCATCCGCTCAAGTTCACAGCACGCATCCAAAGATCGTCTCGAACTCGATGTCCTGCTGGCGGAGCCTGTCACGAGGCCGATCCGAAACGAATTGACTGCAGTTTGCCGAGAACTCGAGAAAGTCAGAGGCACCAAGGGGGGTAATAAGGCATATCACACTATGATTGCCGCCTACTTCGCTGACATGGGCCAGACATTCCATGCGCTACGTCGAGTTACTACATCGGGGTGCGACGTTTGTTTGGTGATCGGGGATTCTGCACCCTACGGCGTGTATGCGCCGGTAGATAAGTGGTTAGGGGAGCTGTCACTCGCAGCAGGATTCCGGTGTTGGTCGTTCGAAAAGATTAGAGACCGCAATGTGAAATGGAAAAATAGAAAACACACCATTCCATTGCACGAAGGACGACTTTGGATACAAGGGTAATTCATGGCAACCTCGCCGTCCCACAAATTCGGTCAAGACTTGGGGAATCTTCTTGAGGATGTAGTCCTAAATAGGATTCTGAAACCGCGACTTCAGGCGTTCGCGCGGGCCAAGAATTATTACCTTGACTGGCAAAAGGATCGTCCCGCTCGATCAGGTAAGAAGGTTTGTTGGGAAGACAAGTACGGAAACAAGCACGACCTTGACTTCGTAATCGAGGTTGGCGGCACAGACCAAGAAATCGGTCGGCCTGTCGCGTTCATTGAAGCAGCTTGGCGGCGTTACACGAAGTATTCAAAGAATAAGGCGCAGGAGATTCAGGGGGCTTTGCTTCCAATTATCGAAATGCACCATCTATCCGCACCTTTTTTCGGCGTAGTGTTAGCGGGGGAGTTTACAGAACCCGCATTGGCGCAGCTTCGCAACAACCGTTTTTCTGTCATCTATATTCGGTACCAAGATGTAGTAGCTGCATTCGCAGCAGTTGGCTTCAACATTGCTTTTGACGAAAATACTCGTGATGCAAAGTATGCAGCAGCAACCCGGAAATTGGCTTCGCTAACGAAAAAAGACAAGGATATTATTCAACATGCCTTAACTACCATCTCGAAAGTCGAAACAGATACATTTATGACCACGCTCCAGGCGGCGCTGGAACGGCTTATTACTAGAATCACCATACTACCGCTGTTTGGTACCAGACTTGAGTTTGGCGCAGTCAAAGAAGCGCTCGCCAAACTTGGCGAGATAGATCTCAAAACCCCGGCAGGTCACTTCGATAAATTTGAGGTCATCATCGATTACAATAATGGCGATACCATCCGAGCTTCGTTTAAGAATAAAACTGGCCTATCGGATTTTCTTAATATGCTCGATTCGTAATTTGAAAAAATAGAAAAATGGGCTGGAGTAGGTAAACGCCTGAGGTTGATGAACAGCGCGCGATAGAGCGCCGCGGCGAACGGGTAGCTACTTCCGCGAGAGAATGAACTCCGCAATATCCAGCCGCGTCGCGATCCAGATGTCACGCGCGCCGGCTGCGGTCTGGATGATTTTCTCGTAATAATACGCACCGTGTGGACGGCCGAAGATATGGGCATGTGAGGTCACGTCGATGATGACCGGGCCTGCGCGCTGCTGCGCGATTCTTTGCAGGTGCTCTTCGAACGTCTCGAGCATCATGCGCGGCGGATTGCCGTACTTCATCGACGGCATATCGTTGACATCGGTCGCGAGCGGAATGGCCACGATTTTGCGCTCGCCGAAGCTCTGCACGTAGGGCAAGTCGTCGTCGAACACGTCGCCGTACCACGCATAGCCGGCCTCGGCGAGCAGCCGCGCGGTGTTGGCGCTCGGGGTGCCGCGCGGGCTGAGCCAGCCCTTGATGCGCTGGCCCGAGACTGCTTCGAGCAGAGCCGTGCAGCGCTGAATGTTTTTGCGCTCTTCGTCCTCCGCCATCAGCGCCGGGATGACATCCATCGCATACGAGTGCGACAGTATCTCGTGTCCCGCGTCGGCGACGGCCTTGACGGCTTCCGGCGTGCGTTCTGCCAGTATGGCGCTCACCATCACGCTCGCCTTGACGCTGTGGCGCGCGAACGCATCGAGCAGGCGATAGATGCCGCGCTTCGCGCCGTAGGCCGCCCACGATATCGCCATGGTGTCGAGCACGCCGGGCGGCAGCGGGTTGCCCATCGGGCTGATGCCCGGCGCCTTTCCGTCCGACCACGCTTCCAGACAAACGTTGAAAACGACGGCGATGCGCTTGTTGCCGGGCCACAGCCAATCTGATCGCGTCATTTATTTTCCCGGGGTGTTGCGGTCGGCTTCCTATTCGATCCTGAGCCCGATCGCCTTGACCACCTTGGCATATTTCTCCGTCTCGCTCTTGAGATACGCGCCCGCCTGCTCCGGCGTGGAGCCGACCGGTTCGACGCCCATCCCCGCGTAGCGCTCGCGCACGTCGGCGGCCTCGAGCGCTTTCACCGCTTCGCGGTTGAGCCGCGCCACGACATCCTTCGGCGTCGCGGCGGGGACGAGCAGCATGCCCCACAGGATGTGTTCGTAGCCGGCGACGCCGGCCTCCGCGATCGTGGGTACCTCGGGCAGAACCGCCGCGCGCTTCGCGCCCGTCACCCCCATCGCCCTCACCCTGCCGGCCTTGACGAACGGCAATGCCACCGGCACGCCCGCGAAGTACATCGCGATCTGCCCGGACATCACGTCGCCCAGCGCCTGGGGCCCGCCCTTGTAGGTCACATGCACCATCTTCAGCGCGGTCATGTAACTGAACAGCTCCGCCGCGAGGTGGTCGGAATTGCCGTGGCCGGTGGAGGAGAAATTGAGCTCGCCCGGACGCGCCCGCGTGAATGCGATCAACTCCTTCACCGATCGCGGCGGCAGCGAGGGATGCGTCACCAGGATGTGTGGCGTCGCGCTGACCTGCGACACCGGCGCGAAATCGCGCAGCGCATTGAAGCTGAGTTTGACGTAGGCGCTCGCACCGGTCGCGATTCCGGCGTTGGCGAGCAGCACCACGTGGCCGTCGGGAGGCGCCTTCGCAACCAGCTCCGCGGCGATATTCGCCCCCGCACCCGGCCGGTTGTCCACCACCACCTGCTGGCCGAGGCCGTCGCCCATTTTCGCCGCGAGCACGCGTCCAATAAGATCGGTGGTGCTGCCGGCGGAAAAGCCGACCACCAAACGCACCGGCTTCGCCGGGTAGCCTTGAGTCCAGCCTGGAGTCACGCCCAGCGCGCAGGCTCCAAATATAATGATTCGCGCGGCGTACTTCATCGTTGTTCTCCCTTCCTGTCGTTAGTATGAACGATCAATCCATTCGAAGCCGGTCAAGATCGGTTTTACTCCGGCCCCACGAAGCCGATGTACGCGCCACAGGCATCACCGGGATTTGCGAACATCGCCAACTCGCCGGTGTTGCGCACGCCGCGCGCCAGCGGCGGCATGCCGTGCTCCTGCATCCAGCGCGCGGCAGCGCCCATGCTGGTCGTGCGGTACAACGCCTGGAACGGTCCAGGGCCGCGACGCTCCAGCGCATCGGCAGCAGGTCCCGCAGCGTAGGGCTGGACTACGCCGAGTCCGGTGGGACCCAACTGAAACACCGCCATGTCTGACATGATCACCGTGCCCCGCTGCAGTGGCGGCCGCGGCAATCCCAGCACTTTGGCGTATGTTTCAGCGTCAGCTTCGGCATCCCGGGTCACGATGTAGACGCGCTCGAGCGTGTACACGCCGTTGGGATGATTACCAGCGAGCGGCACCTGATTGCGGCGCTCCCCTATCGGCGTAAGGTGCTGGATGAAAAAAACGGGCAGCGGGTTCCCGGGTCCCGGCACCGCGGCTTTCCACCGCAACTGCTGACCGGCCGGGGTCAGCCGACTGCCGTCGATTGGATCGCTTACGTCGACGCCGCGGCTGCGCATAGCTGCCACTTCCGCCGTCAAGTCGTCGCATTGCAGAACGATGTAGCGAATGCCGCCGCCTGCCGCGATGAAATCAACCAGCCCCGCATCCTGGTTTGCGGGTCGACCCGCTGCCGCCAGCTGCTCGGCCTGATCGCGGATCGCCAGCAACTCGACGTAGTCGTCCTGGAGAAATGCGATGGCGTTGTGGGTGCCCCGGCCGGGATGCGTGCCGCCCGGATGGATGTTGAAGCCCAGCTTGCGGTACTGCTCGATACCCTGCGGCAGATCGGGCGCGCAAATCATTACGTGGTCGATACGGGTAATCATGGCTGGGCGATCAGCTGAATTCGTAAAGTCGCGCCGGATTGTCGACCAGCACCTGTTTGCGCGTTGCGGCGTCGGGGACCCAGTCCCCAAGCAACTCGCACAGATCACCGTCGTTCGGCATCGCGCCTTTTACCATCACGTGGGGCCAGTCGGTGCCCCAGATCACCTGCCGTGGCGCCGCCGCCAGCAGCGCGTGAGCGTAAGCATTGGTATCGGCATGCGGCAATGGCTGGTGCGAGATCCGGTACGGTCCGGTCAATTTCACCCACGCGCGTCCGCTTTGCATCAGGCGCAACAGGGCCTGAAATCCCGGTGCGTCGAGTCCTTGGTCGGTGCGCATGTAGCCGAGGTGCCCATAAACAGTGTCCACCGGGAAATCCGCAAGCATGCGGTCGAGATCGGGAAATTCGTCCACGTGCATCAGGAATTCCATATGCCAGCCGAACGGCTTGACGAGTAGAGCGAGCCGCTTGAGGGAATCGAGTGGCAGTGTTCCCGCCTGGCGGTCCTTGACGTCCACGATGTTGACGCGCACGCCGCGCACGCCGGCTGTGTGCAAGCGTTCGAGCTCGCGCCCGGTGATGTTTTCCGCGACCACCGCGACGCCGCGAAACTGCGGGCCGGCGGCTTTCATCGCATCGAGCATCGCGGTGTTGTCGGCGCCGTAGACGCTCGGCTGTATCAGCACCGCGCGCTCGACGCCGAGTGTGGCGAGCATGTGTCGGTAGTCGGGCAGCAGCGCGTCGGCCGGCGTGTATATGCGTTCGGAATAATAGGCGTAGCGCGCCTGCGGTCCGCAGATGTGCGCATGACTGTCGCAGGCGAGCGGCGGCAGCACGATGCGCGGCTTGCGGGGCGCCGCATCAAATCCTGCGCACAGCGGCGGCGCGGCTGGTATCGCTCCTGAATTCATTGTTCTCCCCGGTCTGGTGGCACGGCGTGACTATATCTCACGGCAGCGTGTTCGTGCGAGCGCATAAGCCCCGGCCTGCCGCGCCTTGCTCATCGTGATTGCCCGCGGAGATGAGTATTGCTATGCTTCCCGCTTCCCCGCATCGCAAGGGCAATCCCCCATGATAGACGCAGCAATCATCGGCCTCGGCTGGTGGGGCAAGAATATCGTCAACGCGGTGCAGGCCAGGAGCGAGCGCCTGCGCTTCATCCGCGGTGTGAGCAAGGAGCCCGACACCGTGCGCGAATTCGCCGCTAATCACGGCTTCGAACTGTCGACCGAGCTTAACGACGCGCTGAACGATTCGCGAGTACAGGCGGTGGTTCTCGCCACCCCGCATTCGCTGCACACGGGCCAGATCATCGCGGCCGCGGCGGCCGGCAAGGCGGTATTTTGCGAAAAGCCGCTGGCGCTTAAAAAAGCCGATGCCGTACGCGCGGTCGAGGCGTGCCGGCAGGCGGGCGTGGTGCTGGGGGTAGGCACCAACAAGCGCTTCTGGCCCTCGATGCGCGAATTGAGGCGAGTGGTTGCGGGCGGCGAACTCGGCGAAATCCTGCATCTCGAGGGGCATTACAGCAACGAAAACTCGGGCATGCATTTTTCCTCCTGGCGCGAATTGCCGACCGAATCGCCGGCCGGAGGCATGACCGGAGCAGGGCTGCATATTCTGGACGCGCTTGTGAGCCTCGGCGGACCGATTCGCTACGCGCATGGCCGGCTGGTTACGCGCAAGCCGCCGCCCGATCCGCACGACACGGTCTCGGTCATGCTCGAATTCGAGAGCGGCGTCACCGGTGTGTTCGGCACCGTGAGGGCGACGCCCTTTTACTGGCGCGTGCATGTGTTCGGCCGCAAGGGTTCGGCCGAAGCGATAGGCGAAAATGATCTGGTGGTGCGCCTGACCGGCGCCAAGCCGGCGACACAGAGCTTCGAGCCGGTCGATGCATTGCGCGCCGAATTCGAGGCGTTCGCCGACGCCGTCGCCGGCCGCGCGCCCTATCCGATTCCGCCGGCGCAGATGATAGATACCGTCGCCGCGTTCGAGTCGGTGGTCAGGTCGATCGAGTCGGACAGCGTGGTGCTGCCCGGCAGGCAGTGAGCGGACGGAGGAGAGTCAGAGTGAGAATCGGGTTCGTGGGGCTGGGAGCGATGGGCATGGGCATCGTGCCGCGCCTGATCGCAAGCGGCCACAGCGTCACGGGGTGGAACCGGACTGCGACCAGGGCCGGGCCTTTGCTCGCGCTGGGGATGCGGTGGGCGGACAGCCCGCGCGAAGTTGCGCTCGAATCCGAAATTGTTTTTTCGATTGTGACCGACGCTGCGGCGGTGCGGGCGGTGGCGCTCGGCGCCGACGGCATCATCGCGGGCCTCGCGCAAGGCAGCGTATATCTCGACATGAGCACCATCGCGCCGGATGCGAGCCGCGCGGTCGCCGCCGAATTTGCGCAGGCGGGATTGACGATGCTCGATGCGCCGATTTCCGGCAGCACCGTCACGCTCGCCGAAGGCAAAGCTTCGATCATGGTCGGCGGCGACAAGGCGGCATTCGAGCGCGTGCAGCCGGTGCTGCTCGCGATCGGGCCCAAAGTGTCGTACATCGGCGCGAGCGGACTTGCCGTGCAGATGAAGCTTGCGATCAACCTTGTGCTCATGGTTGAGGTCATCGCGTTCTGCGAGGGCGTTGCACTGGCCGAAAAAGGCGGCGTTGCGCGCGAGATCGCGGTCGACGCGATGTTAAAAAGCGTAGTCGCCTCGCCGGTGCTCGGCTACCGCGGCCCATTCATACTCGAAGGCAATATGCCCGCGGAGCCGCTGGCGGACGTCAACCTGCAGCAAAAGGACATGCTGCTGGTGCTCGAGCTGGGTCGCAAGCTGGGTATGCCGGTGCCGCTTGCCGCGGCTGCGAACGAAATGATGAACGCGTGTCGCGGCCTGGGCATTGATCATCGCGACTTCGTCACCGCGCACGAGGTCTATCGCCGTATGGGAGGAATGTCGAAATGAAGCCGGAGCTGAAGCCGTATTGCACCAATCTCAAGGACGTGCCCAAGGTCGGCGGGCTGTCGGAGAAGGACGGATGGATCAACATGCAGGTGCAGTTCCTGATCGATCAGAAAACCGCGAACTCGGACAAGATGCTGGTCGGCTGGACGGTGCTGCCCCCCGGGGCCCAGCATGACCGGCACCGGCATTTCAACTGCGACGAGTTCTGGATCGTCATCAAGGGACGCGGCGTGATGTACACCGACGAGGGCGAAAAGCCTTCGGGCGAAGGCGACGTGGTGTTTACGCCGCGCGGTCACTGGCACGGTTTCAAAAATACTTCCGATCAGGACGTGGTGCTGGTGTGGGGCTGGAGCGGCGCGGGCTCGCTCGAAGCGGCGGGATATGAATCCGTGGATGGCGGGCGCACGCACTGAGGGCGCTGCCTGACGCACGATGAATTCAACCCGGCAAGACCCGCGCATCGAGCGCGGCATGGCGGCGCAACTTGCGCGGCGGCGCGAGTTGATCGAGGCCGGCGCAAAACCGCTGGGCTGGAAAGTCGGCTTTGGCGCGCCGGCGGCGATGGAGAAGCTGGGGATAAAGGCGCCGCTGGTCGGCTTTCTGACCGATCAGGCGCGCTTGGCTGCCGGCGCGACGATTTCACTGGCGGACTGGCGTAAACCGGTAGCCGAGCCTGAGATCGCCGTTTATGTCGGTAGCGACCTGCCTGCCGGCGCGAAGCGCGATACCGCCGCTGCGGCAATTATTGCGCTGGGCCCCGCGATTGAACTTGCCGATGTTGACCGCCCGCCGGACGATGTCGAGCAGATCCTCGCCGGCAATATTTATCAGCGTCACGTCATTCTGGGTCCGCGCGATGCTTCCCGCGCAGGCTGCGTGCTCGACGGTTTGCACGGGCGCATCCTGAGAAACGGGACCGAAGTCGCGAGTACTTCCGATCCGCAGGCGATGACGGGGGACTTGCTCGACATCGTGCGTCATGTCGCCGATGTGCTGGCGGAATTTGGCGAGCGGCTGCGCGCCGGGCAGATCATCATCACGGGTTCCATCGTGCCGCCGCTGTGGCTTACGGCGGGCGAAGAAATCGTGTTCAACCTCGACCCTGTCGGCAGCGTTTCAATAAAATCCTGAGTGTCATGCCTTTACTTTATGGCGCCGCCGGTTTAGATTGCGGCGCATGGTCCGGCTGTTACGCATAGAAATCGCCGGTGCGCTTTATCACATCAGCGCGCGCGGCATTCCGCGGGTTTTTCATGATAATTCTGGACGATGGGAGGAGACTATGATTGCCAAGACGATTTCGGGAGCCTTCGCGCTGGCGTTGGGCGCGCTTGCGTTGTGTCCGGAGGCAGCGCTCGCGCAGGCGTGGCCGAACAAAACCATCCGCCTGATCGTGCCGTTTCCGGCTGGCGGCGGAGTAGACTACATCGGGCGCCTCGTCGGCAAGGGGCTGTCCGATCGCCTCGGCCAGCAGGTGGTGATAGACAACCGCCCCGGCGCCAACGCCATCCTCGGCCTGGAAGCCCTGAAAGCATCGGCCCCGGACGGCTACACCATCGCAGCCGCTTCCGCCGGCCCGCTGGCGGTCAATCCGTTCATCTATGCCAAGCTGCCCCACGACACGCTGAAGGACTTCACTCAAATCGCCAACATGGTGAATTTCCCGCTGCTGCTGGTGGTTCACCCGTCACTGCCAGTCAAGAGCGTCAAGGAGTTGATCGCACTCGCCAAGGCACGGCCCGGTGAAATCACCTACGCCTCGCCTGGATCGGGTAACTCGTCGCACCTCGCCCCGGAATTATTCAATTCGATGGCGAAAGTGCAGATACTGCACGTCCCTTACAAGGGAATGGCGCCTGCCGTTCTGTCCGTGTTGTCCGGTGAAACCCAACTCCTCCACAGCAGCATCCCGCCGATACTCCCTCATGTGCGCGCCGGCAAGGTCAGGGCGCTGGGAGTCGGCAATGCCCAGCGCGTGCCATCGCTGCCCGAGTTTCCGACGATAGCCGAAGCCGGACTGCCCGGATTTGAAGCCTATGCGTGGGCCGGCATGATCGGACCCGCGAACATGCCCAAAGACATCGTCCAGCGGCTCAACAAGGAAATCGTCGAGATACTGAATCAAAAGGACGTCATCAAGCGCATGCTGGCCGAAGGCACCGTTCCTACGCCTTCCAGCCCGGAGGAGTTCACGGCCTATATGAAGTCGGAACTCAAGAAATGGGGCGACGTCGTGAAAATGGCCAACATCAAGGTCGAGTAGTCGTGCAGCGTTTGATCGTGTCCGCGCAGACAGCGGCGATCGAAGCGCAGTGAATCAGACGAAACCCGCAATCGGGGTCATCGGTCTCGGCATCATGGGGAGCGCGATGGCCGGGGCCTTGCTCGCAGGCGGCTTTCAGGTGGCCGGTTACGATGTGGCGGCGCCGCCGCGCCGCCGGCTGATAAAAGCCGGCGGGCGGGCGCTGGCTTCGAGCACGGCGGTCGCTGCGAATGCGGAGGTTCTGATCACGTCGCTCGCGACGGTCGCGGCGCTCGATGATGTGGTTGAAAAAATCGCCTCGGCTAAGCGCGCTGCAAACAGGCCGCGCCTGATCGTGATCGAGACCAGCACGCTGCCGCTTGCGGACAAGGAGCGCGCAAGAAAGCGCTTGCAGCGCGCCGGCGTTACGCTGCTCGATTGCCCGATCAGCGGCACCGCGGTGCGCATGAAAGAGGGCGCGTGGACGATTTTCGTCAGCGGCGGCGCGGCTGCGTGCCGGCGCGTCAAGCCGGTCTTCGAAGTGTTCACGCGCAACGTGCCGTATGTCGGCGCCTTCGGCAATGGCACCCGCATGAAATTCATCGCCAATCACATGGTCGCCATCCACAACGTCGCGGTTGCCGAGTCGCTCACGTTCGCGCGCCGGATGGGGCTCGATCCGCAGCGGGTGTGGGAGTTGTTCGCGGCAAGCCCGGTGATCGGCACGGGGGTCTACCGGCTGCGCGGCAAATTCATGGTCGAGCGCCGGTATCTGCCGGCGACGATGAAAGTCGAGGTCTGGCAAAAAGACATGCAGGTGATCGGCGACATGGCGAAAGCGGTTCATTGCCCGACGCCGTTATTCAGCGCGTGCGTGCCGCTGTTCAGCGCCGCGATGGCGCAGGGCCTGGGCCGGCACGACACCGCCTCGGTGTGCGAGGTGTTGGGCGCGATGGCGGGAATCGGCTCACCGCGCGGGAAGCGCAGATGGCGGGTCCCGACCGGATAGGACCGGCCTGGCGCGTTTATTCATCATTCATCAGAAGGCGGATCAGGACGTGACAGATACGAACAAGACGGTAGGCCTGATCGGGCTGGGCTTGATCGGTACCGCGCTGGCGCGGCGGTTGCTGGGTGCGGGATATGCCGTGGTCGGTTTTGACGTCGACGCGGCGCGATGCGCGCAGCTTGCGGAGTTGGGCGGGCGCGCGGCAGGCTCGGTCACGGCGCTTGCGCGCGAATGCCGGCGCATCGTGATAGCGGTTTTCAATACCGACCAGCTCGAAGAGGTGGTCGAAGGCGAATCCGGCATTCTGGCAGCATCCGCATCTTCGCCGCGCTTCGCCCTGACCGTAACCACCAGCGATCCTGAGCGCGTGACGGCACTGGTTGCGCGTGCTGCGCCGCGCGGGCTCAGGCTGCTCGAAGCGCCGCTTTCAGGCACCAGCGAACAGGTGGCGCGGGGCGATGGCGTGGGTTTGATCGGCGGCGAGCGCGCGGCCTTCGACGAAGCCGCGGATATCCTCGATGCGATCTGCCCGCGCCGGTATTTTGTCGGCGCTGCCGGCAATGGCGCGAAAACCAAACTCGCGGTGAATCTGATCCTCGGCATAAACCGCGCGGCGCTGGCGGAAGGGCTGGTGTTTGCCGAGCGCATGGGACTCGACCCGCGCGCGTTTCTCGAGGTTGCACGCGGTTCCGCCGCTTATTCGCAGATCATGGATGTCAAAGGAGAGAAGTTGCTGAACCGTGATTTCACGGCGCACGGCAAGATCACCCAGTCCCTGAAGGACGTGCACCTTATGCTCGAGTACGCAAGGCACGTTCAACAGGTTTTGCCGCTGACCGCGGTCAGCGCACGATTGCTCGACGGCTGCGTGGATCACGGCGAGGGCGATTGGGACAACTGCGCGGTAATCGAGGAAATCCGCCGGCTGCAGCAATAGGCCCCGCGGCGTTGGCATGCGCGCGATATCAACGCATCTATCGCGCCGGATATCGGCTCATTTTGTCAGGTGCCCCGGGGATCGGAGTGATAACGATAACCGCCCTTGCCGGTCTGTTTTACGTGGTACATCGCGGTGTCGGCGAGCCTGAGCATGCTTTCGTCGTCGCCGGCATCGTCCGGATACACGCTGATGCCGATGCTGACCCCGACCGTAACCTGCCGTCCATCGATGGCCATCGGCTGCATCACGTCGTGGAGAATCTTGTCGGCGATATTGACCGAGTCGGCGCCTTGCGCGAGGTCATTGAGAAGAATCACGAACTCGTCGCCGCCCTGGCGCGCCACCGTGTCGGCGTTGCGCACGCAATCGGACAGGCGTTTGGCCACTATTTTCAGCGCGGTATCGCCGGCCCGGTGGCCATACGTGTCGTTGATGACCTTGAAGCCATCAAGATCGATGAGCATTAACGCAAACCGGGTGCCTTTGCGTTGCGCATGGAACAGGGCCTGATTCAGGCGGTCATCCAGCAGCCGCCGGTTGGGCAGCCCCGTCAGGGCATCGTGGTTCGCAAGGTGCCGTATCAGTACTTCGGCGCGCTCGCGCTCTTTTTCCTGGCGTTTGAAAAGACCATCCGCGCGCTTGACGATGGCAAACAGTATCCCATAAAGAAACGCCAGCACCGCCACCGCGCCGGCGACTATATTTCTCTGCGTTTCCGCGATGTCACCGAGTAAGGGGGTGAGGTCGCGGAAAAGCTCAAACACGGCCTCGATCGTGTCCGAACCGGGACGCCGCACGGGGATGAAAGACCCCAGCAAATCCCGGTTCACGATGGTCTGCCCAAACGCGTGGAATGATTCGCGGTGATATAAAACGCTTTTCACGTCGCCGGTGCGCGCAGCGCCAAAACCCGGGTCCGCCGACTTGTCCTCGCCGATCTGGCGAAAGTCGCTGGAATAAACCGTGCGTCCGTTCAGGTCGTAGACCTTGACCTTTACCAACGGAAGCCCCTGCACCGATTCCTGTATCGCCTGGTGAAGTCTCGTGAAATCGGGAAGCGCCCGCAGCGCGTCCGGGCTCATTCCCGCGGCACTTTCGGTCAAAGGCGTATATGCCGGGCGTAAGGTATTCGCGATCGCCCTTGCCAGCGCGATATTGCTGTTTTCCCCGGAATCGACGAGCTGCCGGTAGGCTATTTCGCGGTAGAAAAACCCCAGCAGAACGACGGCAGTCGCAATCGACACCACGCTCGCGATCGAGAAATAACGCAGCAGTTTGAACATGGGCTCACCGCTGGCGGGCGGCGCCGGGCACCGGCGGATTCAGGTTTGTCCGGCGGGGAAGCTTGAGGAGAAGTGCGGGCATGGCTTGTTTCGGGCGACTGATCAGGCGCATCCAGAATAGCACACCGGCACGGTAATCCGAATACCGCGATTGTCACCGGAGCGCGCCGTTGTTAAGCTTGCATCACAGTGCGCAGCACCCGGTGCCGGTATTCGGACCGGACTACACAAGGGAAATCACATGAAAGTGAGTGCAACTGTTTTAGCGGCGATGACGGGCATGCTGTTCGCGCACGCGCTGGCGGCGGCTGAAATCAAGGTCCTCAGCGGTGGGGCGATCGAACCCGGGCTGAAGGCCGCGGCCGCGGCATTCCGCAAGGACACCGGTCACGAAGTGAAGATTACGTTCAACACCACGCCGCAAATACGCAAGCGCATCGGCGGCGGGGAAACGACGGACGTGGTTATCGCGCCGCCCGCCGCGATCGAAGAGTTTGCCAAGGCCGGCAAGGTCGAAGGCGACCGCGTCAATGTCGGGCGGGTAGGGCTGGGCGTGACGGTGCGCCCCGGCGCGCCTGTGCCCGACATCTCGAGCGCGGAGGCAATCCGGCGCACCGTGCTGGAAGCGGAGTCCATCGTGTTCAATCGGGCTTCCAGCGGCATTTACTTCGAGAATCTGCTCAAGAAGATGGGCATTTATGAGCAGGTGGAATCCAAGGCCACGCGATATCCCGACGGCGCCTCCGTGATGGAGCACGTTCTCAAGGGCAAGGGCAAGGAGGTGGGTTTCGGCCCGATTACCGAAATCCTCCAGCATAAAGACAAAGGCCTGCTGCTGGTGGGGCCACTGCCGGCGGCGATCCAGAATTACACGGCCTACGTCGCGGTGTCGATGACGGGCACGCCCAATACAGAAATCGCGGGGACCTTCGTGCGCTACCTCGGCAGTCCCGCCGGCAAGGCGCTGTTCGTGGCGGCCGGCATCGAGTAGGCCGTGCCACCGGCACCACCCATTAGGAGCTGAAAACATGGCAGGCAACGAACTCAAGGTACTGAGCGCCGGCGCGGTGAAAGGCGGCGTGGCGCAGCTTGCGGCGGAATTCGAGCGCGCGACGGGAACGCGAGTCGCGGTCGATTTCGCGCCGGCGCCCGAATTGCGCGACCGCATCGAGGCGGGCGAGTCGGCGGACGTCGTGATTCTGCCGCACGGGATGATGGACAAGCTCGCGCAGCAGGGAAAGTTCATCACGGGCAGCCGCGCTTTTCTGGGCCGCTCGCTGATGGGAGTAACTGTGCACGCTGCGGCGCCTGCGCAGGACCTTGCCGATACCGAGGCTTTCAAGCGGGTCGTGGTGGGCGCGAGTGCGGTGGTCTTCAATCAGGCGTCGAGCGGACTTTACGCCGCCAAGCTGCTGGAAAAGCTGGGGTTGACCAAATCCCTGGGCTCCAGAATCATCGTCGTGCCGAGCGGGGCGGCGGTCATGGAATTCGTCGCGGAACATCCGCCGGCGGCAATCGGGCTCGCGCAGATTTCGGAAATCATGGTACTGATCAAAAAGGGATTGCCGGTGAGACTTGCCGCGCCGCTGCCCGACGAAATTCAGAATGTGACAAGCTACGACGCGGCGGCTGCCGTTTCAGGCGCGGCGCAGGATGCCGCGCGCGCCCTGGCGGGCTATCTGACTTCGGAAGCGGCGAAAACGGTGTTTGCGGCGACCGGGATTCACAATTGAGAATTACGTAACTGCGCGACACTTTTCCCTCATCCCCACCCTTCTCCCGGGGGGGAGAAGGGCTTTGCATCCCTCTCCCCCCGGGAGAGGGACCGAGGGTGAGGGAAATGTGTCGGAATCGTTATTCAGTGTCATGTTGGTAATACTCAATAATGCCCAAGGAGGTGAAACATGAATAGCATGCAGCGCGCTGCAAGCGGTGCGCTTTGGATTGCAGTACTTGCAGGTTTCTGCGCGATTGCGCAGGCGCAGGATTATCCGGTAAAGCCGATACGCTTCATCGCCCCGAATCTGCCTGGCGGACCGACTGACATACTGGCGCGCCTGATCGGTCATAAGCTTGCGGAGAGCCTGGGCCAGCCGGTGGTAATCGAAAACCGCGCCGGCGCCGGCGGCAACGTCGGCACGGAAGCGGCAGCCAGAGCGGCTCCCGACGGTTATACCCTGGTCACCGGAAATAACGCCACCTTCGGCGCGAACGTGAGCCTATACAAAAAGCTTGCGTTTGATCCGATCAAGGATTTCGCGCCAATCGTGCTGGTGGCTTCGCAGCCCAATATTCTCGTGGTGCATCCGTCGTTGCCGGTGACCTCGGTCAGAGAACTCATCGCGATCGCGAAAGCGCGGCCGGGCCAGTTAAATTATGCGGGCTCGGGCATGGGCACGGCAGCGCACCTCGCAGCCGAGTACTTCAAGAGCCTGACTCGAACCGACATCGTGCACATTTCCTACAAGAGTGCGGGGCCGGCGCTCATCGACCTTATCGCCGGACAGACCCAGCTCATGTTCGCGACTTCGTTGTCGGTAATGCCGTTCATCAAGGCGAACCGGGTACGCGCGCTCGCGGTCACCACCGCCAAACGCGCCCGCATCATGCCGGAACTCCCCACGGTGGCTGAGGCCGGCGTGCCGGGTTTCGAGGCGGCAACCTGGCATGGCGTTTTCGTTCCCGCCGGCACGCCCACGGCGATCATCGACAGGCTCAATGCCGAGATCAACCGCATGCTGCAACTGCCGGACGTGCGCGAGCGGCTTGGATCACTGGGCGCGGAAATCATCGGCGGCACGCCGAAAGAATTCTCCGACCACATCCGGCGCGAAATACCGAAATGGGCGAAGGTCATCAAGGACGCGGGAGTGCGGGTCGAGTGATTTCCCCTTCCCCCGTACGCGGAGGAAGATCCGTCGTCCAGTTTTCCCGCAGCTCGGCCTGGGGAAATTGACGGCGACCCCAAGTGTTTTTCGCCATTGACGGGCATAAACAAATAGTTTATATTCCCGTTCGTGATCCGTTCCTTTGCTTCTTCCGAGACGGAGCGCTTCTTCGCCAGCGGGAAGTCGCGACGGTTGCCGCCGGAGATTCAGGCGCGGGCGACGATGCGGCTGACGCAGCTTAACGCGGCCACGACGATCAATGACCTGCGCTTTCCGCCTTCCAACCGCCTGGAGGCATTAAAGCACGACCGGAAAGGGCAGTGGAGCATTCGCATCAACGATCAATGGCGCGTGTGCTTTCGCTTCGAGCGCGGCGACGCCTTTGACGTGGAAATCACCGATTACCACTGAGGATAGAGCGACATGACCATCAAGAACGGCTTGCCCCCGATTCATCCGGGGGAGTTTCTCAAGGAAACGCTGGGCGAATTGGGCACGTCCCAGTCGGAATTCGCCCGCGTCATCGGAGTTTCGCCCATGCGGGTTTCCCATGTCGTCAACGGCACGCGGCCGGTCACGGCGGAGCTTGCGCTTCTCTTGGGCCGCGCCTTCGGGCAGTCGCCGCAATACTGGCTCAACTTGCAGGCGGCTTACGATCTGAAAATTGCCGAGCAGGAAATTCGCAGCCGGCTGCGTGCAATGCGACCGCTGGCGCATGCCTGAACGAAGGAAACAAAAGGTTGCAGAAAAGCTGCCGCGCGACGCGCCGCCGCCACGCCGTCTCCCTTCTCCCCCCGGGAGAAGGGCCGGGGATGAGGGAATACTACTAGGGGAGCTTTATGTTTATCGTCATGAGACGACTGTTCTCGGGGAGTCTGCAACCTCCGGTGTTGGTAGTTGAAGGCGCGACTTGTAGCATAATACTGGGAGTGAACTAAAGCGGGTCGGAAACTGTTTGAGATCCCTGCACTTGCGCATGGTGCGATGATCGTCATGATCGCATTGGTCGGGCCGGGCTGACCGCGCGCGCTCGGGAATGGCCAATGCGTCCTGCGAAGGGTAAATTACATGCCATGAAAATTGCCAAAGCCAATCCGTTCCTGAAGTCTCCTCAGGCCAAAGCAGCGCTTTGGGTGTCGGCCAAGACGTCATCGGCAATCGAAGGCATCCGCTTGCCGTTCGCCGAAAAGGGCCGCGCGGCGTCGTTCCCGACGACCCAGGCGCTCATCGATCATGGCCTTCCAGGTTCGGTCGATAGCATTCCATGCCGCCGACGGCCTGCGTGACGGCAAAGGATTGCCGACCTGCTGTTAATTCGGGCGCTTGAATTCCAGGATATTGAGACCGGGGCCGCGGTCGACGAGATAAATCAATCCGCGCGCGTCGAGGTCGACATCGTTGGTCTGCGGGCCGGGCTGGCCGCGTGCGGGCTCCGGGATAAAGTGGCCGACTTCCTGCGGCGCCGTGGGATCGGCGATGTCAATGATGCGCAGCCCCCCCGCGAACCACGCGCAATAGACCAGCGTGTCGTCCATGCGTTCGCGGAACTGGTGCGCGCCGAAGCGTCCGGGCGCAGCACGGCTGAACGGCGAATCGAGCTCGCTTACCTCGAAAATCGCGAGCGGCTGTAATTTCGCCAAATCGGTCACGTCGAAAACCCACAGGCAGCCATGCGGGCGGCCACGGCGCCGCAACATCTCATCCGCGCCGCTCGCGTGGTCCTCCTCGTCGATGGCAAGCGCAATATGCCTGCCGGCGACCGGGAACGGCACGTCCATGAAGGTATGGCTGGGCTCGGGAAACGGAGGATGGTAGTTGTAAGAACCGACCGTGCACGGCTTGCGGATGTCGGAGATATCGATTACGCGCACGCCGCCGTGCCAGCACCCGGCCCACAGGTGTTCGCCGGAACGCAGTGCGTGGTGCAGGCGGTGCTGGCGGCCGGGCCAGGCGGGTTTTTCGCCGCCCGCGAGGTGTTGCCCCGGCAGCCACCAGCGCGAGATTTCCTCGGGCCGGGCCGGGTTGCGGATGTCGTAGATCACGAGAATGTTGCCGATGTAGCCCGGCATCTCGGTCGAGATGTAAGCGTAGTTTGCATCCATGTCGAAGCGATGCACGCCGATGCCGTGGGTTTTCTGGAATGCGATAAGCCTGGGTTCGGCGCGGTCCGAGACATCGTAAATTTTGAAGCCACCCTTGTCGTACGGGTTTTTTTCGGCTGCCTCAACCGAAGGGATATCGGCTTCGTTCACGCCGAGCTTCGCGGCAAGCTCGGCGTGGTTGGGATCGCGCCCGCACTCGACACGCAGCCGCGCACGCAGTCCAGGCAGCTCGTCGGCCTTGCGGCCGATGGCGGTCATGTTGCGCTCGCTGTTGACGATCATGATGTCGCCGATCACGCGCGCCTTGTGGCTGTGCGAGGCTGGATCGTCGAGGAGTATCTGCGAGGTGACGCGCGGCTTGCGCGGGTCGGACACGTCGACGATGGTGGTGCCGAGGTTTTGCTTGTTGGGCAGATGCCCGATGTAGGCGTAATCGTCCTGCACGTAGACCTGGCCTGCCCCCGGAAGGTCGAGGTGCGCAAGGCGCTTCACGTTGCGGGCAAGCTGCGGCGCGTGCGGGGTTCCTTCCATTGTCATTTCTCCGGTCAGTGCTGATATAGTTTGAGTTTACCGCACCGTGCGCTTTTTTCGGATGGAGGGACCGTGAATTCTGCCGTGAGGTTCGCCGTGTTTCCCGTTGTGATGTTGATCGCGGGCGCCGCATGGGCGCAGGAATAATCCGCGTTATAGCCGATGCGCAAAACAATATTTGTCCTGTTGAGCTTAATTATGATCGCGGTTTTTATCGCGATTTCACCGGCGCCCTTCGCCCACGGCGTCCGCGAAGCGTTCAGGGAAAATTCGCGCGTTTTTTACCTGGGAACGATTCGTCCCGCGTTGGGTAATCTGGGCTTTTTCGGGAAGATTGACGCCGCACTCCGCGAAGCGGCAAGTGTGGCGCCGGCGCCGGCGCCCGCGACAATTGACGCGGGCCGCGATGGCAGAGGTGCAAAAATCCGGGAGGCAGGCGCGGGTCAGCCGATTGATTTGGGCGGCTATCCCGCAGGCGGCGAACCCCTGCTGGCCGGTGACGGAATTTCGAGTTTCAGGCTGACGACCAGCGTTCCGGCGGACGCCGAGGCCAAATTCGTGGAACAGGGCAACGGGCGGTTTTCGCGCGCGCTGCATGTGAGTATCCGCCGGCCTTTCCCGAATGCGTGGGACGTGCAACTGTTCGCGAAACCGCAGGCGGGGCTGAAGCGGGGTGACGTGGGTCTGCTCTCGCTGTGGGTGCGCAACGCCGGTAAAGGACCGCAGAGCGCAGCGAGCACCGCCAGTGTCCATGTGCAGCACGATCGCGCGCCTTTCAATAAGGCGGCGTCGATCACCGTGATCGGAACCGGCGATTGGCAGCAGGTGTTTCTTGCCTTTAAAGCGGCCGAGGAAATTCCCGCGGGAGAGCTGGCCGTATCCATACACCTGGGTCGCCGCGCGCAGGAGATCGATTTCGGCGGCATCGTTTTGCTGAATTACCGTCAGTCCAAGGCCGTCGCCGATCTGCCGAACACCCGGCCGACCTATGAAGGGCGGGACCCAGACGCAGCCTGGCGTAAAACCGCGGCAGAGCGCATTCGCCATCTGCGTATGGCGGATATCGAGTTACGCGTCATTGACGGCAACGGACGGCCGCGCGCCGGGGTGCCGGTGCATGTGCGCATGCAGCGACACGCATTTGATTTCGGAAGCGTGGTGGTGGCTGATCGCCTGTGCGGCACCGATCCCGACAGCCTTAAGTACCAGCAGTTGGTCGAGAGCTCATACACCAAGGCGGTATTCGAAAACGATCTTAAATACGAAAACTGGCGCGAAGCCAGGACGAATCCCGCCCGCATGAAAAAACTGGATTGCGCTTTCAACTGGCTGCAGAAACGCAATATCAAGGTGCGCGGGCACTATGCGTCGCAGGCGGCGCTGTACGACAATGAAATACCGCGTTATCGGTTGGATCCGCGCAGATTCCTGTCCGAAATCACGGCGCAGATACTGGACAAATTGCCGGCGATCGGTTCGCGCGTGACGGAATGGGACGCCGTCAATCACCTCGTGGGTTGGGGGGCGACGTTGGCGGACTCGCTGGACAAAGGCATCTACGCTGACTTGATCATGCTGGCGCGCAAGGCTTCACCCGCAACTTCGATGTGGGTAAACGAGGCGGATGTATTGGAGAGCGGAAATCTGATCGAGGCATATGAAAAAGCCATACTGGACTTGAACAAGCGCGGGGCGCGGCCGGACGGGATTGGATTTATGGGACACTTCGAAGAGATGTCGCTGACATCGCCCGATTACCTCTACGCGACGATGGACAGGTTCGCGCCGCTGGCCCGACATTTACAGATTACCGAGCTCGATTTCGATACCGCGGATGATCGCCTGCAAGCGGACTATCTGCGGGATGTGATGACCATCGCGTTCAGCCACTCGGCGATAAACGCGATTGTATTGTGGGGATTTTGGGAATCCCAGCACTGGAGACCCGGTGCGGCGCTGTATCGCGCGAATTGGGAGGCGCGACCGGCCGCCGGCCAATGGCGTGAGCTGGTGTTCAGCACCTGGTGGACCGACGTCAAGGGCACTACCGACGCCGATGGCAGGTATCGCGTAAGGGGGTTTCTGGGCGACTACCGCATAGCGGCGGACGCAGGGCCCCGGCAGGCAGTGGTGAACAAGCGGATTGCGCCCGGCAACAACCTGATCGAAATCCGCGCGAATTAGGCGCGGCGCTTCAAATGCGCCTGCCCGGTTGTCCACGACCGTCGCCCGAAAATCTTCGGTAAGCCTCTGCGCTACCGCCCGGCGCGCGAATTGACGCATAAAGCAGGCACATAAGGATTCATGAGGCAATTCGAGGTTTTATCCGAAACCTTACGTTTCAGGAAGTAGATATTTCAAGGCGCTCTTTGTTGCTTGGCGTATTATTCATGAACAATAGAAAGCGCGATTCTCATACTTGTTAGTCCCATGCCTGTGAGCAAAAATCAACTCGAAAACCACCTCTGGGAATCCGCCAATATTCTGCGCGGCCCGGTTGACGCGGCGGACTTCAAGACCTATGTCTTCCCCCTGCTTTTCTTCAAGCGCATTTCCGACGTGCATGACGAGGAGTACCGCGTAGCGCTCGAAGAAGCTGGCGGCGACGAGGAATACGCGCTCTTTCCGCAAAACTATCGCTTCCAGATTCCGAATAAATGCCGCTGGCAGGACGTGCGCGCTGTCGCCACCAATGTCGGTCAAGCGCTGCAAAAGGCGCTGCGAGGTATCGAGAAGGCCAATCCCGAAACGCTCTATGGCATCTTTGGCGATGCGCAATGGACCAACAAGGAGCGCCTTTCAGACACACTGCTGCGTGATCTGATCGAGCATTTCTCGCGCATCGATCTGGGCAATCAGGCGGCGCAGGCCGATGTTCTCGGTCAGTCTTACGAATACCTGATCAAAAAATTCGCGGACGCCACCAACAAGAAGGCGGGCGAGTTCTACACGCCGCGCTCGGTGGTGCGGCTGATGGTGAACATCCTCGATCCGCGCGAAGGCGAATCGATCTACGATCCGGCCTGCGGCACGGGCGGCATGTTGCTGGAGGCGATACACCACGTCCGCGAGCGCCACGAAGACGATCGCACGCTGTGGGGCAGGATCTTCGGCCAGGAGAAAAACCTGACCACTTCCGCCATCGCCCGCATGAACCTTTTCCTGCACGGTGCAGCGGATTTCCAGATCGTGCGCGGCGATACGCTGCGTAATCCGGCGTTCTTCTCGGGCGACAACCTCGCGACATTCGATTGCGTCATAGCCAACCCGCCTTTCTCGCTCGAAAAATGGGGTGACGAGGTCTGGGCTAGCGACCCGTTCGGGCGCAACTTTGCCGGCATGCCGCCCGGCAAGAGCGGTGATTATGCCTGGGTGCAGCACATGATCAAATCCATGGCGCCAAAGACCGGACGCATGGCGGTCGTGCTGCCGCACGGCGCGCTGTTTCGCATGGGCGCAGAAGGCAAAATACGCACGAAACTCCTCGGCATGGATGTGCTCGAAGCTGTGATCGGCCTCGGTCCCAACCTCTTCTACGGAACTGGCCTTGCGGCCTGCATTCTTGTTTTTCGCCAACGCAAACCGAAGGAACGCAGGAACAGGGTGCTCATACTCGACGCCTCGAAGGAATTTAAGACCGGCCGGGCTCAGAATGAGTTATTGCCGGAGCATGTCGAGCGCATCCACGGCTGGTATCGCGATTACCGGGATGTGGAAGGCATCGCCCGCGTGGTCGCGCTGGAAGAGATTGCCGCCAACGATCACAACCTCAATATCCCGCGCTATGTCGAGCCGAAAACCGGGCAGGAAGCACTCTCAGTCGAGCAAGCCATGCGTCGTCTGCAACAAAGCGCCGAAGCTTCCTATGCCGCGGAAGACAAACTGGTCGAGATTCTCCAGCGGGAGGGCCTGCTGAAATGACCGCCCGCATCACCCAGCAGCAACTCGAATCCTATCTCTGGGGCGCGGCGGTGCTGCTGCGCGGCACGATCGATGCGGGAGACTACAAGCAGTTCATCTTCCCGCTGCTGTTCTACAAGCGCCTGTGCGATGTGTACGATGAGGAAACGCAGACCGCGCTGGTTGAATCCGGCGGGGATCAGGACTTCGCGGCTTACCCGGAAAATCATCGCTTTCAGATTCCGCCCGAAGCTCACTGGCGCGAGGTGCGCCAAGCGGCCAAGGACGTTGGCCGCGCTCTGCAAAACGCCTTGCGGGCTATCGAAACCGCCAATCCCGATAAGCTCTACGGCATCTTCGGCGACGCGCAATGGACCAATAAGGACCGTCTGTCCGACGCCATGCTGCGCGACCTGGTCGAGCACTTCTCTTCGCTCGAACTCACCGTCGCCAATTTGCCCGAGGACGAGTTGGGCAACGGCTACGAATACCTGATCAAGAAATTCGCCGACGACTCCGGCCATACCGCCGCAGAGTTCTACACCAATCGCACCGTCGTCCACCTGATGACCGAGATGCTCCAACCGCAGTCGGGCGAGAATATCTACGACCCCACCTGCGGCTCCGGCGGCATGCTGCTTTCCTGCATCACGCACCTGCGCCGGCAGAAAAAGGAGTGGCGCAACGTGCGCCTCTACGGGCAGGAGCGCAACCTGATGACCTCCTCCATCGCTCGCATGAATTGCTTCCTGCACGGCATCGAGGATTTCCGCATCGAGCGCGGCGATACCCTCGCGGAGCCCAAGCTGGTGGAAAGCGACCGCCTGATGCGCTTTGACGTATGCCTTGCCAATCCGCCTTACTCTATCAAGCAATGGGACCGCGACGCCTTCGCCTCTGACCCGTGGGGCCGCAATCTCTATGGTACGCCGCCGCAAGGCCGTGCCGACTACGCGTTCTGGCAGCACATTCTGTTAAGCCTCGCGCCCAGGACCGGCCGCTGCGCGATCCTGTTTCCGCATGGCGTGCTCTTTCGCCAGGAAGAAGCCGAGATGCGGCGCAAGCTCATCGAGGCGGACGTTGTTGAGTGCGTACTCGGCCTCGGCCCCAACCTCTTCTACAACTCGCCGATGGAAGCCTGCGTCATCATCTGCCGCACGAGCAAGCCGAAAGCGCGACGCAACAAGATTTTGTTCATCAATGCCATCAATGAAGTCACGCGCGAACGCGCGCAAAGCTTCCTCACCGACGACCACATCGAGCACATCGTCAGGGCTTACGAGAAGTTCAAAGACGAACCCGGTTTCACGCGCGTCGCCACACGGGAAGAAATCCGCGCCAAAGACGGCAATCTCAGCATCCCGCTGTACGTGGCGCCGCAAACATTGGGAACACGCGAAGAACGCGCCGACTATGCAGCCAACGGATTCCCCGATGCGCTCTCGGCGTGGTTGGAAAGTTCGCAGCAAGTGCGGGCGGCGCTGAATGACCTGTTGGCGGGCGGCCCGGAGCGCCGCCGGAAGGCCTGAACAATCGGCTTGTTTTTGAAACAAAAATGGGGTATATTTTGTTTCAAATCCGCCATGGGAAAACACGCTAAATCCGTTGATAGTCAGTTACTTGGTAGAATTATTGCCAAGAGACGGGGTTGGGTATTCACCCCGGCCGATTTTCTGGACCTGGGCAGCCGCATCGCCGTGGGCCTCGCGCTCATGCGCCACGCTCGCGCGGGCACCATCCGCCAGCTCGCACGCGGCCTATACGACTATCCGATTCAAAGCGCCCGTTTTGGCACCATCCCGCCATCGGACGAAAGCATCGCCGGCGCCCTGAAGGGTCGCGATGACTTCCGTCTTCAGGCCTCCGGTGCACATGCGGCGAACGTGCTTGGCCTTTCGACCCAGGTGCCCGTGCGCGCCGTGTTCCTGACCGACGGCCGTTCGCGCAAGGTCAAGCTCGGCAAGCGCGAGATCGTTCTCAAAAATGCATCATCGCGCCAGATGGCCACCGCCGGTCGCGTCAGCGGCACGGTCATTCAAGCCTTGCGCTGGATCGGGCAACGCTACGTAGACGACCGGATGATTGCAAGCCTGCGCCGCCGGCTCTCCGATAGCGACAAGCAACAACTGCTCAAGGATTTGCGCTATGCGCCGGCGTGGATCGCGGAAATCATGCGTAAAGTTGCGCACCCGAAAAAGCCGGAGCAGACCTGAGCCATGGATGCTTTTTTGACCATGCAAGCCAACGTTCGCCGCCAACTGTGCGCAGCGGCTGGCGCGGCGATGAGTCTTAACCCTGCCAGTATCGAAAAGGATTTCTGGGTGTGCTGGACACTGCGCGAATTGTTTACGTTGCCGGAGACTGGGCCGCACCTGACTTTCAAGGGCGGCACCTCGCTGTCCAAGGGCTGGAAACTGATTGAGCGTTTCTCCGAGGACATCGACGTGGTTATCGACCGCGAGTTTCTCGGCTTCGGCGGTGAACGTTCACCGGAAGCAGCAACCGGCAGCAACGAACGTAGGCGGAGGCTTGAAGCGTTAAGGGCCGCATCGCAAAAGCACATACGCGAATCGCTAGCCCCCGCACTCGAACGTCGACTACGCGAGTGGCTGCCAGATGAAAAAACATGGACGCTATCGGACGATCCTGCAGATCCAGATGGCCAGACTGCGTATTCCACGCCATTTCGATCACCGATTCCACAGCATTCCGATCACGCATTCCACGGCAAAACGATCAGTGATTCCACGGCAATTCGATCACTGATTCCGTAAGGAATCGGGCGTTCGAGCGCCGGTCTGGCGGCGCGGGATAACCCGCTACCATCCGTCCCTTTTTTGTGAAGGAGCGGTTGGTGGCAAAAGAACGGTTATCCATGCGCAAGATCAACGAAGTGTTACGACTGCGGTTCGAGCTCAAGCATTCGCACCGTCAGATTGCCCGCAGCATCGGGGCGGCCTCCAGCACCGTAGCGGAGTACCTGCGCCGGTTCGATGAGGCGGGGCTGGCGTGGCCGCTGTCGGCCGCGCTGACGGAGGTGGAACTCGAGGCAAAGCTGTTTCCACCGGCGCCCAGCGTACCGGCAGCCGAACGCACCGAGCCCGATTGGGCAGCGTTGCACCGGGAGATGCGCCGCCCGGGTGTGACGCTGATGTTGCTTTGGCAAGAGTATCGGGAAATCCATTCGCAGGGCTTTGCCTACAGCTGGTTCTGCGAGCACTACCGGGTGTGGGTCGGGCGGCTTGATCTGGTGATGCGTCATGAGCACCGTGCGGGTGAGAAGGTGTTCGTGGACTACGCCGGGCCGACGATGCCGATCATCGACCGGGACACCGGCGAGCTTCGCCCGGCCTCGATCTTCGTCGCGGTGCTCGGGGCCTCGAACTACACCTACGCCGAAGCCACCTGGAGCCAGGAGTTGCCCGAGTGGATCGGCGCACATGTGCGGCTCTTCAGCTTTCTGGGCGGAGTGACCGAGATCGTCGTGCCCGACAACTTGCGCAGCGGTGTCACACACGCCCACCGCTATGAGCCGCAGATCAATCCGACCTACGCTGAACTGGCACGTCACTACGGCGTGGCGGTGATCCCGGCGCGCGCGGCACGTCCCCGCGACAAAGCGAAGGCGGAAGCCGGCGTGCAACTGGTGGAGCGCTGGATTCTCGCACGTCTTCGCAACCGCCAGTTCTTCTCGCTCGCCGAACTGAACGCAGCGATCGCCGAGTTGCTCGCAGAACTGAATCAGCGTCCCTTCAAGAAGCTGCCCGGTTCGCGCGCGAGCACCTTCGAGATGATCGATCGCCCGGCACTCAAAGCGCTGCCCACGCAGCCCTACGAATATGCCGATTGGAAGAAGGTGCGCGTGCACATCGACTACCACATCGAGTTCGACCACCACTACTACTCGGTCCCGCACGCGCTGGTGGGCAAGGAACTCGAGGCGCGTGTCACGGCCACCACGGTGGAATTGTTTCATCGCGGTGTGCGCGTTGCGAGCCACATCCGCTCGCGGCGCGCGGGCAAATTCACCACGCTCCCCGAGCACATGCCGGCCTCTCACCGCGAGTACGCCAAGTGGACGCCCGAGCGGCTGCGCGAATGGGCGGCCTCGATCGGTCCGCAGACAGAATGCGTGATCAGCGCCATTCTCGCTGCGCGCCGTCACCCACAGCAGGGCTTCCGCTCGGCCCTTGGCGTGCTGCGCTTGGGCAAGCATTACGGCACCGATCGTCTCGAAGCGGTCTGCCAGCGCGCGCACAAGCTTCACATCACGACCTTCAAGAGCATCGAGTCGATGCTCAAGAACAACCTCGACCGCGCCCCGCTTGACCAGGAGGCCACGCCGAGGCAACTGCCGCTGTTGCACGAGAACATCCGCGGCCCCGAGTACTACCACTGACCCACGAAAGGAATCTCCACCATGCTGCGTCACCCCACCATCGAGAAGTTGCAACAACTCAAACTCGCCGCCATGGCTCATGCCCTCCAGGAACAGCACGGACACGCCAAGGCCGCGTCTCTGTCGTTCGAGGAGCGCCTGGGACTGCTCGCCGACCGTGAAATCACCGAACGCTCTAACCGGCGCCTTGCCCTGCGGCTACGCCACGCCAAGCTGCGCCAGAGTGCTGCCATCGAAGACCTCGACACTCGCACCCCGCGCGGTCTGGACAAGGCCATGATCCTGCTGCTCGCCACCTGCAAGTGGATCGCCGAGCACCTGAACTGCCTCATCACCGGTCCTACCGGCATCGGCAAGACCTGGCTTGCATGCGCGCTCGCCCACAAAGCCGCCAGAGACGGCTACAGCGTGCTCTACGTGCGTCTGCCCAGGCTGCTCGCCGACCTCGATCTCGGACGCGCCGACGGGCGCTATCCCAAGCTCATGAAGGCGCTTGCCAAGGTCGATGTCCTGGTCCTTGACGACTTCGCCATGGCGCCCATGACCGATGCTCACCGGCGCGATCTTCTCGAAATCATTGACGACCGATACCAGCGCCGCTCCACCCTCGTCACCAGCCAAATCCCTCAAAAGCAATGGCATGCCGCCATCGCCGAGCCCACGCTCGCCGACGCCATCCTCGACCGGCTTGTGCACAACGCTTACAAAATCGCCCTCAGCGGAAAATCCATGCGAAACCATGAAAAATTGACTCACTCCGACTCCGCCGAGTAACCTCAACCTTCCCGCGTCGCCAGCGACCTATCAACTGATCGAATTGGCGTGGAACGACTGATCGCAATCACCGTGGAATTGGTGATCGTTTTGCGTGGAATACGCAGGCCAGACCCTTGTGTTCGAGTATCCGGCTGCATTTCCCGCGAGTGGCTACCTGCGCGCCGCGGTGAGAATCGAACTCGGGGCGCGATCCGACATCGAGCCGTCAGCAACACCGAGCATCCAACCCTACATCGCAGAAGCCATGCCGGATGCGCTTGGCCCGAGCACCTTCACCGTGCAGACGCTTGATCCCCGTCGTACATTCCTGGAAAAAATATCCCTGATTCACGAAGAAACCTGGCGGGCTGCGGACAAACCGCCGGCAGCACGTCTTTCCCGCCACTATTACGACCTCTGGTGCCTGATTCGCGCCGGTGTGGCGAACGAAGCCCTGGCTGACCCAGACCTGTTCGACCGGGTCGTCGCGCATCGGGAAGTGTTTTTCCGTCGATCGCGTGAGGCGCAGGAATCGCTGCGACCCGGCTCGCTGCGGTTGCTGCCGGCGGACGACAAGCGGCGAGCGTGGAGCCGGGACTACGATGCCATGCGGGAAACGATGCTGTTTGGGGAGCCGCCGGAGTTTGAGGAAATTCTGCGGGTGGTTGCGGAGTTTGAGAAGAGGTTTAACGGTGTGGCGTCATGATTATCGAGCTTAACCAAAGGCTTCAGTCGTAGCTCTCCTATGACGACAGAAAAAGCCACCCATCTCTTTATAAGCTATGCGATCGAGGATGCTGCCTTAGCAGACTGGTTGGCTCGCAAACTAGCGAATCAAGGTTACGCAGTTTGGCTCGATCGCTTGAAAATGCTGGGTGGCGAACCATGGCCGCAGGACATTGATGTCGCGATCAAAGAGCGTACTTTCCGAATGCTTGCTCTTCTTTCAACGCATTCAATAAAAAAGCCAAATCCCTCGAAGGAGAGAACACTAGCATTGAATATCTCTAAAACGAGAGGGATTCCAGACTTCATGATTCCCTTAAAAGTTGATTCCGTAGAATTGGACTGGTTGACAACAGACTTAACCTATTTGCCCTTTAATGCAGGCTGGTCAAATGGATGGCGGCAGCTCCTAAATAAACTTGAATCATTGGATACACCCAGGTCGCTCGGCACACATTCCGAACTTGCCGCTTTGTCATTTGATGCTGGCGAAGGTCTGGTTTCAGATAAATCTGAATCGATAATTTGCAATGCGCTGCCTATCCAAAAAATACCCAAATATCTGTCAATTTTTGGCTTGAAGCGGGCTTCGTTCAATAATGCCGACAAAATTATTGATGTTAATTGGGCGGCATTTCAGGTTTCTGAATCCGAGGTCGCCGCATTCGGACCACCGCCTAACGACCCGAAACTCAAAATTTGGGGAAGAAAAGGTAGTGTTGAATGGAGAAGACAGGATGAGTACGAAGGCATCATTACGGCGAATATTGTCCGAGACCTCATAGAAAGGACACTCCGAGCTCGTCTTTTACGGGCGGGGCTCCACAGGCACCCGAAGCGAGACCGGACCTATTACCTCCTGCCTGCGTATTCAAGCGATGGAAAGCTTCATTTTCGAGGGAGAACAGGCAAGAACACCTGGTGCAAAATTCAGGGGCAAACAAAAATTGTTCGTCTTGGCAAGCCTGCGGAACAGGTGAGGCATCTGTTCGCATTTGATCTTCTTCGTTGGCATATGACAAGAGACGAAGTTGCCATTCAGATCCGTCCCAATCTCGTATTTACTGATACTGCGGACAATCTCATTCTGGATGAGAAGGTAGGGTCCTTACGTAGGAGATTGACCAAGAGCTGGTGGAACGACAAGTGGCTAAACCGGCTGCTCGCAGCGGCTGACCTTGTGACCCATGCAGAACCGATTCCCGATGACGGGATCGTGCTTGGGGATCAGCTTCTCCGAATTGAAGCTGAAAAATCGCTGAATGAGTTGGCTCTTGGTCAGGAAGCGGACGCAGACCAAGAGGACGATCTTCCGGAGGTGCAAATTCAAGACGACGATGATGATGACGATGATGAGGAGTTCAGTGTTGAAGCTGAATAACCTCAAGGTCTTTGATGAACCAAAGCTTGAGTTTGCTAGCGGCCAGTTGCTTGAGCATCCCCGTGATGGACTTACCTTATTCGGTCCCGTCGATTCAAAAGGCATTCGAACTCCTCGCCATATACGGTACGGCATTGTCGGAACGCCGAGCGGTATTGCTTCAGCGAAGGCCTTCATGGCTGCGTTGAGTTGTCCAGTATTGACGGAGGAGGATCTGGATTCCGTCCTTTGGCCTCATTTCCCTGGATTTGAAGAGTCATTTCACGCAATCCTACCTGTGGAACCTGCCTGGGAGGAGCGTTTAGACCAAGCGCAACTAGAACGGTTGGTTCGAAACGCGGATCAACATGCAAGAGTTTTTGGCATTGCCGATGTCTTTATGAACGCAATTCGGCGTGCGAAGCGGGCGGACGATGTCTGCGATATGTTCTTTTGTGTGGTCCCAGATATTGTCTGGAAAAACTGCCGTCCGAAATCCCGTGTAGCAGGGGCCTTGGGTAAGCCTCTTAGTAACAAAAAGGTGGAGCTGCGTCGCCATATGGACGATATGTTCGGCGGCTATACGTCAGACCAATACGAATATTCCGTCGATTTTCGTCGCCAAATCAAGGCGCGCGTAATGGAGTTGGATGTCCCAATACAAATCGTAAGGGAATCTACGTTGACCCTTACTCCTCCAGAATTTGGGCAGCGCCAGCTGACTACCTTGTCAGATCGGGCATGGAATCTCAGTACAGCGATTTACTACAAGAGTGGTGGAAAGCCATGGAAGCTTAGTGGTGCGCGGGACGGTGTGTGCTATGTGGGAGTGGCATTCAAGAATACCGAGGACGGTGGTCAGAATGCCTGTTGTGCCGCGCAGATGTTTTTGGACGATGGCGATGGTGTTGTATTTCTTGGTGATGAAGGGCGATGGCAGGGCAAGAAAAAAGGTGAGCATCATTTGTCAAAGGAGAGCGCAAGGCGGTTATTGGCCGGAATATTGCAGACCTACGATGAGCAGCACGGTAAGCCCCTTAAGGAAATCTTTCTGCATGCACGATCATCGTTGAACGATGAGGAATTTTCCGGCTATCTTGAAGCTTGCCCTCCGGGGGTAAATCTTATCGGAATCAGGGTAGCCCCCGATCGTTCTGGGCTCCGTCTGTATAGAACAGGTACGCGCCCTGTACTTCGCGGAAGCTTTTGGCAGTTAACCGAGCGCCACGGCTACTTGTGGGGTAGTGGATTCAAACCGCGTCTCCGCACCTACGATGGATCGGAAGTTCCTGTGCCGTTGTCCATTTCCATACAGCGTGGTGAGGCTTCGCTAGAACAAGTGGCTCGCGACATCCTGGGTTTGACGAAGCTGAACTACAACGCATGCAAGCTTGGAGAGTTCCAGCCAGTTACCATTCGATTTTCCGATGAGGTCGGCGAGATTCTGGTGACGAATAGGAAAAGCGGAAAGCGGCACCCAAACTTCAAGTACTATATCTGACAGGTTTTCCGTGAAATTTGAGATCCTTCCACTAGATAAATTGACGCCCAATCCACATTGGGAAAAGTTACCGTTGTTCGATCGCAAAGGCTGGAAGCGCCTTCCGTTCGGAGAGTTTGCAGATAGCGTCAATGAACGCGTCGAACCGACAAACGCCGCCGACGAAATTTATGTTGGCCTGGATGACCTCGATTCAGGCGATCTGCACATCCGGCGCTGGGGCAAAGGCAGCGATGTCATTGGCACCAAACTGCGTTTCCGCAAGGGCGACCTTATCTTTGGCCGGCGCCGCGCCTATCAGCGCAAGCTGGCCGTGGCGGAATTCGACGGTATCTGTTCCGCGCACGCAATGGGTCGTGCGCGCCAAGCCGGATATGGTACTGCCCGAATTCCTACCATTCCTGATGATGAGCGACCGCTTCATGAGGCGTGCGGTCGAGATTTCTGTGGGCTCGCTCTCGCCAACCATCAACTGGACCACGCTCAAGCTGGAGGAATTCGGTCTCCCGCCGAGTTCCCAGCAGCGGCGCATCGCAGAAGTCCTCCTCGCGGTAGATAAAGCGATTGCCGCTACAATAAACCAGCACAACTTCCTATCAACTTTAAAAATCACAGCATTCGAGCAAAAAACGCTTTTCAGAGATTCCTTTGGTAGTAAAAGCAAAAGTTCAAAATTCCCAATTCGTCTGCTCGGCGACGTTGCGACATGCCAGTATGGCCTTTCGTGCCCGCTGAGCGATTCTGGCGAGTACCCGATTCTTCGAATGATGAATTTTGATGAAGAGTTAGTGGTGGCATCCGACCTCAAGTTCGCCGACATGCCAGCCAAAACCGCGGCGGAATATAAATTAGAAGTCGGGGACATTCTATTCAACCGCACAAACAGCGCGGCTTTAGTTGGAAAGCTCGGCATTTTCCAACTGGATGGTTGCTATCTCTTTGCTTCTTACCTTGTGCGAATTAAGACTGACCATTCTGTTCTTCTGCCAGAGTTCCTGAATTACTATTTGAACAGCGACGCCGGCCAAAAAGCAGTTCGCGCATTTGCGACTCCGGGTGTAAGCCAGTCCAACATTAGTGCGGGGAGCTTGAAGAAGGTTCGTGTCCCAGTGCCATCGCTGGTCGAGCAAACTGAAGTTATTCGAGAGCTTAGTGAAATTTCTGCCGCAAAGAGAACATCCCTACGCCATCTTCAAGCTCAACAGAAAATGCTGAGCGAATTAACTAATGGCTTGATCGGATAAGGCCATGTTCACCGAATCCAACACCGTCGAGCAGATGATCCTCGATGCGGTAGCACCGAAAGGCGTAACCGCATTACCTGCCCGCCAGAAGCTGCCGCCAGGTTGGAAGGACTCGCTCGGCAACGAGCTGCGTCCGGGACATTGGGATTACGTACCCGGCATCGAGCTGCCGCGCCAGCCGCACGAGGTGATGGTGGAGGCGTGGGTGCGGAAGGCGCTCGTGCGTCTCAATCCCGATATTGCCGCCCAGCCCGACCGCGCCGATGAAGTCATCTACAACCTGCGCGCAACTCTGCTTTCGGTGCAGGCGGACGGCCTGGTGCGCGCCAACGAAAACTTCATGGCGTGGCTGCGCGGCGAGAAGACCATGCCATTCGGCAAGGATGGCGAGCACGTGTCGGTGCGCCTGATAGATGCCGCCAATCCGGCCAATAACCGCTGCACGGTTGCCAATCAATGGACGTTCCAGGCCGGCGCGGTGAGCAAGCGTTTCGACGTGGTCTTCGTTGTCAATGGACTGCCGCTCGTGATCGGCGAGGCCAAGACGCCCGCACGCAGCAGCGTGACGTGGTTCGATGGCGCGTTTCAGGTAAACCAGATTTACGAGAAGGAAATCCCGGCGATGTTCGTGCCGAATGTTTTCTCGTTCGCGACCGAAGGCAAATGCTTCCGCTACGGCTCGATCCGCATGCCGATCGATATGTGGGGTCCGTGGCGCGACGAGGCGAATCAGGCCGAAGGCCAGTTGCATCACGTGAAAGCGAGCGTGCAGAGCATGCTGCGCCCGCATGTGGTGCTCGACATTCTGCATTACTTCACGCTGTTCGCTACCGACCAGAAACACCGCCGCATCAAGATGATTTGCCGTTACCAGCAATACGAGACGGCGAACAAGCTGGTGGCGCGGGTCGTGGCCGGCTACCCGAAGAAGGGCTTGATCTGGCACTTCCAGGGCAGCGGCAAGTCGCTGCTGATGGTGTTCGCCGCGCAAAAACTGCGGTTGCATCCGACGCTCGGCAATCCGACGGTGATGATAGTCGTGGACCGCATCGATCTCGACACCCAGATCACCGCCACCTTCAACGCCGCCGATGTGCCGAATATGGTGGGCGTCGCCACGCGCCAGGAACTGCAAACGCTGCTCGCGCAGGACGTGCGCAAAGTGCTGATCACCACCATCCACAAATTCGCCGAGGCAGGCGGAAGGCTCAACGAACGCCCGAACATCATCGTGATGGTGGACGAAGCGCACCGCACGCAGGAAGGCGACCTCGGCCGCAAGATGCGCGAGGCGCTGCCGAACGCGTTCCTGTTTGGCCTGACGGGAACGCCGATCAACCGAATCGACAAAAATACCTTCTGGGCGTTCGGCGCGGACGAGGACGAAAAGGGCTATCTGAGCCGCTACTCGTTTGAGGATTCCATCCGCGACAAAGCCACGTTGCCGCTGCACTTCGAGGCGCCCGAGGTGAGGCTGAAAATCGACAAAGCCGCGATCGATGAAGCCTACCGCGCGATCACTGGCGACCTCAGCGAGCAGGACCGCGACGACCTCGCCAAGCGTGCCGCAAAAATGGCTGTGCTGGTGAAAAACCCCGAGCGCGTGCGCGCCGTGGTGCAGCACATCGTCAACCACTTTCAGCAGAAAGTGGAACCCAACGGCTTCAAGGCGCAGGTGGTGGTGTTCGACCGCGAATGCTGCGTACTTTACAAACAGGTAATGGACGAGCTGATTGGCCCAGAGGCCAGCGCCATAGTCATGTCCGGCGCGCAGGGCGACCCGCCGGAATGGAAGCAACACCAGCGCGACAAGGATGCCGAAGAGAAATTACTCGACCGCTTTCGCGACCCGGTCGATCCGCTCCGGTTCGTGATCGTCACCAGCAAGCTGCTTACCGGCTTCGACGCGCCCATCCTGCAGGTGATGTATCTGGACAAGCCGCTGAAGGACCACAACCTGCTGCAGGCCATCTGCCGCGTGAACCGCACCTACGGCCAGGACAAAACCCACGGCCTAATCGTCGATTACATCGGCGTGTTCGACGACGTGGCGCGCGCGCTCGACTTCGACGAGAAAGCCATGCAGCAGGTGGTGAGCAACATCGACGAGTTGCGCAAGGCGCTGCCTATACAAATGCAGAAATGCCTGGTGTTCTTTCCCGGCGTGGACCGCAGCGTCGGCGGCTACGAGGGCCTGATGTCCGCGCAGCAATGCCTGCCGAACAACGACACGCGCGACCGGTTCGCCGCCGATTATTCAGTCCTGGGCACGATCTGGGAGGCGCTTTCCCCCGACCCGTGCCTCAGCGCATACCAGACCGATTACCGCTGGCTCACACAGGTGTACGAGTCGGTGAAGCCGCCGAGCGGCAACGGCAAGCTGCTGTGGCACGCGCTGGGCGCCAAGACCATAGAACTCATCAACGAAAACGTTCACGTCGAATCCGTGCGCGACGATATCGAAACGCTGGTGCTCGACGCCGACGTGCTGAAGGAAATCCTGGCTGACACCGACCCCGCCAAGCGCGCGAAGCAAGTCGAGATCAGGCTGATCGCCCGGCTCAGGAAACACCTCGGCAATCCGAAGTTCACCGAACTGGGCGAACGGCTCGAGAAGATCAAGGAACGCCACGAACAGGGCCTGCTCACCAGCCTGCAATTCCTCAAGGAGATCCTCGCGGTCGCGCGCGACGTGGTCGAAGCGGAAAAGCAAACCGACCCCGAAGAGGAACGCGACCGCGCGAAAGAGGCGCTTACCGAACTGTTCAACGAAGCGAAAACCAAGAACACTCACATCATGGTCGAACGTATTGTCGATGACATCGACCAGATCGTGAAAGCGGTACGCTTCGATGGCTGGAAAGCCACCACACAGGGTGAGCGTACCGTGCAAAAAGAACTGCGAAAGACGCTGCTCAAATACAAGCTGCATACCGATCAGGAACTGTTCGACCGGGCCTACGCGTACATCAAGCAGTATTACTGATAAAAATCGGGTTCGTCAAAATCCACGGGCTACCCGCAAAGCCGCATGGATATTGGCTTAGCGCCAAAAACAACGTGCAAAAATAACCTTGGGGAGCACAACCATGCGCTACGAGCTTTTCTACTGGCCTTCGATTCAGGGGCGCGGCGAATTCGTCCGCCTCGCGCTGGAACAGGCGGGCGCCGAATACGTGGATGTGGCGCGCGGAACCGA
>Ga0080064_1001665_pt1 | contig 43167 bp, 42 predicted proteins | sample Subgrocontami54m_FD_69260 | JGI IMG/M metagenome (GOLD analysis project Ga0080064, IMG submission 69260) | Subsurface groundwater microbial communities from S. Glens Falls, New York, USA - GMW46 contaminated, 5.4 m (SPADES assembly) (version 2) ...
ACAAAATAACTGGCGCCGTTCGGTGGGCGATCCATCCCGACTGGCGTTGTTATTCGTCGCTTACATACCAAAGGGTATGCGCGCTCCTCACGCCTAGCCAGCCGGGCGGCTCGGCCACCTCACTTTTGCACCCGTTATTTTGTCGCGGCTCCTTAAGCTGGGTCGCGCCGGAAAAACTCATTTGAATATTTCCGGACGCTTCAGTATAATGATCTCCAAGGAGTTTTCCTCATGCCCGGAATCGAAAAAGAAACCATCCTCCAGCAACTTCAAAAAAAGTCGGATCATCCACTGCTTCTTAAGGAATTGATCCAGCAGATGAACGTTCCGAAGGAACAGCGGAACGAGGTCAAAAAATTGCTTCGGCAGATGGTCCAAGATGGGGCGATTATCCGGATTCGCGGCAACCGCTACGGCGTGCCGGAGGAAATGAGCCTGGTGGTCGGTCGATTGAAGGGACACCGCGACGGTTACGGATTCGTGATTCCGGAGACGGAAGGGGAGCCGGATATTTACATCGGCGCCAAAAGCATGAACGAGGCGATGCACGGGGATCGCGTCATCGCAAGGATCGAGAAGAACAAATCGGGCGGAAAGCAAGAAGGCCGGGTGATCCGGATTCTGGAGCGGGCCCATACCCGCATCGTCGGCCGGTTTGAAAAAGGAAAAGATTTCGGCTTTGTGATCTCTTCCGACAAAAGAATCGTCCAGGATCTTTATACCACCCCGGCAAACAGCCTCTCGGCCGAGACCGGCGACGTGGTGGTGGCCCAAATCATCACCTATCCGACCAAAAGCAGAAACCCCGAAGGGAAAGTGGTCAAAGTCCTCGGAAGGCACGATGACCCCCGGATGGACACCGAAATGGTCATCGAATCCTACGGCTTTTCGCGGACATTTCCGGCGGAGGTGATCGGAGAAGCCGAGAAAGCGAGCGAAACGGTGACCGCCGACATGCGCAAGGGAAGAAGGGATCTCAGGGGCCTCCCGACGGTGACAATCGACGGGGAAAAGGCCCGCGACTTCGACGATGCCGTCTCGATTGAGAAGACCGAAAAGGGATATCGCCTCTGGGTTCATATTGCCGACGTCAGCCATTATGTTCCAAGGGGTTCGACGCTCGATCGGGAAGCGTACCAGCGCGCCACCTCGGTTTACTTCCCAGACGCCGTGCTGCCGATGTTTCCGGAAAAGCTGTCGAACGGAATCTGCAGCCTCAACCCGAACGAAGACCGCCTCACCGTCACGGCGGAGATGGCGTTTGACGCGGAGGGGAACCGCCTGAAATATGATTTGTACGACAGCGTCATTCAAAGCGACGAAAGGATGACCTACACCGCCGTCCGGCAAATCTGCGTCGACCAGGACCCCGCGGTCAGGGAGCGCTACAAATCGCTCCTTCCGCAGTTTGAGTGGATGAATTCGCTGGCCATGACCCTTCGGAAAAACCGCCTCAACCGGGGGAGCCTCGATTTCGACCTTCCGGAACCTGCCATCATTCTCAGCCTCACCGGCGAGACCATCGACATCCTCCGGGAAGAGCGCAATGTCGCCCATCAGATCATTGAAGAGTTCATGCTGGCGGCCAACGAGACCGTGGCACATCATATGACCACACTGGAAGTTCCTTTTCTCTACCGGATTCATGACCCGCCGACCCCCACCCGGATTCTGGAATTTTATGAGCTGATCAAAAGCTTTGGCCTGGTCCTTCGGAAAACGGAAAAACTCCACGCAAAGGACCTCACCGAGATTCTAGAGCGGGCGAAGGGCCGACCGGAGGAGCGGCTGATCAACCAGATCCTCCTCCGATCGATGAAGCAGGCCAAATATTCCGCCGAAAACCACGGCCATTTCGGTCTGGCATCGGAAGAATATACCCACTTCACCTCCCCGATCCGGCGCTATCCCGACCTGATCGTCCACCGTCTTTTAAAAAGCGTCATGAATGAGCGGATGACCGAGAAGGAGCAGAAGGCCTGGGCAGCCCTTCTTCCTGAAGCGGCAAAGCACACTTCCGACCGCGAACGGGTCGCCATGGAGGCGGAGCGGGATGTGATCCAGCGGAAGAAGGTAAACTTCATGACCGATAAAGTCGGAGAGATCTACCGCGCGTTTATATCCGGGGTCGCCGCGTACGGCTTTTTTGTGGAGCTTGAAAGCTTTTTCGTGGAAGGGTTGGTCCATGTGAGCACCCTCCACGATGATTATTATATCTATGAAGAAAAACAGCACGCGCTGATCGGAGAACACCATCGACGAACCTTTCGCCTGGGAGACCCTGTGGAGGTCCGGGTCGAGCGGGTCGATCTGGTCACCTGGCAGATCGATTTCGGCCTTGTCCAGGAAAACCCCAAAACAGGGAGCCCAAAAAAAGAGAACCGCAAACAAGAAAACCGAAAGCGCCGTTCCCGCCCCCGCCGCTAAGCCAAAAAGGATCGACCCCGATGATCCATCCCCTCTTTCAACGCCTCACCTCTTTCTTCCTCGCGACGTTTCTGACCGGTGCTGCTTTTGCCGCTGAGAGCCTGACCCTTTATGACTGGCAGGTTCATTTTCAATCAAACGAGCAACCGCCGACCACCTGCTTTATACAGCTCACCGGAGTCAATCGGAAACGGCTCGTTCTTCTGGATATGAATCTCTCCGTCGTGGTCGAGAAGGTTCCGTTGATCGGCCGGAAGGCGACGACCATTCTGCGGATTAAGGCGCACCGGATCAACAAGCCCGATCTTTCGGATCTCTCCCCGATTCAGATTCACGATGCCTGGATCACAACTTCGCTCGGCACGAGCGCGGGAAAAATGAAAAAAATCGACGTGAGCCCCGACCCCCATTACCTGGGAGGGAAAGAGGGGGCGGATCTCTTTCACCGCCTGCTAGAAGGCATTTTGAAAGACGGCGCGGCAATCGGATACGAGGAGGGACCGAAGGGAACCGAGACTGTCTCGATCGTCCCCGTCCCTCCCCCCGATGTCATCATCAACAAATTAATGCCCTGTCTGGCCGCCGTTCTGCCCGATCAGGACCAGCCCGCCTGAAGACCCTGCGGAAGGAATAAGCGCCCCCCCCCCGCGCTCGATCGGATCGGAGAAAGTTTCAGCGGCTCATGAAGGGGGGACCGCCCCTTCGCTCGGCGAGAGGAGCTGGTGGATCTCTTGAAGCTGGAGGCGGCAATGGTCGGCCCCTTGAAAGAGGATCGCATGCATCTGAAGCCGTCGGGCACTCTCCACATTGGGCGGGTGGTCGTCGATGAAGAGCGTTTCGGAGGGGACCAATCGATAAAGGCGGAAGAGGTGGTGGAAGATTTCGGCATCGGGCTTGATCATTTTTACGGAGGCAGAGATGACCACCCCTTTAAACTTGCCCCAGAAATCGTATCGTTTCTGAAGATAGGCGAAGACGGCCATCTGCATGTTCGACACGCAATAGAGGTTCATCCCTTCCTTCGATAACGCATCGAGCAGCGCAAACGTGGGCGGGATCGGGACGAGTGATTCTCTCACCGCGTCCATCAACCCCTTCATTTCCGGGAGCGGACGGCCGGTCCGCTGCTGGAACCGCCGGATCGCCTCTTCCTCATCCAGGACCCCTTGATCCAGCGCCAGCCAATCGGAGTGCAGAAACACCTCCTTCTTCACCAGGGCCTGGATCTCCCGCTCCGGGTAAAGCCGCGCTAAAATCTTATCGGCATTCCACTCCAGCAAAACCCCGCCGAGATCGAAAACAACGTTGCGAATGGGACGATTCATGCTTTCTCCGTGACAGGTTGGAATAGCCGCCATTTCGGCCCGCGTTTCAGATTAAAATAAGCTCTAACGCGGAAGATTACGACCTCCTGGAAGTGGTTGGAGGTGGCAACGTAAACCACGGCGCTCAGCTATAATCCGGATTTGAGGAAATTGTCAACAATCTCTATTCGTCTTGGAACGAGGGAATGACGCTGCGCTGGCCGCTTCCGAAAAAAGATGATTGGTCCACACCGTTTGCCGAGGCGCTGCTGGACACGCTCGATCTCTTTCCGGGCGCTGCGATCCTGGACATTGCCTGCGGCCACGGCATCCCCGCCTTCTACCTGGCCGAGCAGGTCGGTCCGGCGGGGCAGGTCTTCGCCATCGACGCGAGCCAGGGTCAAATTGTGCGCGCCCGGGGCATTCAGGGACGGGAGCTTCCCTGGCTCCGCTTCGACTGTCTCGACATGCGGGCGATCCCGCCGAGCGTGCCGGCCTTCGACCGGATCACCGGCAACCTCTCCGTCATGTTCTTCCGCCCAAACCGGTTCGAAACGATAAAAGGCCTGGTCGGCCATCTGAAGCCGGGCGGCCAGATGGTCCTGACCTTCCCCTCCCTCGGGACGTTCGACTCCCTCTGGCAGCGAATCGACCGGGAGATGGCCTCGCGCGGTCTGACTGCGGAGCGGGAACGTCTCACCGCCTATGTCGCGGAGCGCCCCTCTGCAGAAGAGGGCCGCGGGTGGCTTACCACACTCGGTCTTAAAAAAATCGTCGTGACCGAGTCTCCTCTGGAGGTCGCCACCGGCCCCGGCCCGATGTTTCTCCATCATCCGCTTCTCCGGGGCGGTTTTCTCGACGACGCCTATGAATGTTTTCAGGATCAGGCTCTTGCGGAGGCGGTGATGAAGGCGGTCTCTGAAGACGTTCCAAGCTTTATTCCGTTGATCGCCCAGCGATGTGTCCTGGCAGGTTGGAAGGGTTAGGGCATCAGAAACGCACGGCGGTTCCGTCGTTAATCCGCCAGCTCCCGTATTTTGCGGAGCGTCTCGGCCGGGTTGATTGGCTTGGTAATAAAGTCATGCGCTCCTGCCTGGAGCCCCCGCTTTCTGGAGGCGGGATCGGTGTTGGCCGAGATCATAAAGATCGGAATATGGCTGAACTTCGGGTTGCGTTTGACCGACTCACAAACGGCAAAACCATCCATTTCAGGCATGGTGACATCGAGAAGGATAAGCGCCGGATTCTCGCGCTGGATCTTGTGCATCGCTTCGAGGCCGTCTTTTGCGGTGATCACGGAATAGCCGGCAATTTTTAAAATCGACGTCATGATATTCATGGCATCCTGATTGTCATCGACCACCAACACCTTCTTGAGACTCATCGGGCGCATCCGGCGCTATGCCGTCGGCAAAATACCCCTCGATGCAGCGCTCCAGACTCCTCTGATTTCAACCGAATGGGTTTATCCATCTTAGAGGTATCGTATCACGAAACAAATTCCATTGGTAGGGCCTCTTGCATTCAGGTTTTGCTCTGCCGAAAGGTCTCATTCGGGCAAATCAAGGAAAGAGGGGCGTCATTGACCCATGGCCGTGAATTCCGGTAGAGTAGAAGTGGAACAAAACTGAGGAGGCATTGATGGATCCCAAAAATCAGAAAGAAGTGGAACAGCTCAAGGCAGCCGCACCGGAGGTCGACGAGAAAATCTCGCTTGCGGCGGAGGAGACGATGGCTTCTGAAGAGGTCGAGAACGTCAAGGGAATGGTGGCCGGTTTCATCTCCAAGTACGAGCATGTGATGAAGGAACTGAGCCCCAAAGATCAGAAGGAGCTGATGCGCACCGTTGGATTGAAAGTCGAAGAGATGGAAGAAAAGCTGACGGAGCTTCGGCAGGCGCCCGAGTAATTGCCGGTCTCTGATCGATCCCATCTCACCATTTTTATATTATGGAATAGGAGACTCAGAGCCCATGATCAAGCTGGCAATCATCCTCGGAAGCACGCGCCCGAACCGCAACGGCGAGGCCGTGGCGAAATGGGTCTACGAGGTCGCGAAGAAGCGCGCCGACGCCGAATTCGAGCTCGTGGACATCAAAGACTTCAACCTCCCGCTCCTCGACGAGCCGATCCCCCCTTCGATAGGTCAGTATTCCAAGCCGCACACCAAGGCCTGGTCGGCGAAGATCGATTCGTTCGACGCCTTCGTCTTCGTGACCCCCGAGTACAACCACGGCACCTCCGGCGCGCTCAAGAACGCGATCGATTTTCTCTACAGGGAGTGGAACAACAAGGCCGCCGGGTTCGTCGGCTACGGAAGCGCCGGCGGAACGCGCGCCGTGGAGCAGCTGCGCCTCACGATGGCCGAACTACAGATTGCCGACGTCCGCGCCCAGGTGGCCCTCTCGCTCTTCACCGACTTCGAGAACTTCAGTATCTTCAAGCCGGCGCCCGAGCAGGAAAAATCGGTCAACGCCATGCTCGACCAGGTAATCACCTGGGGAACCGCGTTGAAGACGCTCCGGAAGAAATAAGCGACGCCCGCCTCGCATCCATGGGCAGGGATCGCCCCGCAGACACATCTAGATGAAGAGATCGAGCGCGACCGCGATCAGAATGGAATTCGGCGCCCATCCCCGGCGAATCCGGAGGCGGCTCCTCGCCTGTTCCAGAAATCCTCACCCGCTCGGACCTGGAGCGTCGAGGGTAATCTTCCTCCGCTTTTTAACTTCTCCTCATTCATCCGAACTTAAGTTATCGTTCGACTTATTTAAAGTTAATGGCTAAACTTTAACTATAAAAAACTATATGTAAAGATGATCGATGAGTATGGTGTCCCCAGAATTATGCGTGGTGTCCCCAGAATTATGTGGAATGCGGATTAACAATGATTTTTAGAGAGTAGACGCCCTGGAAGCTCTTCATGCTTGGTTACGATTCGATTGCCTTTTACAGTGCTTTTCAGTATTATCCCTTGCTAATATGAATGTTACATGGTTTGGTAGTGGCTGCTCCCTGTGGCCGCCCAGTGCAAGCTATAAATGCAACCCAATTTAAAACGTTTGTATGAGTATCTCTACCGCCATGACGAAACTTACCCTCAGTCAACTTTCTAGCCTCCTCTTCCGTGCATGCGACGATCTGCGCGGGAACATGGATGCGTCCGAATACAAAGAGTACATCTTTGGCATGCTCTTCCTGAAGCGGATGAGCGATCTCTTCGATCAAGAGCGCGAGCAACTGAAGAAAGACCTCAAGGCGCGTGGCATGTCGGAGGCGGACATCGTTTCCCAGCTTACCAACCACGACAAGTACACCTTCTGGGTCCCGGAAGATGCCCGCTGGTCAAAGATTCGCCACCTCAAGACTAATGTCGGCACGGCGCTCAATAAGGCCCTCGAAGCCCTGGAAGATAATAATGTCGAAGGGCTTCAGGATGTTCTGAAACACATCAACTTTAACCGCAAGATCGGCCAGCGAACGCTCGATGACGACACGCTTGCAAACTTCATTCAGAACTTCGAGAAGATTCCGTTGCGTGATGAGAATTTCGAGTTTCCCGATCTGCTTGGCGCGGCCTACGAATCTCTCATCAAATGGTTTGCGGACTCCGCTGGGAAAAAGGCGGGCGAGTTCTACACGCCATCAGAGGTCGTTCGCACGCTCGCAGAAATCGTCGATCCGAAGGAAGGGATGAGCATTTACGATCCGACTTGTGGATCAGGGGGCATGCTCATTCAGACTGCGGACTACATTCGCGAGTGCGGCGGCAATCCAAAAAACCGTTCTCTCTTCGGTCAGGAAAGCATCGGTTCTACGTGGTCGATCTGCAAGATGAATATGCTCCTCCACGGCATATCCGATGCTGACATTCGCCAGGAGGACACCATTCGCCGTCCACAGCATAAGAACGAGAGCAACGAACTCAAACGCTACGATCGTGTTCTCGCCAATCCGCCCTTTAGCCAGAACTACATCAAGAAGGATATCGAGTATCCCGGACGCTTCGCCGTCTGGATGCCGGAGAAAGGGAAGAAGGCCGACCTGATGTTCGTCCAACACATGCTCGCTGTCCTCGAGTACGATGGGAAAATGGCCACCATCATGCCGCACGGCGTGCTCTTCCGGGGCGGGGAGGAAAAGGAGGCGCGTAAATATTTCATCGAACGCGGCTGGCTGGAGGCGATCATCGGCCTGCCCGCCGGCCTGTTCTACGGCACCGGCATCCCGGCCTGCGTGCTGGTGATGAATAAGAAGAATGCCGCCGGCCGCAAGCACGTGTTCTTCATCAATGCCGACCGCGAATACCGTGAGGGCAAGGCGCAGAACTTTCTACGTCCAGAAGATATCTCAAAGATCGTCCACGCCTATCGTGAGCAGAAGGATGTGCCGGGTTACGCTCGCCGCGTACCGGTAAGTGAGATTGCCACGGAGGACTTTAACTGTAACATCCGCCGCTATGTCGACAACGCGCCGCCGCCGGAGCCGCATGACGTGCGCGCGCACCTTCACGGCGGCGTGCCCGCGGTTGAAATCGACGCGCTTGGTCATTTCTGGATGAACTACCCCGGTCTGCGCGAACGCTGCTTTGTTCCACGTCCAGGCAACACTCCCTATGCCGACTTCACCCCCGCCGTTATTGACCGCCATGCACTCACCGAACTGGTAAAAAGTGACCCCGGCGTTGCGACAGCACATGCCCGCTTTCTCAAAATCTTGGAGTCTTGGTGGCAGAAGAATCTCCCGCTTGTCGAAGCCCTTGCCCCGAGCAACGGCAAGCGCGGCAATGTCTATGAACTACGCCGCCAGCTTCTGGTGAGCATCACAACCGCCTTAGCAAAACAAGACCTGCTTACCGATCATCAGGTACGCGGCGCCTTCGCTCGCTATGTGGATGAACTAAAGGCCGACCTCAAATCGATCGCCGCCAGCGGCTGGGGACCTGAGCTCATCCCGGACGACGAGATTCTCCAGAGCCAGTTCCCGGAACTGCTGGCTGAGATGGAGCAGAAACGGCTGCGTATTGCCGAACTCTCCGCCCTCTTCACTGCCGCCGATGAGGAAGATTACGAGGACAGCGATGATACTGGCGTGCTCCCCGGCGATCAAGTCAAAACCCTCAAGGCACAACTCAAGGAAGCCAACGCCGAGGCGAAGCTGGCAAAAAGAGAGAAACGTGATCCGTCAGGATTCCATTTACGCGCTCAAGCCATTGAGAAACGCCTCGCCCGGCACAAAACGCTGGAGGATGAGGCGAAGCGATTGAAGAGCGACTTGCGTGCGACGGAAAAGAAAGAGGAGGAACTCGTCGCTGCAGCACGCGAAAAAATCGACCGCAAAGAAGGCAAACGGGTGATTCTTGACCGCCTGCACCGCTTGCTCGTGCAGACCTATGAGGGCTACCTCCGTGCCGACCAACGCGCCTGCCTCGCTGCACTTGAAAACCTGCACGCGAAATACGCTGTGACCGCTAAGGTCATCGAAGCCAAACGCAACGCCGAGGCGGCGAAGCTGAAAACATTCCTCGCGGAGTTGGGGTATGAGTGAGTGGACCTCAAAGAAACTCCGTGAAGTTATCGGACACCCAATCGCGGGAACTCGTCCCGCCGGAGGGGTGAATACCGAAACCGAAGGTATTCCAAGCCTCGGCGGCGAGAACATTTTGTCCGATGGCGGCATCACGTTTGAAAACTTGAATCGTGTTCCCCTTGCGTTTTACAAATCGATGCCTCGGGGTCGTCTTCAGCCGCTCGATGTCCTGATCAACAAGGACGGCGCGCAGACGGGAAAAGTCGGGCTCTACAAAGGCGACTTTCTCGATGCTTGCGTAAACGAACACTTGTTTATTCTCCGAAACAATAACGGCGCAATTGACCAGGGATTCTTGTTCTACTCAGTCCTGCTGCCCGAGACTCAAACCAAGATTGCACGGCGTATCACCGGTTCAGCACAGCCCGGTTTAAATACGACGTTTGTCAATGCTGTCGATATTCTCGTTCCTGTCAACTCCGGCGAACAGCGTCGGATCGCTAAAATCCTTTCGACACTGGACGAAACGATTGAGCAGACGAAGGCGCTGATTGCAAAGTATCAGGAGATCAAGGTGGGGCTGATGCAGGACCTGTTCACTCGCGGCGTCACCCCAGACGGCCGGCTCCGTCCTACCCGTGACCAAGCTCCCCACCTCTATAAAAAATCCCCCCTCGGCTGGATTCCAAAGGAGTGGAAATTCGGAGTGCTGGATGGTTTCAGTGACATACACAATAACCTGCGCAAACCCATTTCAGCCGAAGTGAGGGAGACAATGCACGGCGAATATCCATACTATGGGCCGACAGGTATTTTGGATTACATCAACGAGTTCTTGGTTGAAGGCGAGTTCTGCCTAATTGGTGAAGATGGGGATCACTTCTTAAAGTTCGTTGAATGGCCTATGACGATCCTCGTTAGGGGGCGCTTCAATGTGAATAACCACGCCCACATTTTGTCCGGCAGGAACGGTGCAACGACAAGATGGTTGCATGCATTCTTTCTAAATAGAGACATCACTTTTCACTTAACACGTCAGGGAGCCGGGCGGTTCAAACTCAACAAAGCCGCGTTAAAGAATCTACCCATCTGTGTTCCCGATCCTGCCGAGCAGTATGAAATTCTCGATCGGATAGAAGCAGCGCAATCGTCTATCGAGGCGCAGAATCGACAGTTGGATAAACTCCGCCAGCAAAAGCACGGCCTCATGCACGATCTCCTGACCGGCCGCGTGCGCGTGAAGGTGGATGAGTCTAAGGAGTCATCAGCATGACGCCCGCCGAACTCCGAGCAAAACTCAAAGAGTTAATGAATCTGCCCGCCGAGACGGAGTGGGTCGAGTTTAAGGAGGCGAAGACTTCATTCGACCCCGAAAAACTCGGGGAATACTTCTCCGCGCTGAGCAACGAGGCCAATCTCAACGGACAGAAAACCGGGTGGCTCGTGTTTGGAGTCACTGACAAGATGCCCAGGCAAATTGTCGGAACAAAGTACAAATCGGATCGCCCATCGCTGGACGCCTTGAAAAAGCAGATTGCCGACCATACCGGAAATCGTTTGACGTTTGATCAGGTTTACGAACTTTCTTTCCCGGAAGGTAGAGTTCTTATGTTCGAAATCCCCCCTGCGTTACGCGGCGCGCCGACTGCTTGGAAGGGGCACAATTACGGTCGTGATGGCGAGTCGATCGGCGCTCTGAATCCACGAGAGTATGAGCGAATTCGGGGGCAGGCTACCCGAGAAGACTGGTCCACGCAGATAGTGGAGGACGCGACCTTGGCCGATCTTGACCCACAAGCCATCCAATTTGCCCGCGCCCAGTATCTGAAAAAGCATCCTCAGCACGTGACAGAACTTCCGAAGTGGGATGACGCCACGTTCCTGAACAAGGCAAAGGTCTGTATCGGCGGGAAAGTGACTCGTGCGGCTCTGTTGTTGCTGGGGAAGGAGGAATCGGCCCATTTTCTGTCGCCCGCACAGGCTCGGGTGACCTGGGTGCTACGGGACGAACGAAATCTGGAGAAGGATTACCAGCACTTCGATCTTCCGTTCATTTTGGTCGGTGACCGGGTACTCGGTAAAATCCGTAATCTGACGATTCGCCATCTGCCGAGCGGAACGTTGTTTCCGAACGAGGTGACGCAATACGATCCCTGGGTCATTCGCGAGACGCTGCATAACTGCATCGCCCACCAGGATTACGTCATGGGGGGTCGGATCAGTGTCGTGGAGACGCCGGAGTTACTCCTGCTCACCAATCTGGGGTCGTTCATCCCCGGTAGAAAAAATGATTCAACGCGACGCGCCGCCTGAGATTTACCGGAATCCTTTCCTCGCGCAGGCGATGGTGAACCTCAACATGATCGATACCATCGGAAGCGGGATTAAACGGATGTTCACCCTGCAGCGGCAGCGCAACTTTCCTATGCCAGACTACGAGCTGGACGACCCGAACAAGGTGGCGGTGCGACTGACCGGCCGGGTGCTGGATGAAAACTACACCCGGTTGTTGATGAGCCGGACAGAAGTTGATCTGATGGACGTCATCGCCCTGGACAAGGTACAAAAGAAGCGCCCGCTAGACGACGAAACGTTCAAAAGGCTGAAGGCACGGAAGCTCATCGAGGGTCGCCGACCCAATCTCTTTGTTTCTGCCGAGATTGCCGCCGTTAGCGGAGACAGAGTGGCGTATATCAAGAACCGTGCCTTTGATAAAGACTATTACAAAAAAATTGTGATCGCCTATCTCGAAGAATATAAAGAAGCAACACGGCCCGATCTGGATAAATTGCTGCTTAAAATGATCTCAGACGCTCTAAACGACAAACAAAAGAAACGCTTTGTCACAAATCTCCTCCAAGAGATGAGGAAGGGAGGCCTTATCTTTCCGGACGGCACGACACGCTGGGCTAAGTGGCGTATGTCTAAACCGAAGGCGAGAGGGGACATTTAGCCATAGATTTAGACAAAAACGATTGATTCAATGTATGCAACTGCATGAAAAAGTGAGCGTTGCGTATGTATTAAAAGCGTAACTTTTTCCGCTGAAATATATATACAAGATTTAAGAAGACAACCTATGTCCGAATACCTCCACGTCGAGAAACCTTTCCTTGATCAGCTCGCTACGCTGGGCTGGACGGTCATTGACCAGGGGCAGGGATTCATCCCCTCCGACCCAGCGGCCAGCCTGCGCGGCAGTTTCCGCGAGTGGCTGCTGCCTGAAGTGTTCCGCAACGCTGTCCGCGCGATCAATCGCACTGCCGACGACAAGGAGTGGCTGACGACCCGCCAGCTTGACGACCTGCGCGACCAGCTCTTGCGCCATCCGAGCCGCACATTGCTGGAAGCCAACGAGACGGTTCAGAAACTCCTCTTCAAGGCTCAGGTGGACATGAACGAACTCACCGGCGAGCCGGACCCGGTGGTGCAGTTGATTGACTTCACCCATCCGGAGCGAAACGTGTTTCACGCCATCAATCAGTTCCGCATCGACACGCCGGGCTGCGTAAAGAGCTGCATCATCCCGGACATCGTCCTTTTCGTGAACGGCATTCCGCTCGTGGTGGTCGAGGCAAAGATCGGAGATCCGAACACGGCCAATCCGATTCATGAAGCTTTTATGCAACTGCTACGCTACCGTAACGCGCGTCCAGAGACGGATGCCGCCGGATTGCGTGAGGGCGAGCCGCGCCTGTTTTACTCCAACCTGTTGCTCATCCGGACCTGCGGTGAGAAAGCTGAGTTCGGCACGATCACCTCCGGCCACGAACATTTCTATGCCTGGAAAGACATCTGGCCGGAGAGCCGCCGCGCCTACACGCCACCGCTCGGCGTTGAGCGGGAACAGGAACGGATGATCCAGGGGCTGCTCGCCCCGGATACGCTGTTGGATGTGCTGCGCACCTGCACGGTCTTTATGGACACAGACTCCGGCAAGCGCGTGAAGGTGGTCTGCCGCTACCAACAATACCGCGCCGCCCGTCGGATTGTGGAGCGACTGCGTACTGGAAAGACGCCGGAGGAGCGGTCGGGCGTGGTCTGGCACACACAAGGCTCGGGCAAGTCGCTCACGATGGTCTTTGTCGCCCGGATGCTTCGCGCCTCGGCGGATCTCGCCGACTTCAAGATTGTGTTGGTCAACGACCGCCTTGATCTCGAAGAGCAGCTTTCGGCCACGGCCCGACTCATCGGCGGGAGAGTGAACGTGATCGAAAACACGGCCGAGTTACGCGAACACCTGAGGACAGATGCGTCTGACGTGAACATGGTAATGGTCCATAAGTTCATGGAACGGGAGGAAGCCTTGCCGTTGATGGTCGCCGAGATGCTGGCCACCTATGGTAAACCGCCCACAGCAGAGACTTTCGGTGTCGTGAACCGATCGGAGCGCATCCTGCTGATGATCGACGAGGCGCACCGCACGCAAAGCTCCGACCTCGGTGATAACCTGTTCGAGGCATTTCCAAACGCGACGCGTATCGCCTTTACCGGTACGCCGCTCATCACGGAACAACACGGCATGAGGCGGACGATAAAACGTTTCGGCGAATACATCGACACTTACAAGCTAATGGACGCGGTTCATGATGGCACGACGCTTCAAATCCTCTATGAAGGCCGCACGGCAGACACGGCGCTCAAGGACAAGCACGCCTTCGATACGAAGTTCGAAGATCTTTTTAGGGAGCGCACTGAGGAAGAACTTCTTGCGATCAAGAAGAAGTATGGCGCAAGCGGCGACATTCTCGAAGCCGAGAAGCGCATCGCGGCCATCGCGCGTGATCTAGTGGACCACTACATCGACAATATTCTGCCCGACGGTTTCAAGGCGCAGGTGGTCTGTCACTCCAAACTGGCGGCGATCCGTTATCAGAAAGCCATTCGTGAAGCGCTCGCCGAGCGATTACAGCGCGAGCGACTGAAGCAGAAGCCGGACCTTGAGTTGATACGCCGCATCGCTTTTCTCAAAGCCGTGACGGTGGTGTCAGCCGAGCCGACTAACGAGCTTGCCGCGATTACCGCCGCGAGGAAGGAGGCGAAGGCCTGGAATGCGGTGGAGAACTTCTGCAAGCCCTTCGACTTCGACGATCCCGACAAAATCCTGACCGGTATCGCCTTCCTGATTGTATGCGACATGCTGTTGACCGGCTTCGACGCGCCGGTGGAGCAGGTCATGTATATCGACAAGCGGTTGCGGGAACACAACCTACTGCAAGCCATTGCGCGGGTGAACCGCGTGGTCAAGGGCAAGCACCGGGGCTTCATCGTGGACTACATTGGCCTCGCTAATCACCTGACCTACGCGCTATCCATCTACGCCGAGGAAGATATAGAAGACATCCAGCAGGGACTTAAGAATCTGCTCACCGAATTGCCGATTCTCGAAGAGCGTTATCAACGGCTCTTGCAGCACTTTCGCTCTGCAGGCGTGACGGAAATTGAATCTTTCGTAAAGGGGGGATTGCCCAACCCAGCCGCTGAAGTCGCCGTGGTTCATGCGGCTGTCGGCGCGATGAAAGATATCAAACGCCGGGCGGACTTTGAGGTGTATTTGAAGAAATTTCTCCAAAGCCTGAATCTTATACTGCCGCACGAAGCAGGACATTCATATCGTGGTCCGGCAAGGCGATTTGGCTATCTGCTTCGCATGGTGAAGGAGCGTTATAAAGATGACTCTCTCGATATTGCGGACGCCGGTGAGAAGGTGAAAGCGCTGATCAATGAACATTTGATCGAACTGGGTATTGACCCGAAGATCCCGCCCATTGAACTGTTCTCCGATGATTTCATGGCCAACGTGCAAAAGCACGCCGGCGGGGACCCCGAGGCCAAGGCCAGCGAAATGGAGCATGCCATCCGCAAGCACTGTACGATTCATTTCGATGAGGACCCGGCTTTCTATAAGCGCCTGAGTGACAAATTGGAGAAGCTCATCCTGGACCTCAAAAACAACTGGGATGCTCTGGCGGAAGGCTACGAACAGCTTCGGGCCGAAGCATTGGCGGGTCGCACGGATGTTGTCGAGGGGCTGACGAAGGAAGCGACGACCTTTTATGACTATGTGGTGCAAGAGTCTTTCAGTGGCGGTGACGTGCCCACCGAGCACCAACAACGGTTAAAGAACTTGATGACCCGCATCGTGGAAATTTTGCAGGAGACCATCGGTATTATCGATTTCTGGAAGAAACCTATTGAAGTGAAGAGGCTGAGGGGTAATATCGACACCGAGATTCTGCTGGCAAACATTCCGCAACTCGCCGAACGGCACGAACGAGTTGCTGTCGAGATCGTCAAGCTGGCGGAGAAGCGACACAAAGAGCTGATACGATGAAGGCCAAACAAGACAAAGAAATTTCTTATGAAGTCGTGCGTAGCCGCCGCGCAACGGCGGACATTGTCGTCGAGCGGGATGGCCGCGTGATCGTGCGTGCGCCCAAAGCAATTTCAGACGAACGTATCGAAGATATCGTCGAAGCCAAGCGTTATTGGATCTATAAGACGCTCGCCGAGTGGCGGGATCTTAACGCGACAAAAGTGATTCGCGAGTTGCGCAACGGCGAGGGGTTCCTCTACTTGGGTTCGTCGTACCGGCTCACATTAGTGAATAATCAACAAGAGCCGCTGCTATTGAAGGATGGGCGTTTTCGATTGCGTCGCGACCTGGTCGAAAGGGGCGATGTGCCAGCCGCCCAAGCAGCCTTCCGTAGCTATTACATCGCGCGTGCTCAAGAACGAATCCCGAAGCGCGTTGCCTATTTTGCGAAAAAAGTCGGTGTTCAACCCGGCCCGGTCACCGTAAAAGAGCAGGGTTACCGCTGGGCTTCATGCGGAACGGATGGAAAGCAGGCGTTCAACTGGAAATGCATGATGGCCCCTCCGAAAATTATCGACTATATAATTGTTCACGAGTTGTGCCACCTTCATTATCGTGATCATACGGATGCGTTCTGGAACGAAGTAGACAAGGTGATGCCGGATTATTACGAAAGAAAGGCTTGGCTTCGCGCGCATGGGGCATCACTGGATCTTTAAAATGAATCCCCTTCCCGGGGAAAAGACAGTAAACATTACCGGCGCAATTCCCCTTTTCGGGGGTTGGCCCAAAATGACCGACCCGGGGAATCTTACCGTCCGAGATGACACGGGGGACTTCCAGAAACGTGAACAAGATGAGAAAATGGAAGGACTCGATCTGTATTTCTATGATCGTTTGTGGAACATCCCCACATAATGTTTTGCCCCATCGTCAATCTTCCATGTCAAATGTTCATATCGCTGGGTCATGCTGATTGACTTGTGCCGGAGCATATCCCGAACTGCCATCAGCGAGGCCCCGTTTTGCAGGGCCAGTGTCGTGGCCGAATGCTGCAACGAGTAAGCAGTCACACGCTTTAGTTTCACGCCGGCCTTCTTCAAATACGACGTAATAATAATCTGAATCCCCGGGACCGAGAGCCAGGTATCCATCACCCTATTTCTGCAGGGAGCAAGCTAGATGAATGGCTCAAATAGGCAGAAAGCGGGGAGGACTGAATAGACTCTGCTTATCGAGAAAACGGGGTGGAAAAGATGAGGAGCTACTTTTTCTTATGGGGACAGTTTGGGGACACAGACAAGTATGTATTTTTAGATCCATAACTATTGAATTTACTTAATAACAAATGGTGCCGAAGGGGGGACTCGAACCCCCACGGGGTCACCCCCACTAGACCCTGAACCTAGCGTGTCTACCAATTCCACCACTTCGGCAATTTTGGAAGGCGCGGCAAGCTTCTGCCGCCCCGATTTTATAACAGATTAAAACCGCCGCCGTCAAGTCATTCCGCGTTTTGTGGCGGTCTTAGTTTGAATTTTTGCGTTCCCAATCCTCGCCTTCGATAAACTCTTTGCCGCATTGCAAACAGACATAATCTCCTGTTGTGCCCCCAAGATCATACTGCGCCCTCTTAATTTCAGGATGATCGCAAGGTTTGTCGCCCCATTTTTCCCGAAGCCGTTCTGCCTGATTCATTTTATCGTTCACCTTTCATTGAAAGTTATTCCCGTCCGACCGAGGTCCATTTAAAATAAGCCCTGGCGCGAAAGATTACGGCGCTCAACTTTTCGCCTTGGGTGCTTTTAGCATCCTTTCAGTTGGCCATCCCGGCTCAGCGACGGCCCCATCATCGTGCGCCGCGCCGGGCGAGGGAAACGCCGAGCTTTTTCTCCGGCCGGTACGACTCCTTCGTTTGCCTCAGGCCGGGAATGCCGGAATCGTCCATCGCGTTGATCCACTCGAAATCGGTGAGGCTGCGGCAGAACGACCGGAAGAGGTATGAGGCGGCCCCTTTCTTCTCCCGGTCGGCGACCTCCAGCAGAATGCAGAAGGTCTCCCGATTTAGCGGAAAGCCGAACGTGTAGCCGGCGATCTCGCCATCGACCTCGACGACCCTTCCGATCAGGCCGAGGCTTTCAGCCTCCGAGAGCGCCCGGCGGTGGACCGATGCGGCGTCCTGAAGCATGAACCGGTAAACCGGATCGGAATGCGTGGCGGCCCGGCCGGCCGACCATTTCTCGAAGAGCCGCCATGCCGCCGGTTCATCGCTGAAAGTGTAAGACCGATCCATCGGCCGGCATTCTTTCTCGAACTGGTTACAGGCGGCCCGGTGCGTTTTATACTTGTCTCCCTTCAGCTCGGCCAGCGCGGCGCGGCGGTAGAGGTATTCCGGATCTTTCGGCGCAACGAGAAGGCCGGCCTCCCGGTAAAGCGCGGCGTCGGCTTCCGGAATATTTTCGATCCGGGAAATGGCGCGGTCGGGGTTCTCGGCATCCATCAGGTCAAAGCAGTCGAGAACGAGTTGACTGTCAAAAGGACCGATCGGGGGGAGCGGCATGTAAATGCAGCGGTCGTACCGGGCGAAGAGGAGGAAGTGGTCCCGGTGGGCCGTCCAGTGAAACGAAAAATGATCGCGCCAGAGAAAGTGAGTGATGAAGGAATACGCGGAGAGCGGCGCGCCGGCCGGATGAAGATGCTTTTCGAAGAGCGGCCGGGTGTCGGGGAGGAGCGGTTGAAGTTCCATGGATTAGAGATCCGGACGGGGGTCCGCTGCCGGACCGACAGCCTGACTCACTTTTTCCAACCGGCAAACGATGAGGACATCCTCCTGGTAGGGTCCGATGAGAAGCGGGTGCGCGGCCAGCGTCGCCAAAATCGGGTCGGACTCCAGAAAGTGAGCGACCTCGTCGGCATCCCATTTCATCCGGGCGTCGCCGGCGTGCTCTTGAATAAAGGGACATTTCGTATCGATGCCGAGGACGACCGCGCCCTCTTCATCCCGCATCAGCGCAAAGGGATAAATCCGGCAATCCAAAGGCCGGTCGTCGTAGATGGCGCAGTGCTGCGTCTTCGGATCGAAATGCGGGCAGATACACCCCTCCCCCTCCGGATGCCGGATCAGCGTCGTCTTCGACCCTTCCGGAGAGTCGAAGAATTTCTTTTTGGGGCCGGGAATCAGGCGGATTTCTTCATCGGTAAAATAAGGGGCGAGAAAGCTCGTCTCCTCCGGGAAGCGGCAGCAGACGTCGCAGGTGAAGCAGAGGGAAGAAGGGACGATCTGCTTCAGCGGCGCATATTTTTCTAAAAGGGATTTCCTGCTCATAAAATTATCTTAAAAACTTTTTTAAAAAAAGGGGGAAGTTTGCACTTCCCCCCGTTTGCCGAAGTCTCTCATAAGCCGAGTTCTGTTCCCGACCGAAGTCGGGTGATGACCATTTCTCTGGACCGTCTGTTGCCAGCCGGTTCTAGCGACCTTACCCGAGAGTCTTGGACGGGCCGTCCTTAGCCCTGTAGGGGCGTATTGCAAACCCCTGCAGGTGCGCGCTCTCCTATTTGGTCTTGCTCCAGGTGGGGTTTGCCATGCCTTCGATGTCGCCACCGAAGCGGTGAGCTCTTACCTCGCCGTTTCACCCTTACTGGCGCGAGGAACCCGCGCCAGCGGTCTGTTTTCTGTTGCACTTTCCTTAGGGTCGCCCCCAGTCGCCGTTAGCGACCACCTTGCCCTGCGGAGCTCGGACTTTCCTCCCCTCACCCCCGTCATGCAGGTGAAGAGCGATCATCTGATCAACTTTGGCAAGTTGTTATCTTATCCTTTTTTATGTTTTTTGTCGATAGCCTCATTCGCCAACGCGTCGGCCTCCGAATTCTCTTCCCTCGGAATGTGGCGAAAGGTCACCTTTTCGCCGGGAAGCTGCCGGCAGAGAAGTTGCGCCTGCTTAAACAGGGGAAGGAGGCCCGGATGCTTGATTTTGTACTCTCCCATCATCTGCCGCACCACCAACTGGGAGTCGAGGGAGAAGGCCACCGCGTCGGGCTTGAATTTTCGAGCGGCCTCCAATCCGCGGATCACGGCGGTATATTCGGCCACGTTGTTCGTCGCGATGCCGAGATATTCCGAGATCGTCTCGACCGTTTCGCCCCGTTCGTTTTTGATGACCACGCCGATCCCCGCCTCCCCCGGATTGTTCCGGGAGGCGCCGTCGGTGTAGATGAAGAGCTTTTTATTTTCAGGGAGGGCGTCGGCCGGCATCATGGCCCAACCGGCGGCATCGTCAAAAAAATCATTTCGGCTCATGCCGGCTTGGGATAGAGAATGCGGTGGCAGTAGGTGCAGGTATGAATTTTCGTCCCCATCTTGACCTCGGCAATGAGCTGCGGGGGGAGGCTGAAATGGCATCCGGTGCAGATATTCCCCTTGAGCGGCGCGACCGCGACCCCCTTCCGGGAGACGGCCAGCCGTTTGTACTCTTCCAACAGTTTTTTATCGGCCTTCTCCGACAGCAAGGCCCACTCCGATTCGAGTTTATGCGCCGATTCGACGAGCATTTTCAAGTGCCCTTCCATCTGCGCTTTTTCGCTATGGAACACCTTCTCCTGGGACGCGAGCGCCGCCTCTTTGGAAGCGAGTTCCTTTTTTAAAAGGTCCCCTTTTTCCATGACCATCAGGAGAAGCTCTTCCGTCTTCCCCTTCTCTGCGTTGGCCGATTCGATTTCCTGCAGATGGGCCTGGTATTCCTTGTTTGTTTTCAGCTCGGTCAGCCGCCCCTTCAGCTTGACGATCTTTTCTTCCGCGGATTGAAGCGCCTGTTCTTTTTCTTTTCTTTCCTTATTCAGCGAGTCGAGTGTGGCTTTTGCCTCGGCGACGGCGGCTCTCGCTTCAACGAGTGGTCGCTCCGAGATTTTCAGTTTTTCAGGTAGATTTTTTTGTTCCCCTTTTTGCTGATTCAGTTGAAGATCCAGCTCTTGAAGCTGGACCAACAAAGCAAGCTGTTCTTTCACCCTTTTCTCCTTAAAACCTTCTGATCCTCATTAAAAGAACAAACCGTCTACCACGGTGATGCGGCCATTGGAGAACTGGTGGGCCCACCAGGATTCGAACCTGGGACCAACCGGTTATGAGCCGGCGGCTCTAACCGCTGAGCTATGGGCCCCTATTATCTGTGGGGGCGGCTATTCTATGTGAGGGCCCATCCAGCGCTCGCATTACTGCGCGCTTCCGATGCCCCCACGCCCCTCCCCGCGCGCGGACTGGCAGAATGAGATCCTTGCTCTCTTGGATATAAAATCCGTTAACGGATCCCCAAAAACGCCTCTGTTCCGGGGGACAAACTATAAGCTTTCTACAAAACTCTTCAGCCGCTTGCTCCGGCTCGGATGGCGAAGCTTCCGAAGGGCTTTCGCCTCGATCTGGCGGATTCTTTCCCGAGTGACCTCGAAATCCTGGCCCACCTCCTCGAGGGTATGGTCGGTCGATTCTCCGATTCCGAACCGCTTCCGGAGCACCTTCTCTTCACGCGGGGTCAGGGTCTGCAGGACGCTGTTGATCTGGCGCTGCAGGTCATACCGGATTGCCGCATCGAGCGGGGAGATCACCTTTTTATCCTCGATGAAATCTCCCAAATGGGAATCTTCTTCCTCCCCGATCGGCGTTTCCAGCGAGATCGGCTCTTTGGCGATTTTGAGAATTTTCCTCACTTTTTCGAGCGGGAGGTCCATCTTCTCGCCGATCTCTTCCGGGGTCGGTTCTCTTCCGAGTTCCTGGACCAACTGCCTGGAGGTCCGGATCAGCTTATTGATCGTTTCGATCATATGGACCGGAATCCGGATCGTCCGCGCCTGATCGGCAATGGCCCGGGTAATCGCCTGCCGAATCCACCAGGTGGCATAGGTCGAGAACTTATATCCCCGCTTGTATTCGAACTTGTCGACCGCTTTCATCAGGCCGATGTTCCCTTCCTGGATCAGATCGAGAAATTGCAAGCCGCGGTTCGTATATTTCTTTGCGATGCTGACGACCAGCCGGAGGTTCGCCTCGACCAGCTCGCTCTTGGCAAACTTGACCTTTTGCTCCGCCTGGGAGAGCTGCCGAATCGAGTCTTTCAGCTCTTCGGCCGAGACCATGGCTTCCTCTTCCACCTGGCGGATCTTCTTTCGCGCGTTCCGGTAGATCTTCTCGATCTCCAGGATTTGCACTTCGGTCAGGTGAAGCTTCCGCTCCGCCGCCCTCATTTCCCGCCGCCCTTTTTTTACCTTGATGAAGAAGGCGCCGAGTTCATCCGTGGCCCCGCATTTTCTCTTGCAGAGCGCGATCTCCCGCTCTGCATGGACTACCGTATCGGCCATCGAGCGGAGCTTCTCAATCAGCTCTTCGATCACATGAGGATGGAGATTGAGCGCCTCGATTTTCTCAATGACTTTCCCCCGCGACTCCTTTAGGGTCTCTTTGGCCAGCTTCTTTGATTTGACGCTTCGCGCCGACCGCCTGGCTTTCTCAACGACCTTGAGGTGCTCCCGCTGGCGGGCCTTGATCTGCCCCATCAATTCGAGGGTCTTCCCCTTGAGCTCATCCTCATCATGCTGCGGCTCCGCCACTTCGAAATCCTCTTCCGGGATGGAGATGACTTCTCCCAGGGAAATCTCTTCGCTCTTCAGGCTCTCTCCCAGATGGAGGACCTCCTGGATGGCGAGCGGCAATCCGAAGACAATGGCCGAAATGTCTTTCTTCCCTTCCTCGATCTTTTTGGCGATCTCGATCTCTCCCTCCCGGGAGAGGAGGGGAACCGATCCGATCTCTCTTAAGTAAAGCCGCACCGGGTCATCGGTGCGACTGACGGCCCCGGGGGTAAGGTCAATCTCTTTTTCCTTTTCTTCCCCGGCAACTTCCTCGTCGACCTCTTCGATCTCTTCCACTTCTTCGACGTCTTCTTCCTGCTCCACCGCCATTCGCTGAAAGCGGCCTGCATCCTCCGGATCGATCACTTCGATGTCCATCTCGCCGAACATCACCATGATGTGGTCGAGCTGGTCGGAAGAGAGAACATCGGCCGGAAGGGCGTTGTTGAGTTCCTCATACGTGAGGAATCCCTTCTCTTTTCCCAAGGAGATCAGCTGTTTGACTTCCTCTAATTTTTCTTCTTTGGACACCGAATCCTCCATATGCCGTCGACCGACGCGGTCAACCGGCTAAGTTCCTTCTTTTGGCTCTTTCTAAGTCTAAAAATTTTTTCTGCAAAGAGTGGTCCGCCGCGAGATCCCCCCCTTTTTCAGCCAGCTTTAATTTTCGTTGGATCTCGCTCGCCTCCCGGCCCAGCCTTTTGGCCTGCAATGAATGAATGCAATCCTCTGCGGTCTGCGTAATATTATCGTAACTCATATCACGAACAGTAAGACGGCGAAGCAGCGCGTTCGATTCTTCTTCCACCCCGGAATCCAAATGGGTCCCTGCGCCATTGGGGGACCACTGGGATCCTTGAGGGTCCCAAAAACGGGAAGCGATATCCTTCGCTTCAGGATCGGTAAAATCTTCCAGGTACAGCCGGTTGTTCAATACCGACGGATCCAACTGACCTTGAAGAAGGAGACAGAGAAGGGTCTCCTGGTCCGGAGGGAGCCGATCCATCTTTCTTGCCGCAGCCGTGGCGCGTTCCGGAAAGGGTCCCTCTTTTTTTGAGGAACCAATGCTGGATCGGAAAGTCTTTATCTGCTTGGCAAACTCCGCCCGCAAATCCTCCTCTTTGACCCCCAGCTCTTCCGAAAGCGTTTTCAGATAATGACTCTGCTCAACCTTGCTTTTTAATATATTCAGTAATGGGAAAATATTCTCTATCGCCTTTATTTTATCATTAATGGATTGGGAAGAGGAAGACTGAGCCCATTTCGAAATTGAGAAATCGATCAAGGTCTTTCCTTCCGTCATCTTTTTAAGAAATCCTTCCTTTCCATGTTTGCGGATAAACAAATCCGGGTCTTCCCCGAGCGGGAGAGAAACCACCTCCGCCGAGATCTCCTTTTCAATAAAGAGGGGCGCCGCCCGAAGGGCTGCCCGGACCCCCGCTTCATCGGGATCGAAAATCAAAACCACCTTTTCAGCGACCCGGCTGATTAGGTGAAGATGGTCCTGCGTCAGCGCCGTTCCGAGCGTTGCAACGGCGTTCGGGATGCCGGCCTGGTGTGCGGCGATCGCGTCAAAATACCCTTCTACGATGATGAGGGAATGGATTCCCTTCGCTTTAGCGCGGTCAAGCCCGAAGAGATGCTTTCCTTTTGTAAAGACCGGTGTCTCAGGGGTGTTGAGGTATTTCGGCAAAGAATCGTCCAAAACCCGCCCGCCGAACCCGACCACCTTTCCCTGCAGCGTCCGGATCGGAAAGAGAATCCGATTGCGGAAACGATCGAAGCCTGTTTCAGCTCCCTCGGATGAAAGCGGAACGCCGTAATCTTTCGCTTGAGAACCTATTTTAAATGGTTCCCCCCCCTTTCTGAAAATCAGGCCCGCCTTTTCAAGGAGGGGAAGGGAAAATTTCTTGCTGAAGGCCCCCAAAAGATCGTCCCGCCGCGGCAGCGCAAATCCGATCGAGAAGAGCGCAATGGTCTCCGCTGTAATCCCTCTCCCCTTTAAATAAGCCCGGGCCTGAGCCGCTTCGGGCCTGTTCAGCAGGTTCCGGTGAAAGTGGGCCGCCACCTCCTCGTTGAGAAGGTAGATCTCGTCCATTTCCCGCCGGGCCGGATTCTCTTTCTGGGCATTCTCCAGGGCGGGGAGGGGGATGCCTCCCTTCTCGGCCAATCGGCGAAGCACTTCCGGGAAAGAGAGCCCCTCTATCTTGATCAAAAACTGGAAAACATTTCCCCCGACGCCGCAGCCGAAGCAATGAAAGATCTGCTTCGATGGGCTGACCACAAATGAAGGGGTCTTCTCTTGATGAAAAGGGCAGAGGCCGGTATAGTTTTGGCCCGAACGTTTTAAAGCGAGATAATCGGAAATCACCGCAACCAGATCGTTTCGGTCACGAATGGTTTCAATCAGTTGATCAGGAAACCTTTTTTGATCCAAAGAGGAAGACCTTCTTAATCACGATGAGCAAGGGCAAAAAACGGATTTCAGACTCCCTTACTTTTGTTCCAGACAGGCCCGGACCATTCGGCTGATAGAATCTCCTTCAGCCCGACCCACCAACTGAGGCACTAAAATCTTCATCACTTTTCCCATCTGTTTCACGTCGTTCGCCCCCGACTGGGCAATGGCCTCTTTTACCTTGGCGCGAAGCTCTTCGTCCGAGATCGGCTGGGGAAGATACGACTGGAGGAGGGCCATCTCTTTTTTCTCTTTATCGGCCAGGTCCTGCCTCCCCCCTTTTTCAAACAACTCAATCGATTCTTTTCGTTGCTTGACGGCTGAAGCGATGACCTGCAGCACTTCCTCTTCGGTCAGCTTCTGACCTTTTCCTTTGTCAATTTCCTTGTTTTTAATCGTGGATCGTAAAAGTCGGACGACGGAAACCCGTTCGGAATCACCGGCCCGCATTCCTTCTTTCATTTCATCCATGAGTCGTTGTTGAAGGTCCAGAGGTGATCCCTTTAGTTTGACGGTTCGAAGCAGACTCTTCCATTGTTATTTTGATGAAAACTTTACTATAACAAAACGGAAAAGCGTTGTCAAAGCGCTCTTTTTGCGCATCTCTTTGGGTCCTTATCCAGGCGGCCAGCGGAAGGCCCGCCCACCCAAGAGGTGGATATGAAGATGAAGGACGGTCTGCCCCGCCGCCGCTCCCGAATTGACGACCGTTCGAAAACCAGCCTCCAAAAGGCCGTTTTTCTCAGCCAGCCTGGGAACCGTCGAGAAAAGGTGGGCGATGGTTCCCAACTCTTCCGGTTTGACCGTTGAAAGACTGACGATATGCGCCTTGGGGACAATCAGAAGATGGACCGGGGCTTGTGGATTGATATCTTCAAAAGCCACCCCCTTCTCATCCTCGTAAACAATTTTGCTGGGAATTTTCTTGCCGGCAATGCTGCAGAAAAGGCATTCCTTTTCCCCTTGTGGAAGAGACGGTTTCATCATTTTTCTCCTCAGTAGATGGGGCTAGCTTCTCTTCTTGTTTTTCCCTGAACCCTCTCCCCCCGCCTGTCGGGAGGTAGCCGGCTTCTTCAGGCCTCTGGAGGCTTTCTCGGCCAAACCCGACTGGGAGGAACGCCGCCGGAACTCTTCTTCGATCGCCTGGATCGGAATATCATAATGGCCCAGGGCAACGAAGAGGTGGTAGACCAGGTCGGCCATTTCGTGGATGATCTCTTTTTTCAGTCCGTTCTTCGCACTGATGATGAATTCTCCCGCCTCCTCCCCCACTTTTTTGAGGATTCGGTCGATTCCACCCTCAAACAGGCTGCTGGTATACGACTCGGGAGAGGGCTGCCGCTTTCTCTCGAGGATCGTTTGATACAGGGCCTCCAGCACCGGCGTTTTTTGGGGGCCGCTCTCGTTAAAATAAGTTCTAGCGCGTAAAATTACGGCGCTCCGATTTGCGGCGGCGCGGGGCGCCAGAGCGCCGGCCGGGGTCAAGGCTTGGAAAAAACAGGAGGGCTTTCCAGTATGGCAGGCCGCCCCCGTCTGCTCCACTTCCACCAGCAACGTATCCTCATCACAGTCGACAAAAATGGCCCTGATCTTTTGAGAATGCCCCGAGGTCTCCCCTTTTCGCCAGAGTTTTTTTCGGGATCGGCTCCAGAAATGGGTCTCGCCGGTCTCCAGGCTCTTTTGGAGCGCCTCCAGGTTCATATAGGCGACCATCAACACTTCTTTGTTTTTATGATCCTGGACGACGGCAGGAATCAGATCGCCCGAAAATCGAGCGCCGTAATTTTCCGCGCTAGAACTTATTTTAAACTGAAGCTTTCCGAGGCCATTTTTCTTTGCGACCATGGTGACCACGCTCCTGGGATTATCCGATCCGGACAGGGATCCCCTTTTTAAAGAGATATTCCTTCACCTCGAGGATTGAAAACGTTTGATAGTGAAAAATCGACGCTGCCAGAACGGCATCGGCCTTTCCTTCTGTAATCCCCTGGAGGAGATGGTCCAACGTGCCGACCCCCCCCGAAGCGATCACCGGGATATGGACGGCGGCGGAGACCGACCGGGTCAGGTCAACGTCGTATCCCTGGGTCGTGCCGTCCCGGTCCATGCTCGTCAACAGGATCTCTCCCGCACCCAATTTCTCTACCTGCCTGGCCCACGCCACCGCGTCAAGCCCGGTTCCTTTTCGTCCGCCGTGGGTGTAGACCTCCCATTTGGATGCGGGAGCCCCGCCCCCACCCGCTTGGCCGGGCAAAGCCCGATCCTCGCTCCCGCCGCCTTTGTCATTCACCTTTTTCGCGTCGATGGCCACCACGATGGTGGCGCTTCCGAATTGGAGGGCCGCTTCCCGGACCAGCTCCGGCCGCTCCACGGCGGCGGTGTTGATCGAAACCTTATCGGCGCCCGCCGACAAAAGCCGCCGGACATCTTCGACGCTCCGGACCCCCCCTCCGACCGTCAGCGGCATCGACACCTCGTCGGCCGTCCTTCGGACGATATCGAGGAGAATGTCCCGTCCATCGGACGAGGCGGTAATGTCGAGAAAGCAGAGCTCGTCGGCCCCTTGCGCTTCGTAGAGCCTGGCAATCTCAACCGGGTCGCCGGCATCTTTCAAATTAACGAAACCGACCCCTTTGACCACCCGGCCCCCTTTGACATCCAGGCAGGGGATAATCCGCTTGGCCAGCATCATGCCTCCTTTTAAAATAGGTTCTTAAGCGACCGAGTAGGTCCGTCAGAAGCAATATGACGTTGAAAAGTTACGGCGTTCCTTTAAAATAGGTTCTAGCGCGAAAAATCAATTGAACGCCGTAAATTTAGCTTCAGGAGACCTATTTTAACGGCGCTCAGATCGCAGCAGGTCCAACGCCTTCTGAAGCGAAAGCGTCCCGGCATAAAGGGCCTTCCCGATAATCGCCCCTTCCACTCCGGGAATCCCCGAAAGCTGCCTGATCTGCTGGAGCGTCGTGATCCCGCCCGATGCGATGATCGGAATTTCCACCTGCATCCCGATCTCCTGACACAGGCTGAAGTTGGGTCCCGACAGCATGCCGTCTTTTTCGATATCGGTCAGAATAATCGAGGCGGCGCCGGCCTCTTCCATCCGCATCGCCAGATCGGCCACGCTTTCCGGATGAAGCTCGGTCCACCCCCGGATGGCGACCGCCCCTCTTTTCGAATCGATCCCGGCAATCACCCTCCGGGGAAATTTTTTAGCGGCCTCCCGGACCAGGGCGATATTCTGCAACGCGGAGGTCCCCAAAATCACCCCGGCCGCCCCGATCGAAAAATACCTTTCGATCTGCTCTAAGGTTCGGATCCCCCCGCCGACCTGAACCGGAACCTCGACGGCTTTGATGATCTTCTCGGCCACCGAAAACTGGACGGCCGATCCGGCCACGGCGCCATCCAGGTCGACGACGTGGAGCCGCTCCGCCCCCTGCGAGACCCACTGCCGCGCCATCGCGGCGGGATCTTCGGAGTAGACCGTCTCGGAATCCATCGCCCCCTGCGTCAACCGGACGCAGCGGCCTCCCTTCAGATCAATGGCAGGGATCAGAATCATCGGCTATTTTAACCTCGCAAAATTGGAGAGAAGCTTTAAACCCATCTGTTGGCTCTTCTCGGGATGAAACTGGCAGGCGAAGAGGGGGCCGCGCGAAACGGATGAAGGGAATCGAACCCCATACTCCGTCGTGGTCGTCACCCAGCCGTTCTCCTTCGGATCGCCGTAGTAAGAGTGAACGAAGTAAAAATAGGCGCCGTCCGGAATTCCCTCCAGAAAAGGGCTTTTCTTTTCGATCCGGATCCGGTTCCACCCCATGTGGGGAACCTTCAACGCATTTTCAGGAAAGCGGATGACGGCGCCGGGAAGGATGCCGAGGCCCGGGTGAGGGCCGAACTCCATCCCTTCGGAGAATAAAATCTGGAGCCCCAAACAGATTCCAAGATACGGCTTTCCCCCCCGGATCGCCTCGCTGATCGGCTTGAGGAGATGAAGCGCGTCGAGGTTTTTCATACAATCCGGGAACGCCCCGACGCCGGGAACGACCAGATGGCTCGCGTCCGCGACGACCGACGGGCTCCCGCTGATGACCGATTCATATCCGGCCCGCTCGAACCCCTTTTGAACGCTTCGAAGGTTCCCGGAGCCATAATCGACAATCACAATCTTCATACAGCCCTATTCAAATTCAATGAAGCTTCCCTTCGCTTCAGGCTGCTCAAAAAGCGCCATATGCAAGGCTCGAGGAAGCGAGGAAACCGCAGCGTACTTTCTGTACGTGAGGATTTCCGAGCGACCGAGAACACAGCAGATGGACTTTTTCAGCAGCCTGCTAAAGCTTCCCCTTGGTCGAGGCAACCCCTTTGACGCGCGGATCAAGCTGCGTCGCTTGATCGAGCGCCCGGCCGAATCCTTTGAAGATCGCTTCGAAAATGTGGTGCGGATCTTTTCCGTACATCAGGTTGATGTGAAGATTGATCTTGCTCTGATCGACCAGCGACCGGAAAAAATGCTCGATCATCTCGGTGTCAAACGCCTTGATCTTTTTGCGGAACATCTGAACCTGATAGACCAGATACGGCCGGCCGGAGATGTCCACCGTCACCTGCGCCAGCGCTTCATCGAGCGGGATGGCCGCATTCCCGAACCGGCGGACCCCCCGCTTGTCTCCCCAGGCCTTTGCAAGGAGTTCTCCCATCACAATCCCGATGTCCTCCACCGTGTGATGGTCGTCGATCTCGGTGTCCCCTTTTGCCGTCATCTTCAGATCGAAAAAGCCATGCTTTGAAAAAGCCGAGAGCATGTGGTTTAAAAACGGAAACGGCGTCTCGACCTCATACTCGCCCGCGCCGTCTAAATCAATCTGAGCGGAGATCTCGGTCTCTTTCGTTTTCCGTTCGACGGTCGCTTTACGCATTTTTCCCCATCCTGATTTTGACCATGTTGGCGTGCGCCTCCAACCCTTCGACCCCGGCAATCCGGACCAGATGGTGCCCGCTTTCGGCGAGGGCCTTTTTGGAGTAGGAGATCACGCTGCTCTTCTTCACGAAATCATCGACCGAGAGGGGAGAGAAAAACCGGGCGGTTCCCCCCGTCGGAAGGACATGGTTCGGACCGGCGATGTAATCTCCCAGCGCCTGGGGCGTATCCTCGCCCAGAAAGACCGACCCGGCATGGATGATGCCGTCCAGATACCGGAAAGGCTGCGCGACGAAGAGAGAGAGATGCTCCGGGGCGATCTCATTCGCCATCTCCACCCCCTTTTTCAGGTCGGGAATAATGAAGGTCACCCCATGTTTTTTGAGCGAGATCGAGGCGATCTTTTTGCGGGGGAGCCGGTCGAGCTGCGCTCGCATCTCTTTCTCCACCTTTTCGACCAGCGCTTCCGACGTCGCCAGGAAGATCACCACCGCCTCTTCGTCATGCTCCGCCTGGGAGAGGAGGTCGGAAGCGACATAGACCGGATTCGCCGCATCATCCGCGATAATCAACAGCTCGCTCGGGCCGGCGACCATGTCGATGTCGACCAGGCCGTACACCAGCCGCTTGGCGGCGGCGACATATTGATTGCCCGGACCGACGATCTTATCCACTTTCGGGATGCTCTTGGTACCGTAGGCAAGCGCTCCGATCGCCTGAACACCGCCGATCCGGTAAATTTCATCGACTCCCGCGATATCGGCGGCGATCAGAACATATGGGTTCAGGTTCCCCTCCGGGGAGGGGGAGCAGATGACCAGCCGGGGAACGCCGGCCACGCGGGCCGGCAAGGCGTTCATCAATACCGACGACGGATAGGCGGCCTTCCCGCCCGGCACATAAAGCCCGACCTTCTCGATCGGATGGACCCGCTGGGCAAGGTAAATCCCCTCCTCCTCGATCGACCATCCCTCCTTCTTCTGCTTTTCATGATACGCGGTGATCCGGCCGGCGGCGTACTTCAAGCTCTCCACGACTTCCGGATCGGCCTTCTGATAAGCCTGCTTGATTTGCTCCGGCCTGATCCGGATCTGGGAAGGGGTCAGCTTCAGGCGGTCGAACTTCTCGGTATATTGAAGGACCGCTTTATCCCCCTTCCGGCAAACGTCGCTCAGAATTTTTCGAACCGTCTTTTCAACATCGGTCTCCCCCAGATCGAGCCGATTCAGGACCTTTCTATAAACCGGCGGAAACTTCCGATCCTCGATGTGAATGGTTTTCATCAGCGTCGATTTCATCTGGTTCCCCTCGGTTTGGCACGATTCGCGGCAGCAGGGGACGGGCGCAATCGGTTTTTGATCGTTTCAATCATGTTCCGCACGGTCGGATATTTTAATTTAAGGCTGGCGCGGTTCACAATGAGCCGCGCCGTGCATTGGGCAATTTCATCAACCACCTTTAAATGGTGCGCCCGGAGGGTTTCGCCGCTGGACGAGAGGTCGACGATCTGTTCCGCCAGGCCGACCAGAGGCGCCAGTTCGATGGAACCGTAGAGCTTCACAATTTCAATCGGAATCCCCTTCTCCGAAAAATAGCGCTCGGTGATGTTCGGATATTTTGTCGCCACCCTCAACTTTGACCGGCCTTCGGTTCGGTTTTCACCTTCATCCCGCTCTGCCAGGACAATTCTGCAGGGGCCGTATCCAAGGTCGAGCGGCTCATAGACGTCGCGCATCTGTTCCAGAAGAAGGTCTTTCCCTACGATCCCGATGTCCGCCGCGCCATATTCCACATAGGTCGGAACATCGGTCGCCCGGACCAGAATCACCCGGACATTCTTTTCGGGCTGATCAAAGGTGAGCCTTCGGCTCTCTTCCGAGAGGCCGGGGGGGGCGATCTCCAACTGTTTTAAAAATAAGATCGAGGGGGCGAGCAGCCTCCCCTTCGGCAGGGCGATCACCAGTGGATTTTCCATTAAAATAGGCTCTCAAGCAAAGATTTACGGCGTTCCATTTAAAATAGGCCCTCAAGCGAAAATTTATCAGGGCCATACTTCGATGGCCGACCTACTCGGCGGCGTTCCGTTATAAAATAGGCCCTCAAGCGAAAATTTACGACCTCCAGGAAGTGGCTGGAGGCTGGAACGAAAGCCACGGCGTTCCGTTATAAAATAGGCCCTCAAGCGAAAATTACGGCGTTCCGTTATGCCGATCCTTTCACCCGCCGGATCGAAGCGCCGACTTTGGAGAGCTTTTCCTCAATCTGCTCATAACCCCGATCGAGATGATAAATGCGCAGGACGTCGGTCTCTCCGTGCGCCACCAGCCCCGCTAAAATCAGCGAGGCGCTGGCGCGAAGGTCGGAGGCCATCACCGGCGCGCCGGAGAGCTTCGAGACCCCTTTGATCACGGCATGGTTTCCTTCCAGGCTGATCTGGGCCCCCATCCGCCGAAGCTCGGCCACATGATTGAACCGGCTCTCAAAAATCATCTCGGTCACGACCGACAGACCGTCCGAGACACTCATCAGCGCCATCATCTGCGCCTGCATGTCGGTCGGGAAACCGGGATAGGGCGACGTCTTTACATCGACGGCGTGAATCGCTCCCCCCTTCACCCGAAGCAGCTCTTTCTCCTCGCTGACCGAAACCCCTGCCGCCCGCAATTTCTCGGTGAGGGCGGCCAGGTGCCGGGGCCGGCATTTCCGGATCGCCAGATCGCCCCGCGTAATCGCCGCCGCGACCATAAAGGTTCCCGCCTCGATCCGGTCGGGCATAATCTCGTGGGAGGCTCCGGAAAGGGCGGAGACGCCATCAATGGTGATCCGATCGGTTCCGGCCCCCTGGACCTTCGCTCCGCAGCCGTTGAGAAAGTGGGCCAGATCGACCACCTCCGGCTCGCAGGCGGCATTTTCCAATATTGTCGTCCCGTCCGCCAGCGCGGCCGCCATCATCAGATTTTCGGTTCCCGTCACGGTCGAGAGGTCGAAATAGATATTCGCCCCTTTGAGCCGGTTGGCCTTCGCATGGATCATCCCATGCTCGATTTTGATTTCGGCCCCCATTTTTTCCAACCCCGATAGATGGAGTTGGATCGGCCGGGCGCCGATGGCGCATCCCCCCGGGAGCGAGACATGGGCTTCGCCGCAGCGCGCGACCAGCGGTCCCAACACCAGAATTGCTGCCCGCATCGTCTTGACCCATTCATACGGGGCTTCGCAGCTTTGAATTTTTTTAACCTGGATCGTGTGCACCCCTGCCTGCTCTCTGATTTCCGCCCCCATCCTCCGCAGCAGTTTCTCCATGGTGACCACGTCCATCAGTTTCGGAACGTTAGAGAGGGTGCTTTCCTCCGGAGAGAGGAGGGCGGCGGCCAGAATCGGAAGGGCCGCATTTTTGGCGCCGCTGACGGCGATTTCTCCCACCAGCCGTTTTCCTCCCTGAATCACGATCTTATCCATGATGGGTCCCCTCCCTTTCAGGCCGACGGGAACAGACGGCGATCCGATCGATTCCGGAAAAATCGGGAATGAATGTCGCGGAAAAAGGGGATTCCCTTCCGGCAAACGCGTGAAGCCAGGCAGACTGTCCTTCCCCGAGTTCCAGCAGGAGGCGCCCACCGGGCGCCAGAAACGGAGCGGCATTCCGGAGAATCCGCCGATAAAAGGCGGTCCCCTCCTCCGGCGCAAAGAGAGCGGCCGCAGGCTCGTAATCCCGGACTTCGGGCTGCAAATCGGGCCGGTCGCGCTCAGGAATGTAAGGAGGATTAGAGATGAGGAGATCAAAAGAGCGTCGCGCTCGAAGCGGCTCGAAAAGATCTCCCATCAGGAACGTGATTCGAGGGGCGCATTGATGGCGTTTCGCATTGAAGCGGGCGACCGCAAGGGCCGCTTCGGAGCAATCGACGGCGACGACCTTGGCGGCGGGAAACCGCTTCGCCAGAGCAATGGCCAAAGCGCCGGCGCCGGTGCAAAGATCAAGAATCGTTTGAGGGGGCGGAAGCTGGTTCTGGACGAACTCGACCATCAGCTCTGTTTCGGGCCGCGGGATAAACACCCCCGGCTGAACGGTCAGGAGAAGCCCGTCGAATTCTACCTCTCCGATAATGTACTGCAGCGGCTCACGCTCTCCCCGGCGGTAAATGGAGGTCCAGAAACGGGATTCCTGCTCCGGTGAAACGGGCCAATCCGGCCGGGTGTAGAGATCGATCCGGCGAAGGGAAAGGAAAGAAGCGAGGAGAAGTTCAGCCTCCTGCCGCGAGAAGGGAATCTGCTTTCGATTTAAATAGGTCGCCGCATCTTGAAGCAAGCGGGATAGGGTCTTGTTTTCTGCTTGCAGCATTGACTCCCTTCCAGGAGACCTCACGGCCGGGCGCTTCGAAATGGAACGCCGCCGAGTAGGTCGGCCATCCAAGTATGGCCCTGATAAATTTTCGCTTGAGGGCCTATTTTAACGGAACGCCGTAATCTTTCGCTTGAGGGCCTATTTTAACGGAACGCCGTAATCTTTCGCTTGAGGGCCTATTTTAACGGTCAGCTGTTTCCTTTTAGTTCTTGTATTCTTTTCTCTTCATCCTGGACAATGAGCGCCTGAATGAACGGATCCAATTCCCCTTCGAGCACCTGTTCAAGCTGATAGAGTGAAAGGTTGACCCGGTGGTCGGTCACCCGGCTTTCTTTAAAATTATATGTCCTGATTTTTTCGCTCCGGTCGCCGGTCCCGACCTGGGATTTTCTGTTTTTGGCGATCAGCTCATCCTGTTTCTCCCGCTCCATTTCAAACAGCCGGGAGCGCAGGACCCGCATCGCTTTGGTCCGGTTTTTCAGTTGAGAGCGCTCATCCTGGCAGGAGACGACCAGGCCGGACGGGGCATGGGTGATTCGAACGGCCGAGTAGGTGGTGTTGACGCTCTGGCCACCCGCCCCCGAAGAGCAGAAGGTGTCGATCCGCAAATCTTTCGGGTCGATCTGAATGTCGACCTCTTCCGCTTCAGAAATCACAGCAACCGTCACGGTGGAGGTGTGAATTCTTCCACTTGCTTCGGTCTCCGGAACCCGCTGGACGCGATGAACGCCGCTTTCATACTGAAAGACGCGGTAGGCCCCTTTCCCGACGATGGAAAGGACGATCTCCTTAAAACCGCCGATGCCGGTTTCGCTGGCATCCATGATCTCCACCTTCCATCCCCGCTTCTCCGCATATTTGGTATACATCCGGAGAAGGTCCGAGGCAAAAAGGGCCGCTTCATTTCCGCCGGTGCCGGCGCGGATCTCCAAAAAAAGGTTTCGATCGTCTTGCGGGTTCTTCGGAATCAGGAGCCCTTTGAGGGCCGACTCGAGCGCCTCCCCTTTTTTCTGCAGCTCGTTCCATTCCGCCTCTGCCAGCTCTTTCAGTTCGGCCTCCGCCTTTTCGTCCCGGCGCACCTCATCCGTTTCGGCCATCTGCTTCATAAGCGCTTTGTACTCACTGTAGCGATGGACGATCTGTTCGTATTCAGCCCGCTCTTTGGCAAGCCGGACCCGATCGGACGGGTTGGAGAGTTTGGGGTCCGAAAGCTGATCGATCAAGGATTCGTATTTCTTAACGATCCCTTCCAGTTTTTCAATCAGAAAATCTTCTTTTGCAATAACCATGTTCCCTTGCCTCCGCCGATGCGACGGATCCTGACATCCGGATCGGATCTCTCACAAAAAGACCGAATCCTCTCATCAGCGGACGGAAAGAAAAATAAAATAAAAAACCTGCCGGTTGGCAGGCTTTATAAGAAACAGCGTTGATTTACTTTTTTGCGTATTTCTTTTTGAACCGTTCGACCCGGCCTTCGGTGTCGATAATTTTTTGGGTGCCCGTAAAAAAGGGATGGCAGTAGGCGCAAATGTCGAGCCGAATCTCCCCTCGGGTTGATTTCGATTTGAGCACGGCCCCGCAGGCACACCGAATTTCCACCTCTTTGTATTCCGGATGGATTGCCGCTTTCATGATTCCTCCTTATTTGAATGTCTCGAATTTTTCTCGTGGAAATTGTTATTTTAAATCAAAAACGGCGCGACTTCAACCCCTTTTACTTATGCATCGACTCTAAAAACTCTTTGTTTGATTTGGTCCCTTTCATCTTATCGATCAAAAATTCCATCGATTCCACCGTGGAAAGCGGGCTGAGCACTTTTCGAAGAATCCACATCTTGTTAAGGTCTTCTTTGTCGACCAGCAACTCCTCTTTCCGGGTCCCGGAAAGGGTGATGTCGATGGCGGGGAAAATTCTCCGGTCGGCCAGTTTTCGATCGAGATGCAGTTCCATATTGCCCGTTCCTTTAAACTCTTCGAAGATCACATCGTCCATTCTGCTTCCGGTATCGATCAGGGCGGTCGCCAGAATTGTCAGGCTCCCTCCATTTTCGATATTTCGGGCCGAACCGAAGAAACGTTTGGGCCGTTGAAGGGCGTTGGCATCGAGACCTCCGGAAAGGACCTTGCCGCTTGGGGGAACAACGGCGTTGAAGGCCCGCGCCAAACGGGTAACCGAATCGAGGAGGATTACCACATCCCGTTTGTGTTCCACGAGACGCTTTGCCTTCTCCAAAACCATCTCCGCCACCTGAACGTGCCTTTGGGCCGGCTCATCAAAAGTCGAGCTGACGACCTCTCCTTTCACCTGGCGCTGCATGTCGGTCACCTCTTCAGGGCGCTCATCGATCAAGAGGACGATCAGGGTGATTTCGGGGTGGTTTTTCATGATCGCCTTGGCGATCGCCTGGAGAATCATCGTTTTTCCGGTACGCGGCGAGGCGACGATCAGTCCGCGCTGTCCCTTTCCGATCGGCGCGATCAGCTCCATGACCCGGGTGGAGTAATCGTCAGGCTGGTATTCCAGCTTGATCTTATCCATCGGATAGAGCGGGGTGAGGTTGTCGAAAAGAATCTTATCCCGGGAAACTTCGGGCTCTTCATGATTGATTTTTTCTACTTTGAGAAGGGCAAAATAACGTTCCGTCTCCTTGGGGGGGCGAATCTGGCCCGATACGATGTCGCCGGTTCGCAGATTGAATCGCCGGATTTGAGAAGGAGAGATGTAAATGTCGTCGGGACCGGGAAGGTAGTTATAGTCGGGGGACCGGAGGAACCCGAATCCGTCCGGAAGGGTCTCGAGAACCCCTTCTCCATAAATGGTGCCGTTCTTCTCCGACTGGGCCTGAAGGATCGCAAAGATGAGCTCTTGTTTCCTGAGATTGCTCGCCCCCTCGATCTTCAACTCTTTCGCTACCTCATTCAGCTCGGAGATACTTTTCTCTTTCATTTCAGCAAGATTCATCGTTTCCTCCTTCATAAAGCATAAATTCTCCATAAAACATAATTGTCAAAAAATTTGTCATCATGGCGGGGCATGTCAAATCTCATTAATATTGCGACGGATCACTTTCAGAGAACCATCATTCATCAAGGTTTGGGTAAGGGAGGAATGATAAGATGAGTCGGCAAATCAGGCGATGACCCTTTTTCCTTATGGGTTTTATAATGAAATGCTCTGGATAAGATTTGGGAGAAAATTAGAGTGAGACGACTCGTTCGCTGGACCGGCGTGCAGATCAGAAGGAGGTCCCAACATTATTAAGTTGTTTTGATTATAGCGGAGCCACGGTCATCTTGTCAATACTTTTTCCCTCAAAGATTTTTCCCCGGCTTTTGCCTGGGTGGAACGTCGCCAAGCCCGTTTCTGTTTGACTTTCAAAAGGGTCATGATATAGTTTTACAAGTTTTTCTCATACGGGAGGCCAGAATGACAGGGAAACGGGCTTTTTTTCAAGGGATCTGGATGGGCATCCTCATCTTATCGCTGGTCGGATGCGCCGGCGGGAGCCTCAAAAATGAGGAACCGGATTGGGTTAGAAAAGGAACCGGCGCCTTTCTGGATAAAGACCAAAAGGCATTTTACGGTGTAGGGGCCGTGATGGGGGTGAAGAATAAGCCCCTGGCAAAAACCACAGCGGATAACCGGGCGCGTGCCGAAATTGGAAAAGTTTTCGAAACATATTCAGCCTCTTTGATGCGTGACTATGCGGCCTCCACCACGGCAGGCGACTTTAAGAAGACCAGCGAAGAACAAAATATTGAGCAGACAATAAAGACCTTCTCTGCCAATACCCTCTCCGGGGTCGTGATTATCGATCACTGGAGCGATCCCTCGGATGGCACCCTTTATTCTCTCGCGCGGCTTGACATTGACCGCTTCAAAGAAAATATTCAGCAGGCAAAAGAACTGAACGCCGCCGTTCGGGATTATGTGAGAGCCAACGCGGAAAAGGCGTTCAATCAACTTGAAAAAGAAGAAGAGAAGCGGCGGTAACACGATCGTCAACCCATAGGGGAAAAACCATGCATAAATTTATTTTATGGGGGATCGTCGGAATGTCCCTCCTCGGTTTAATTTCATGCGGGGGAAAACAGGTCTCCCGCGTCGGGACAGAAACAGTAACGGACCTCTCCGGCCGATGGAACGATACCGATTCCAGACTGGTCGCCGAAGAAATGGTGAACGACGCCCTCAACCGTCCATGGGTTGATAACTTCGAGAAGAAAAAAGGAAAAGAGCCGACGGTCATTGTCGGGCAGGTTGTCAATCGCAGCCATGAGCATATCAATGTTCAAACCTTCATTAAAGACCTCGAAAGAGGGCTTACCAATTCCGGCAGGGTTTCTTTCGTGGCTGGAAAAGACGAACGGGAAGACATCCGGACCGAACGGCTCGACCAGGCCAAGAACTCTTCGGAAGACACAGCGAAAGGGCCCGGAAAAGAGGCAGGCGCAGACTATATGGTGATCGGAACGATCAACACCATTCTGGACGAAGCCGAAGGGATTAAAGCGATCTTTTATCAGGTCGATCTCGAGATGGTCGACATGGCCAATAACAAAAAAGTCTGGCTGGGTCAAAAGAAGATCAAAAAGATCATTTCTAAGGGCCGTGTGAAGTTTTAAGTGCTCATGCGGCTCTTCTGTTAGAAGAGCTAACACCTGCCGGCAGATCTATTCGCGATAAAGGGAACTCATTGCATATTTTCCACTTTAAAGGGGCCATGTGGTTTGGCCTTTTTTTGACGTTCTTCTTGCCTGCCTGCGGCCCCTCCATGCACCATCAGCGACAGGTCGAACAGAACCTTCTCTCCCATCGGTACGCGGAAGCCGATGCCGTCATCGAAAAAAACAAAGAGCGTTACGGCGACCGGAATCTCGTACTTTATTATCTCGACCGCGGCATGCTGCTTCACCTTGCTGGACGTTATGGAGAAAGTAATCTCTTTTTCGAAAAAGCCGACACCGAAATCGAGCAGCTTTATACTCAAAGCGTTTCCACCCACGCCGGGGCGATGCTGACCAATGATCATCTTCTTCCGTATGAAGGGGAGGACTTTGAAAAGGTTTTGATTCACCTCTTCTCGGCGCTGAATTACGCCGGAATGATGCAATGGGATGACTCCCTGGTGGAAGCAAGACGGGTCGACGCACGGTTAAATCTTCTGAATGACCGCTACGGCCAGAAAAACCTTTACAAGGAGGATGCTTTCGCCCGTTATCTCGCCGGGATTTTGTACGAAGCCCGCGGAGAGTTCAACGATGCCTTTATTTCCTATCGAAAAGCGTACGAAGCCTTCCAAGACTATAAAAAGTTCTACCAGACACCGATCCCATCGAGAATCGGGCTTGACCTTTTACGGCTTTCCAAAATTCTTCACCTCCGGGAGGAGCATGAAGAATATCAACAGGTCTTTAAATCGGTTTCTTCCGTCTCCTCCGCCTCGCCTCAAAATTCGGGGGAGATGGTCGTCGTGGGCTATACAGGGCAGTCACCGATCAAAGAAGATTATTTTGTCGACGCGCCGGTTCCGGATGGGAATGGGGGTATTTATATCGCTCGGGTGGGTTTTCCAAAATTTATTTCCAGGCCCTCCCAGGTTGAATTTATAGAAGTCACTTTTCGACAGGAGGAGGCCGTTTTCTCGCAACGGCTTGATCTGTTGGAAGACATCACGGCCATTGCCAAAAAGAACCTGGAAGACCATGTCGCACGAATCTCCTCGAAAGCCATCGCGCGCGCCGCCAGCAAATACCTGGTAACCCGCACCGCGAAAAACCAAGCGAAGAAGAAGGGTGGAGAGCAGGCCGAAGCGTTGGCCGGATTTCTCGGCAATCTTTACTCCGTGGTCTCCGAAGAATCGGATAAAAGAAGCTGGCAGACGCTTCCCGGAGAGATCCATCTGGCCCGGATTTCGCTGCCGGAAGGAGAATGGGAGGCGCACATCCGTTATTATGGTCCCCAAGGGAATCTCATTGAAGAGCGCCGCTTTCCGGGTCTCCGGGTTCGAAAAGGAGAAAAGCGATTTTTAATTGACCAGACCCTTCGCTGACGAGGAGAGAAGATGAAGAAGAAAGTTTACTTGCCTTGTTTGAAGACGGTTGCGATCACATTCTTACTCTGGCCCCTTTTTCTGGGATCTCTCTTTGATGGAGAGGCCTTCGCCGCGAGCAAACCTGACTGGGTGGATGGCGTCAGCGTTCAATATCCGGAGGCGTCCTACCTCAGCGGGGTCGGTTTCGGCGACAATAGGCAAATGGCGGAAAACAGCGCTTATGCTGCGCTCTCCCGCGTCTTCAAATCGGAGGTTCAGTCGATCACGGTGGAGGAGGAAAATTTCCGGCAAACTGAAAAAGAAAAAAAGGTGGGGGTCGATCGAAAAATCGATATTCGAAACCAGACCAAGGTTTCGACAAAAAAAGTTTTAGAACAGGTCCGGATCGTCGAACGATGGGTCGATCCGGTCTCCCTGGTCCACTATGCCTTAGCGGCGTTGGACCGATCGAAGGCGGCATCGTCCCTCCGGCAGAAAGCAGACGCCGCAGAGATGGAGGCCAAAGAATGGGAGAACAGAGCCGAAAAATCTTCCGGGAAAATCGAGAAAGCGCGGGCACTGCGTAAAGCAACCGCCGCCGCGGCGACCGCCGAAGGATATGAAGCCGACCTGCGGGTGATTGAACCTGCCCGTGCATCTCTTGGAGGCGATTTGGTCCGTTCAGGGGAGTTGCAACACCAATTGTCGGAGCTCCTGGCCCAGCATTTTCCGGTCGGGGTTCACATCCGCGGCCCCCATGCCCCGGCCGTTCAGGATGCGATCCTAACGGGACTTCATGGAAAAGGATTTACGAGCGGCTTGAGAGAAGAAATCTCCATCCACGGTCAGATCGATTTTAAAGAAACCGGGCCTCAGGATCCCAAATGGCATTACGTCCGTTGGACCGCTCATTTGACCCTGGAGGAGAAAGAGAGCGGAAAAACATTTGGGAGCATCAACCGGTCCGGTCGTGAGGGCCAGCTCTCACCGAGCGAAGCAAGTCAGAAAGCATTGCTCGCCCTCACAACCGAGGTGAATGAAACGGTGGGGGCAATCCTTTTGAAATTTATCTATGGCGAGTAATCAGATTGTGTCGGAATGGGGGGTCTAATTTTCTTCGGGCTGGAGACGCTTTATTTCCTTTACAATTTCAATTTCGGCAAGAGGAGGAACAACTTCCCACACCACCTCAGCAACGATGGCCTTCAGCGCCTCTTTTGAAAATGCCGCTTCAATTAATCCAGGCAAAATCTCCCAGACAACTTTTTCGACCGCATCGCGAACATGGTTTTTGATTGCCTCTTCGGTATCTGCCCGGGCAGGCGACATTGAAGGAGAGGAACCCGATCCGGATACCGGCGACGGAGAGGCGATCCCCTTCACACCGTTTAGCGGGATGGGCGGGGGCGGCACCAAATCGGCGCTCAGCTCGGGGTCTTCCGCTGAGATGCTCTCCTGAAAGAGAGGCGCCGAATTCTCTACCGGAATGTCCTTTTCAGCTGCCTGCTGATCGACAGCAGGGGAATTCCGAAAATACTGTGTCTTTTCTAGTGGCTCTTCCACCACCTCGTCAGCGTGCTTCGGCGGCTCGGGCTGAAACGCAGACATCGCTGCGACAACCGTCTGCTCCGTTTTCATCTGTTGTGTAAACTCGGGGGTCATGCTGCCGGGGCTCGACCAACCGAGAAGCTCTTCAATCTTGACCGCGTCGCTTCCTGAATTTGAAAAGTGCTCTGAAAGATTGGCCTCTCCTTTCTTGGAAACGGCACTCAGATCGATCATCACCGTTTCAGAAGTGCCTGTCTGTTTCTTGGCTTCTGCTGCCAATTCTTTTGCATCGATCGGCTTTTTTATAAAAGCTTGGATTCCTGCCGACTGGAGTCGGGCCGGATCATAACTTTCAGTCGAGTTGATCAACAAAACGATCGGAATTTCGGCAAGCCGTGGCTTTTGTCTGATCTTCTGGACAAACGAAAAAATGTTCATCCCCTCGAGATTGAAATCGGCAAGAATGAGATCGGGAGGCTGCTTCAGGGCCAGGTCGATGGCGGAAAGGGCATTGTCGACGCAACTGATTTCAAAACCCTCTTTCCGGAGGGTCAGTTCCACCAATTTTTGAACCGCAAGGTTATCATCTACCAGGAGCACGCTCCGCGGCATTTGCCCTCCTTCTTAACCTTAACCTGAATAACATTCCACAAAGATGTGGAAACCGTACCATAGAGGTTATTTCTTGTCAAGAAAAGGGACGAGAGAACGGATTATTCCTTTGAACTGTTTCTGGATTAGGAAAGCGTCACGATAGGGCTGATAAAATTTTGCCAGGCGAGGTAAAGCTGGGTTGCGGTCTCCTCCTTTTTCAAGATATCCTGCGCCATTTGGTGGGCCAGTTCCGGGAGATTGTTCTTCTGGCTCAAATGTGCCAGAAAAACAAATTTCAGCTTGGGATGAAGCAGCGTTTGCAGAAGAAGCACTGAGTCGCTGTTTGAGAGATGTCCGCGGCTGCCTGACACCCGCTTTTTAAGGTGATCGGGGTAAGGCCCGTGGATGAGCATCTCCGTATCGTAATTCGATTCCAAAATAAGCAGATCACACTCTTTCAGGCTGTCGAGCGAAGGGGTGAGACTTCCTAAATCGGTCACCATCCCTACTTTGTGCCGGTCGGTCCGAAGACTAAACCCGACCGGATCGGCGGCATCGTGCGAAATCGGAAAAGGATAAATATGAAAGGGTCCGATTGTAAAAGGGCAGTCGGTCTCAAAAGTGTGGATCGGCACGGGAAGTTTCCTTAAATTTCTGGCAGCGCGACGGGTTCCTTCGTTGGCATAAACGGGAACCTGATAGGTCAGGGCGAGCACATCGGCGCCGGCGACGTGGTCTTGATGCTCATGCGTAATGAGGATTCCTTTAATTTCGCGAATGTCGACATGGATGGCACGCAGCCGGGAGAGAATTTGTATCGCGGAGAGGCCGGCATCTATCAGAACCCCTCCTCCGGCCTCTTTTCCCCCAGAAGAATAACCGATATAAGCGCTGTTCCCAGCGCTTCCGCTTCCTAAGAGACAGACCCTCAGCTTAATGATTTTTTCTCTCCCCCCCCCCCCCCCAAAAATTAGGGGGGGGGAAAAAAAAGGGTTTTTTTTTTTTCAAGAGGGGGGGCGGAATCGTGGGACACTTCTTTGGACACCACCAGAACCCCGTTTTTTTGGAACACA
>Ga0080064_1001668_pt1 | contig 43131 bp, 39 predicted proteins | sample Subgrocontami54m_FD_69260 | JGI IMG/M metagenome (GOLD analysis project Ga0080064, IMG submission 69260) | Subsurface groundwater microbial communities from S. Glens Falls, New York, USA - GMW46 contaminated, 5.4 m (SPADES assembly) (version 2) ...
ATACGAGATACCCTGTTACGATGAATACTGCAAAAAAGAAGATTGTGTCACTATCAAGGCTAAAAGACCTCCTCCATGATATAAGAAAAGAGGGTAAAACTATTGTCTTCACAAACGGCTGTTTTGATATCATTCACGCAGGGCATGTTCGTTACCTTAATAAGTCAAAATCGCTTGGCGATATACTCATAGCAGGATTAAACAGCGACATATCTGTAAAAAAGATAAAAGGCGAGAAAAGGCCGATTGTGCCACAAAAGGAAAGGGCGGAGGTCTTATCAGGCCTTGAGGCAGTTGATTATGTGGTTATCTTTAATGAGCCGACGCCCATAAGACTTATAAAGGCTACTCTGCCGGATGTCCTTGTAAAGGGCGCAGACTGGGCGGGCCATGCAATTGTAGGCGCTGATGTGGTAAAAGAGGCCGGCGGCAGGATTGCAAGGATAAAATTAGTAAAGGGGAGGTCAACAACAAATATAATAAAGAAGATTTTGGAACTTCACCAATGAAAATTTAAGATTTATTTTATTTTTATATGCTTCTTTGATTTATGCTTTGGCAAGTCAGGTGATGCGGCGAGCATATCCTTTACCTTTATCTTCCAGCCTTCATCTTTAAGATAAAGAGGCACCTCTGCGTTAATATAAGAAACCTCATTTGACTGGTCTTCAAAACCGAGCTTTGCCGATACAACTGCCTTGCCTGAAGAATATAATTTAACCTTTACATCCTGAACCTTTTGCCAGCAGCAGGCAAGCCTTTTCTTTTCATTTGTTATGCGGCTTATGAATTTTTCTTTTGACAGCGTAGACTTGTCTCTATCGGCAAATTTATCATAGAGGCTGTCAAATTTCTGCTCATACCATAATTCAACAATCTCATTAAAAGCAGACTTTGCCTGTTGTATCTTCTCGGCCTCTTTATCGCTGGTCAAGGCATAGATATTATGGCTTGCCAAAAAAGTTAGATGTAAAACCATCAATATAGCGAGCATCCATCTATTCATTTCCATAGTTCGTATTATCTCCCTAAAAATACAGGACCGTTAACGTTTCTCATCACATATTCGGTGGTGCTTCCAAGGACCATCTCTACAATTCTTGAATGGCTGGTTACGCCCATGAACAGTATGTCGTGGTTATTTTCCTTATAATATCTAACTATTTCCTGCGGAGCGTCTCCTTTAACCGAGATAAATTGAGGTTGGATATTATAAGGCTTGAAATATTCTTTTACCTCTTTCAAAAGGGCTTCACCGTTCCCATCCCTTGAAACCGTTAAAACCGTTAATGGAAGTTTCAATGTCTTTACAAATTCAGCGGCGGAATGCATGGCGCGGCTTGCCGTAAAACTCCCGTCGTATGCAAAGAGCGGGTTCGACGGCTCCTTATATTCATCAGAGACAATAATTACAGGCCTTGGAGATTTCCTTACTACGCCCTCAGTAGTTGAGCCGAGAAGGCCGTATTCAAACTGGATATTTACCCCCCTGCGGCCCATTATGACAATATCTGCAAGTTTCGCCCTTTCGCATATCGTATTTGTAACTATTCCGAATCCCTGCGCGCCGTCGTAAGCCACCTTTTCCCGCTCGCAGGTTTCCCTGAATTCCTTTAAAATACCCTTGCCTTTATTTTCCAATATCTCTCTCATCTTTGTTGAGAAATTTAAGAAAGGTTCAAAGCCAAGAGATCCCGAAAGGTCGTGAAGGAAAGGGCCTTCCATTACAACAACATCAACAACATAAAGACCGATTACCTTGGCGTCAAATTTCCTGGCAAGCCAGATTCCGTAAGCAAGCGCCGTCCTGCTGTGATTTGAACCATCCTGCGGTATAAGAATATTCTTGAACATAGTTGCCTCCCCCTAATCATCTTAAACTTTCGCCCCCCAGTCATTTCCTGGGACGATTGTTTATCAGAGACTCTCTGCTATATGCACACCGCTAATCTTACTGAAATCAGTCCCTCTATGCAAGTAATATCTGATCTACATTAATTTCCTTGACACCACCTTTACCTTCAACTAAACTTTAAACATGAAGAAAATCTTTTATTATTTTGCCGTTGTCAGATACCTGCCATAATAAGGGAAAAATCAACACAATAGAAAATCTCCCGACCCATCCTTCGATTCGCTCAGGGCAGGCTCTTCGGATGGGTTCCCCGCCCGCTTTTACAAAGGGGGAGATGAAAAGTTTCCGCATTAGTACGTCTGGAGTCAAATGAATCTCTCCGATACCATATCTGCCATAGCAACCCCTCATGGAGAAGGCGGAATCGGCATTATAAGGATAAGCGGCGCTGATGCAGAAAACATTGCCGGAACCGTATTCAAACCCCGCAAAAATCCCCCCTTTGGCAAAGGGGGGATTTTTGAAAACCGCCGCCTCTACTTCGGAACAATCTTTAACCCATCGGACAACACCCCTCTTGATGACGCGCTTATGGCAATAATGAGAAAACCAGATTCCTTTACAGGCGAGGATGTGGTGGAATTTCACTGTCACGGCGGCCAGCTTGTGCTGCAAAGGGCGCTGGAGGCTATTTTGCGGCAGGGGGCGCGATTGGCAGAACCAGGCGAATTCAGCAAAAGGGCATTTTTAAACGGCAAGATGGATCTGGCCCAGGCAGAGGCTGTTATAGATTTAATAAGGGCAAAGACAGATTTGAGCTTAAGGCTTGCACGTCTTCAGATGGAGGGCATTCTTTCTAAAAAGGTAAATCAGATAAAAGAGGCTGCGATAGACCTTCTTGTTTCCATAGAGGCAGGCCTTGATTTTCCGGATGAAGAGGATGTGACAATCCTTTCTGGTTCGGAGATTAACAAACGACTAAAGCAAATAAGCGGTGAAATAAAAAAACTCCTTTCCACATACGAAGAGGGAAGGGTTATAAGGGAAGGGATAAATTGCATTATCCTGGGAAGGCCTAATGTCGGGAAGTCAAGCCTTTTAAATCTCCTCTTAAAAGAAGAACGTGCCATTGTTACGGCAATTCCCGGGACAACCAGGGATATTATAGAAGAGGTTGTTAATATAAAAGGCATACCGCTCAGGCTCATGGATACAGCAGGCCTAAGGGAGACACAGGATGAGATTGAAAGTATAGGCATACGGTTTACCATGCAAAGGCTTGAATCCAGCCAGATGGTTCTTTTTGTAGTGGATCTGTCGGATGGCGAATTTAAGGAAAATATGAAAATTCTGGAAAAAATAACAGATAAAAAAATTATTATTATTGGGAATAAGATGGATAAGGCATCTATAGAGGCTGTCAGTTCCTTCCATAGTGCATTCAAAGAAATGACAAAGTTAGAGATTTCCGCGCTGCTGAATAAGGGCATTGAGGAATTAAGACAAACAATATACAATGAGGCAATTGGGCGCAAGACCGATGAATTTATTGGTGTAGTTATTTCTAATGTGCGACACAAGATTAGCCTTGAGCAGGCGCAGAGGGCTGTTATAAAAGCAGAAGAAACCTTGAAAAACGGCCTATCCGGAGAATTTATTGCAGTAGAGCTTAAAGAGGCAATAGAAAAACTCGGCGAAATAACAGGGGCAGTAACAACAGAGGATATCCTTGACAGGATATTCAGCCAGTTTTGCATAGGAAAATAAACCCCCACACCAAAAATTTTGGTGTGGGGGTAAACCCCGCGATTCCTGAAGCGCTGTTGTGGACCTGCTTTGAACAAATAGGCAAGTTATACACAACGACATAAATAAATCCGCATAAAGAGCGTCAGAACAAAGCAGACCAAGGCGCTACGAAGCGAGGAGTGAGGCGTATTTTTAGCATACGCCGCAACGACGAGCAAGGAGCAACGCAGGTATGCGAAGTTATGACGCTCTGTATAACCTATTGACAATAAAGGCCATATTGCTACAATAGCCCAACAAATAAACCTATGGGGCATATTTAATGTCTACAATACAATCCGATATAAAACAAATTGCCAAATCCGCAAGGGAGGCATCTTTAAAGCTTGCCAATATAAATACCGGCGTAAAAAATAACGTCCTTTTAAGAATGTCTGAGGAGCTTTTAAAAAATGGAAATGCAATAAAAGAGGCTAATAAAAAAGACCTTCGAGCCGCGAAGGGCAAGGGTTTATCAAAGGCAATGATTGACAGGCTTACAATTACCGACAAGGTTTTAAAGACCATATCCGACGGCATAAAAGAGGTTGCCGGCCTTTCTGACCCTGTTGGCGAGGTTACCCGTATGTGGAAAAGGCCAAACGGCCTTCTTGTCGGGAAAATGAGAATACCGCTTGGCGTTATCGGAATAATCTATGAGGCAAGGCCGAATGTTACTGCTGATGCGGCAGCGCTTTGCCTTAAATCAGGCAATGCAGTAATCCTAAGAGGCGGCTCAGAGGCGATAAATTCAAACCTTGCCATTGCAAAGGTCTTGCAGAATGCGTGCAGAAAAGAAGGTATACCGGATGCTGCTATTCAGATTGTGCCAACAATTGAAAGGGATGCGGTATTGGAGATGCTGAAACTTGAGGAGTTTATTGACCTCATCATCCCGCGGGGCGGCGAGGGCCTTATAAGGTTTGTTGTGGAGAATTCCAGAATACCTGTTATCAAGCATTACAAGGGCGTGTGTCACATATTTGTGGATGAATCCGCTGATTTGGATATGGCTGAGAAAGTGTGTTTTAATGCCAAGGTTCAAAGGCCGGGGGTTTGCAATGCCATGGAGACTTTGCTTGTCCATAAAAATATAGCCAAAGAGTTTTTGCCAAAAATGGGCAAAAGATATCAGGATGCAGATGTGGAACTCAGGGGATGCGCGGAAACAAGAAATATTCTGTCATATGCCAAACCCGCAGCAGAAGAGGACTGGTCAGCAGAGTATCTGGATTTGATTCTTGCGGTAAAGGTTGTGAAAGATATGGATGAGGCAATAGCGCACATTGCAAAATACGGCTCACTGCATACCGAGTCTATAATCACAAAGGATTACAGCAACAGCCAGAGATTTTTGCGGGAAGTCAATTCATCAACTGTCCTTATAAATGCCTCCACAAGATTTTCTGACGGCTTTGAGCTTGGCCTTGGCGCGGAGATCGGCATATCAACAACAAAGATTCACGCCTTTGGCCCCATGGGGCTTCTTGAGCTTACAACACAGAAATTTATAATTTATGGGGATGGGCAGGTGAGAGAGTAATTTGAGCAGTAGTGTATCACGTAAAAAATCAATCGCTATTTTTGGGGTATATCTGTAAAGCTTGACAAGATGCGCTCAAATGTTATACATTTTGAATATCTGTACAACTTTATAAAAAGAGGTTAGAATTTAATGACAACCGTTAAAACCTTATCCAAGGGTCAAATTGTTATACCTGTAGAGTTAAGGAAGAAATATCAAATAGAGCCGGGCTCGAAGCTTCAGATTATGGAGTATGGAGGTATTATTTATCTTATTCCTCCGGTTGAAGACCCAATCAAAGAGGCTTGTGGTATTTTACCGTCTAAACCATCTCTTTCAGAGAAGCTCCTTAAAGAACGAAAAAGCGAATTCAGATAATCCATGAAAAAAGGCCCATTCATTTTTGATAGCCATGCCTTGTTGAAGTTATTCCAGAAGGAAAAGGGATATGAAAGAATTGCCCATCTACTTGAGGATATAAAAAAGACAGGTGCTGTAAAATATATAAATGTGGTTAATCTGGGAGAGATTATTTATTCAACCAAAAGGGAGTTTGGCGATCAAAAAAAGTTAGAAACCCTTGCAAATATTGAGAGATTAGACTTCACCGTTTTGCCAGCCTCTAACAAGTTAGTATTTCAGGCTGCTGAATATAAGGCCCAATACAGCATCTCTTACGCTGATTGCTTTGTTCTCGCATCTGCCACGGAGCATAAAGCTGCGATAATAACGGGCGATCCAGAATTTAAAAAGGTAGAACATTTAGTAGAAATAGTTTGGATTTGATACCCGCGCCTTCGGCCCCATGGGGCTTCTTGAGCTTACAACACAGAAGTTTATAATCTATGGAGAGGGGCAGGTAAGGGAGTGACAATTTAACACCCGTAAAATGTTTGGTTAAAAACAACCCAACCTACTTACTCAAAAAACTTTCTGAAAGCTTTTAGCATAATTAACTCATAAATTATACCTAATGCAATATAACTTACAGCTAAAAATCATTCCCTTTATTTTCTGTAGAGTTAAGAAGATGCTCCAGAAAGTTTTTCATGGCTGTCAGCACAAATTGACCTAATATTCACTAAATGATGCATCTAAATATAAAAAATAATATCAGATGGAAAAGATTAGAATACGAGGGGGGAGATAGATGTCTATTGATGTCTTGAAAGAGAGAGTTTTTGATTATGAAGATGGTCTCACAGAAAGAAAGTCTTCGGGGGCATTCAATGATGTTATTAGGACAGTAGTCGCATTTGCCAATTCTGTACCAAAGAATCGCACGGGGGTGCTTTTTGTTGGAGTGAACAACAAGGGAGAAGTCATAGGAGTGGAAAATCCTGATAAATTGCAAAAAACAATTAGAAACATTTGTGAAAACGAGTGTTATCCTCCAATTTGGGCAAATATATTAGCGCTGAATTTTGATGAAAAGGCAGTAATTGCAGTAGAAGTGCCTTATTCCCCAAGGAAACCTTATTTTGCGGGTCAAGCTTACATTCGAAGAGGGTCGGAGACCATAAATACATCGGAAGATATGTTTAAGGAACTCATATTGCACCATTTGGACAAGTGCCGATATCTTTTGAAACACAAAGACAGTGTTTGGACTGTAGAGGCCATTGGAAAAAAACTTGGTGATTCACACCGCTTATCGGACAGCAGTTACCGAGAATCGGATGACTGTAAAATAGAAGAAATTACGCCTCATTTTGTCAGATTTATAATTATATCTTCTGGTAGATATATTACCGAAGAATTGGATTTTATTAATATATCGTGGGATGAAAAGAGAAGTCGGCCCAAAGTTATTGTTCGGTACAAGTATTAAGAGTTTCCGTCTAACCATGGTTTGGAGCCGACGGTTGCCTTGTCTACCGCTGAGGCCCTGCGGCTCAAGCCGAGTGTTGAGGCTGTAGAATAAGTCCACAATTTGAGCATTTTACATAAAATTAAATGCTTATAAATCAATATGTTACAAATCTACTTTTTTGAAAATATGGGTTTTTCTACAGGATGGACTCACATTGTCAATACTCCAAACGGTATAGTTTACTATAATTCCCTGACAGGTGCTGGTGCAGTCGGTAGGCTTGAATAATAGCGATATTACAAAGGATGCAGCAATACTATTCGGATAGTAAGCCGAACCTATAGATACACCGGACCCGCGTTCCGCGGGCCGGTGATCTTTTCGTTAGCCCGCTCGTTGTATGCAAAGGCGTTGCCTATTTTTCGGCAAGCCGTCGTATTCGGAATATAATTCTGGCATAGCTATATCCTAACCATGAAAGGCTTGCCATGATAGGAATTCGAGAGATACAACTTATAGATTATAGGAGATTGTTAAGGACATGATCGCATACCTCATCTTGGTGCATCGGTATCCCGGCCAGTTCAAAAGGCTCTTTAGGGGAATTTACCATCCCGCTAACTACTACTTGGTACATGTGGATAAGAGATCAGGCGTTGGATTACAGACGGAGATACATCATTTCTTGTCAAGCTTTACCAACGCATCCTTGCTGATAAGCCAAAACACTCTTTGGGGGGGATACAGCTTGGTAGATGTTGAATTGCTAGCCATCAAGGAGTTATTGAAGATCGGCTCGGAATGGGAATTCTTCATAAACCTTAGCGGACAGGATTTCCCCCTAAAGTCGCAGACGCATATCCAAGACTTTCTTAGCCGCAATAGAGGAAACGATTTCATCAGGGTGGCTAACCAGAGAAAGGTTCGTCCCGAGACACTAAATCGAATACAGAACTACTTTATCGAGTTTAGCAACAGGGTCCTACACACTTTTATAAAGCGACCGTATCTTCGAGGAGTGACTCCTCATATCGGAAATCAGTGGATGATTTTGAGCAGGAAGTTCTGTGAATTTGTATGCTACAGCCCTGAGGTCGAAAGGTTCAAGAGATTCTATCGGCACACCTTCATACCTGATGAAGGATTCTTTCAGACGGTAATAATGAACACGAGCTACAAGGGAATTATCGTGAACGACGATAAAAGGACCATTGACTGGGTGCCTATGGGAACAATAAAATTACGTCCGAGAGACTTCACATCCAAAGACGCCGAATTCTTGATAGCAAGCCAAGGCTTCTTTGCCCGCAAATTCGATGAAACCGTTGACGCAGGAATCTTGAGTATATTGGAGTCGAATCTATCGTTGGCATTTTGACTTATCACGGAGAGCGGGCTAACAAGGCGCTGCACCTGACCGCTATTCCGCTGCGCTCCGTAGCGGCAGGTGAGCTTGGTCGTTCTCTTAGGAAATGCTGCTATCTTTGACCATCCTTTTCAAACTCTTTTCAAACGGTTTTCCGGCAATCCCATTTTCTGTGATAATGGCTGTTACTAATCTGTTTGGTGTTACATCAAAGGCAGGGTTTCTTACCTTTATGCCAAGAGGGGCAATGGGGATGTCTTTTATATGTGTAATCTCCCTTATATCCCTTTCCTCAATCGGGATTTTATCGCCGTTTTTTATTTTAAAATCTATAGTTGATATAGGGGCGGCAACATAAAAAGGTATCTTGTGCTCCTTTGCAAGAACCGCAACAGAATATGTCCCTATCTTATTAGCCACATCGCCATTTGCGGCAATCCTGTCAGCGCCGACAATTACCAAATCTATCAATCCTTTTTTCATCATATAGCCTGCCATATTATCAGTTATAAGCGTGGTATCTATGCCGTCTTTCATAAGCTCCCACGCTGTTAGCCTTGAGCCCTGCAAAAATGGCCTTGTCTCATCTGCAAAAACCTTTATCTTTTTTCCATCTTCAATTGCTGCCCTTATTACGCCAAGGGCTGTGCCGTAACCGGCGGTTGCAAGCGCGCCTGCATTGCAGTGGGTAAGCACAGTTGCCTTATTTTTTATGAGCTTGCTTCCATGCCTGCCCATCTTTTTGTTTATTTCAATATCCTCATTATGAATCTCTTTTGCCTCCTGAACAAGTCTTTCCTTAATCTCATCCAGAGACATCCCTGTATTTGCCTTTACAACCCTCTTCATCCTGTCAATTGCCCAGAAAAGGTTTACTGCAGTCGGACGGGTAGAGGCCATAACCTTACAAATCTTTTCAAACTCTTTTACAAATCCCTTGCGCCCTTTCGCATTTATATGAGATGCGCCCAGCGCAACGCCCATTGCCGCTGCAACACCGATTGCAGGTGCGCCCCTCACAACCATCTCCCGTATGGCCTCTGCCACATCAAGAAAGTCTGTATATGTCCTATAGACCTCTTCGTTTGGCAAAAGCCTCTGGTCTATCATTACAATGCTGTTGTTTTTCCATTCTACGGTTTTAAACATGTCCCCTCGCTCCTTAACTCCAAACTCTTAACTTCTAACTGTCTTTAATATCCAGGCTTATCCTGATATAAAAAACCCTGATCCAGCATCTGAACCTTTACCTTGCTGTCCTTTTCTATATCCTTGGCGTCTTCCGGGAGAATTATAAGGCAATTGGCTTTTACCATGCTGCTCAATATGCCTGAACCCTGGCCCTCCAGAGGCGCAGCATAAAATTGGCCATTCTTTTGTTCAAGCGCCGCCCTTACAAAATGCACCCTTCCTGGTTTTTTCTTTATAGGTTTGGTAAGCAGCGCATTAAATACCCTCTTAAAAACCTCTCTTTTCCCCATCATCTTTAAAATGGCAGGCATTGTAAACTGTTCAAATGCAACCATTGATGAAATAGGATTTCCCGGCAGGCCAAACGCAGGTTTGCCTCCGATAACGCCAAATGCAAGGGGTTTGCCGGGTTTCATTGCCACCTTCCAGAATTTCATCTCAGAACCCATTTCCTTCAGAACATCCTTTACAAAATCAAAATCTCCCACAGAAACGCCGCCGGATGACACAATGCAGTCTGCTGTCAGGCCAAACTCAAGTTTTTCCCGAAGGTCTTTTTTATTGTCTCTGGCTATGCCAAGTTGAACAGGGATTGCGCCGCATGTCTTTACCTGAGCGGCAATAGCATAGCTGTTGCTATTCCTTATTTTGCCGTCTGTTGGCGTTTCATCTATCTCAACCAGCTCATCTCCTGTTGAAAGCACAGCAACCTTTGGTCTTTGATGCACATAGATAACAGGCTTGCCGACTGCTGCAAGCATACCTATTTCAGCAGGCCGTATACTTATGCCTTTTGTTAAAACAATATCGCCTTTCCTGAAATCCTCTCCTGCTTTCCTTATATTGTCCCCAAGCTTTGCTTCTCTAAATATTTTTACTTCTGACCCCCGATAGATGCGTTCGGGGGCAGGCTTCTTACTTCCGACTTCTGACTTTTCCGTATCCTCCACCATCAGCACTGCATCAGCGCCCTTGGGCATAGGCGCCCCTGTCATTATCCTTATTGCCTCGCCTTTTTTAATAGTCTTTTTTGCCGTATAACCTGCCGGCAGGTCTTCTATAACTTTAAGGGTTATAGGTTTGTCCTTTGACGCCGTTTTTGTATCAATTGCCCTTAAGGCATAACCGTCCATTGCAGAATTATCCCACGGTGGATTGTCTGTAGAGGCAGATATATCCTCGCCCAAAACCCTTCCGAGGGATGAGAGGATATTTATCCTCTCCATGCCAAGGGGTTTTATCTCGTTTAAGATTATTTCAAGTGCTGCTTCAACTGAAATCATAGGATTTAGAATTAGAAATTATGAATTAGAAATTTGATGCGGTCTCACGACAGTTAGCCTCTTGGATTGGATGAGGCAATTCCCGGAGCGGCCATCTTTTTAGGCCTTACAGGAATCACTATCTCTATGCCAGCCTTCACATGTTTTGCGCTTTTTAGTTTGTTCAGATACAGGATAGAATCAATGGATGTGCCGTATTTCTTTGCTATAAGCGAAAGTGTTTCGCCTTTTTTTACCGTATACACTAAAAAGTTAAGCCGTTCCTGCGGAGGGATTGCTGCAAAATTTGCCTGAAATATCCCGACCTTTTCCTTTGGCAATTTTATCTCATATTCCGGGTAGTTCGGGGGGGTAAACCATTTTAAAAGCTCCGGGTTCAGTTCCTTTATGTCTTCAACAGGGCACTCACACGCATTTGCAATAACCCTTAAATCTGTTGCCCCTGGGATGACAATCTTATCGTAAGAAATCCGGGGTTGATATTCTATGTCTGTAAAGCCATATTTTGCGGGTTCTTTGGCAATAATCATGGCAGCAATATATTTTGGTATATAATCCCTTGTTTCCCTCTTTAATGTCTTTTTCTGTTTTGCGACAATCCAGAAATCATCCGTCTTATGTTTTTTCACAGCCCGCAGGATGCGGCCTTCTCCTGCATTATAACTTGCTGCCGCAAGGTGCCAGGAATTAAATATGCCGTACAGGTCTTTGAGATATTTTGCGGCAGCCCGTGTGGCCTTTTCCGGATCTTTTCTTTCATCTACCCACAAGTCTGCCTTCAGACCGTATTTCTTCCCTGTCCATTTCATAAACTGCCACATCCCGACAGCCCTTGCCCTTGACCTGGCATTGGGATTAAAGCCGCTCTCTATCAGGGCAAGATAGGTCAGGTCTTCAGGAAGGCCGTTTTGCCCGAATATATCCTTAAGCATAGGAAGATACATCGCAGACCTGGCAAGCCATTTTTCGAAATATTTTCTACCGCGTGTTTGAAAATACTTTATGAAGAACTCAACCTTATCATTTACAACAACAGGCACATCATAGGTTATTTCTTCTTCTATCTCATCGTCTGGAATTTCAGCAGTCAAATCATCAAGCCTTTGAAGATACTGCTCCTCATCGGGAACTGCATCCTGCCCGCTATTTTCCTCTTCTTCCTGCTTTTCCAGGGCTGTGGCAAGAATAGTTTTATCCTGTGAAGGGTCGGCAATGATACCGCCTTCAATAGCGAAGGCAGGAGAAAAGGAGAATGCGCAAAAGAGGCATGTAAGAACAAAAATAAAAGATGCAAGATAGATGCAAGATGCAGGACATTGGCTGCGGAATATCGGAGTATTTTGCATTTTTTTCATGTCATTACCACTTCAAATTTGTTTTTGCTGTATTTAACCTTGCCAGTACACCGCTTATTTCAAGCTGCCTGAACCTTTCCTTTATGTCCTCTGCCGTATTTTTAGCGGCCAGTTCTATCTGTCTGCCCTTTTCAGTAATGGTCTTGGTATATTCAAGAAAATATTCGTTCTTCTTTGCCCATTTTTTTGTAAGGTTTCTGCCATATATCTTAATTGATACATTGAACATGTGCAGTTTGACGGCCCTTTTTATTATCTGGCCTATGGAGTAAAATCTGGCGGTTGCCTTAACGGTTTCAGCCTGAAGCTCATGGTATGTCATCTTCTTAGGCTCAAACACAGCATGGTGCGCATCATATAAGCTCCAGTCCTTTGTTATAAATCTGTTCTGTTTCTCCATTTCGCGGAAAAAGCCGGTGCCCGGCAGCGGTGTAAGTATCATGAATTGAACAGACTCAATGTTGTTCTTTTTTGCAAAAGAAACAGTCTGCTGTATAGTTTCAACTGTATCATTATCTGAACCAAATACAAACATCCCATGGATGCGGATACCGTGGTCATGTAGTTTTTTTATACAGGCTTTAATATCCTCAACAGACTGCTTTTTATTATACGCCTTTAATGTCTCCGGGTTTACAGATTCAAAGCCTATATAAACAGTATGACAGTTTGACCTTTTCATAAGGTCAAGAAGTTCAGGGTCTTTTGCAACATCAACCCGGACCTGGGCAGTCCATTTTGGGGTCAGACCCTTTTCTATCATATGTCTTAAGAGTTCCTTTGTCCTTTTTTTGTCAGCTGAAAAATTATCATCATAAAAGAAGACCCATTTCCCACCGTTATCTTTGTGAAGTTGGAGTTCTTCTGTTACCTTTTCTTTGCTCCTGAACCTATATTGCCGGCCGAACATCCCTGTCACGGAACAAAAGCTGCAATCGTAGGGGCATCCTCTGGATGTCATTATCGGCGTTATGCTTAATTTTTTGTATGCCTTTTTTTCAAGGCCTTTGACTATTGAAAAATCCGGGTATGGAAACTTGTCCATATCCTTGCAATAGCTGGAGGCATTATTGTGAATTGTCTCTCCATTTTTTTTGTAAGAAAGTCCTGCAATAGCCTCAAATCCCCTGCCTGTTTCAAGCGCCTTTATAAAATCTACTATAGTCTCATCTGCCTCTCCGCGCAGCACATAATCGCATACCTCCAACGCCTCATCAGGCATAAATGTGACATGAGCCCCTCCCATAAAAACGGGTATGCCTGCTTTTTTCACAATCTTCGCTATTTCATACGCCCTTGTGGATGTTGATGTAATTGTTGATATGCCTACAGCGTCCGCTGTAAGCACATCTTCTATATCCAATTCTTCAATTTCTTCCACATAACTCTTGACCTCATATCCATTTTGTTTAAGCACTGTCCCCAGAAGCACAGTTCCAAGCCTTGGCAAAGACATCCTGCTGAATATATGAAAATCCGGCGGTTTTGGCTCTATGAATATTATCTTTTTCAACGAATCCTCCTGTGGGCAAACACACTATAATTATGCGCCAAATATTATAATTGCCGCATCCTACTCTATTTATCCCTATTTTGTCAAGGCTTAAAAAAAGAGTATTGTGGTTGCAAAGTGATAATGTCCGCTTTTATTGCAAAGTGATTATGTGTACTATCTCACTAATTCGGTAACACTTTGGAGTTTATCAAAAGGCGTTATATATTTCTCCCTAAAGCCTTATCTCCACGGCTATCGTCCTTTTTCTTTAGTCCTTTTTCTTTAGTCCTTTTTCTTTAGTCCTTTTTCTTTAGCCCTTATCCCGATCTCGGCCATGAGAAGCGCCCTATAATGCTCCACCACATTATTCGGAAGCTTGTCCAGCATGGCAATTATCTCATCATAAATATGGCTTCTTTTCCCGTATGTTGTAAGAGGTTCAGCAACATAGTTTCGGACACCTTTCTCTTCAAACAACTGTGAGATATGGATGTCCAAGGCCTTCGTAATCTTTGCCAGAGACTTTTTAGTATAACCCCTTTTCCCATTTTCCAGAAAGTTTATATAACCCTGAGTTAAATCACATCTTAAGGCTAACTCTTCCTGTGTAAATTTTAAACTCTCCCTTATTCGTCTTATGTTATCTCCAACGACATTATTTTTCATCTTAAAATACTATAACAAGTCGTTATAATAAACAAATACTATGAGTCATTTTGAGTTATTTTTAGCTTGACATAAATAACCAGTAGTTATATGTTGCTGCCGCTATGACCAAAAAGAGACTTCTTATTGTTGATGATGAGCGAACTGTAAGATTGCTGTTGGCCGAGATATTGTCATGGGCAGACTATGCTGTTGACCTGGCTGAGCATGGGAAACATGCGCTGCAAATGCTTCGCAGGAACAGCTATGACCTGATAATCACGGATGTGAATATGCCGGAAATGGACGGCATAAGTTTTTACCGCGCAATCAAAGAGGAGCTGCCTGAGCTAAAGGATAGGGTATTATTCCTGACCGGCAATCCAACAGATGAGACAATATCATTTTTTAAAGAAAATAACTGCAAATACATGACAAAACCATTTAATGGGTTGGATTTGCTGGACCAGATAGAAGCTATAATAAAGAGGGCGGGCAGGAAGTCAAAGATTCACCTTTAATCCGGAGGATACTGTTATCTTTCCATCCGCGCCAATTATTAATCCTTCCACATCAGGCAGTCCCTCAATCAGCTTCATACCATCTATAGGCCCCATAACAAATACTGCTGTTGATAAGGCGTCTGCAAAGGTCGGGTTTTCCGCCGTTATTGTTACAGCCATAGATTTATCAGCCGGAAAACCTGTGGAGGGGTCCATGATGTGATGATATCTTTTTCCATCCTTTATAAAAAACCTCTCATAATCTCCTGACGAGGCAATTGCGGCATTAGAAATTTTTAGAGTTCCAATCATCTTATCTTTGTTGCGCGGGTCCTGAATGCCGATAAGCCGCGGAGAGGCATCTGTCTCATTAAATACCACCATATCTCCACCTGCATGGATAATGCCTTTTTTAACACCGTTTTTCTTTAATACCGCTGCTGCCCTGCCGACAATGTACCCTTTCGCAACACCGCCAAGGTTTATCTTCATGCCTTCTTTTGCCAGTTTGACAGCGCTGTGTTCTTTATCAAGAATTATCTGCCTGTAATCTACAAGCTGGAGGATTGTTTTAACCTCTTCTTTGGAAGGCGGAATCATGGCCCCTTTATCGTCTTCGGTAAAATGCCAGACCTTCCCAAGAACGCCCATTGTTACATCAAATGCGCCGCTGCTCAAACGAGAAACCTCTAAAGCCGCCTCTATTACCTCAAAAGTTTCAATAGAAACATGCGCTGCCTCTTTTCCCGCAACCGCATTTATCCTTGCAACATCGCTGTCCTCTTTGTAATGACTCATCAGACCTTCGAGTCTTTTAATCTCAGCAAATGCAGTATCTGCCGCAACATTCAGCCTTGTCTCATCGTCTCCAATAATGGTAATCTCTACAACAGTCCCCATGAGGATCCGGCTATATTTTATCTCAAGGGGCTTTTTGTTATAAACGGATAATGCGATGATTGAAAGGACAAGGATGATTGCCGCAATTGCAGTTGTGGTTGGTTTCAAAACTCTTCTTCTTCAGCCTCTGTCTTTTCCAGTATGGCCAGCCCAGGTTCTTCCTCATAACGTTTTCTGGCGCCTTTTTCTTTTTCGTCCTTTGATTTACAGTCTATGCAAACCTTTGTAAACGGCATGGCCATAAGTCTTGCCTCCCCTATCGGCTCGCCGCACTCGTCACAAATCCCGTAAGTTTTATTTTTAACCCTCTCAATGGCCTCTTCCGTCTCAGCCAGCTTTTCTCTGTCCCTGTCGCCAAGCATGAGGGTTAACTCCCTCTCCCGCTCGCTGCTTGCAATGTCATAAATATCCCCGATCTCAAATTTGAGAGAATTGCTTTCATTCTTTACCTTTTCAGCCACCTCTGCCAGAAGATCTTCCTTGACCTTGAGGAGTTTTTTAATCATCATTTTTTTAAAAGAGTCTTTCGCCCTGGGTTTCCCAGTTTTTGGGGCAGCCCATGCGCCGAGATTCTTACTCGATTTTTTTACGCCCGCTTTTTGTTTGACTGGTTTAACCTTAGCTTTTTTTATTTTTGCTGGCTGTGCCATGGAAGCCACTGCCTTTTGTTTTCTTACAGCCTTCTTTGCCTTTGTCTTTAGTTTGTTTTTCTTAGAGTTCGCCATAATGGGTTATGTAATATACACGAAAATTTTTAATTGTCAATTGAAAATTGAAAATTCCCGGGCGAACACATGAGTTAGCCCCTACACAGAAAATAATGTGGGGGTTTACCTCAATAATTGTGTGATTTTCTTTCGGTCAGCTAATTCCCCAAACGGGAAATCTCTCCTGTAAGGCGCCACAGCAATGCTTATATTATCAACCTCTTTCAGCTTTCTTAAAAGGCCTATCACCTCCTGTTCCGGCAACGGCTGCGAGGTGTTCCAGTTAATCGTCTGAAGTTTCATAAGAACCTTTTGCGGCTCGGAAACCTTCCTGACAGCCTCATTTGCCATCTTTTCTATCAGGCCGTATATTTCATAAGGCTCTTTTTTTAACTCTCCCTGCATCTGCCGGTGATATGCCATTATTGCATAATAATCAAAATCCAGCTTTACAGCCTCCTCAAAGCTCTGGGAAAGCCACGCCATCGCATAAGGGGGATTTGAAACGCTCTCATACATCAGATTTATTGCAAATTTTACATCCGGCCTTTTGTTTTTTACAGCAGCCCTAATCCTTTTTGCAACATGGAGCAGCCTTTTATTTTTCCATGCCGCCCATCTCCAGAATTCATCGGTATAGCCGGCAGTATATCCTCCACCACCGTTTTCCGACACATTGCTGTACAATTCATCTGCCGCAAGCCTCCTCCCGTTATCTTTTTCAAACATCCTCTCCGCATAAGGCCCAAAGCCCTCGTTATGTTTTAAAACAAGGTCGTCCTGAAAGAGCACACCATCAACAGGATATTCTGCAAGGTCGCTAAAGAGCCTTTCCAGATGGTAAACAGCCCTTTCGTTGAAAAGGTCAAGCCCTCTGCATGGGATAATACCTTTTGTATGAAAGTCATACTCCTTACAATGAAGGTCTTTTCTATCTTCCAATCCATAGTCAGCATATCTTGTCGTCATCCACGCAAACACCTTCAACCCCTTTTTATGCGCCATATCAAGCACAGCGCCTAATATGTCCTCAATTACAGGTGATTCTTTAGTTTTGAAATAAACCCCAACACGGTTCTTGGGTTTTATAATAAATGGATAAAATCGGTCATCCCTGTTATGGAAAACCCTCAGGATGATAGTATCTATACCGGCAGCCTTCAAACTATCTATCTCTCTGTCAACTTCTTTATAATCTTTCCCTTCAAACAGGGCTACCTGAACAGCCCGCATCGCCCCTTCTGTTTGAAATGAAATGGAAGGAAGGGCTTTTATTGTGGGAAGTTTAGGAATAGAAAGCAGCATTGCTTCTTTTAATTTTGCCTGAGCGATGTCTGCTTTTAACAATGCTTCGACCTTCAGGTCATTATTGGGAAAGTTTCTGGTGAACTGCTGAAATTGATTAACAGCCTCCTGGTACATTGATGCATTAAAATACGTATCGCCAATCATGTATTGGGCATGAGGAATAATAGTGCTTCCTGGAAAATAATCTATTACCCTGCCGAACTCCCTTGCAGCTACTTGATAGTACCCCTGCTTATAGAGAAACATGGCGTAGTTGAATTGGTCTTTGTCCGTGAGGAATGGGCGGGATTCCTGTGCGGTAACTACAGTGAACAGTGAACAGTGAACAGTGAACAGTAAGAAGAAAAATACGAAGAGGATTTTTTTAGTTTTAAATCCTTCTGACCACTGACCACCGGCCACTGACCACTTCATTCCTGACTTCTGACTTCTAAAATAATACATCCATCATCTCCTTAATCTGGCTGGAATCAGGAATCGACCGTTTTTTGAGGACGGCCTTATAGTGCGTCAATATATCATTCGGGATAAGAAGCATGTGATGTTGAGCAGAAAACTGTCCAATATGCAAAATGGAATGTTATCCAACTGCATAAGTATAATCAAAATAGATAGTTGGGTCAACTTGAATTTATATTTTTTCTTGAACTGTTCGTAAAATTCTGATAAAGTCCAGAAAACTGCTCAATATATTGTTAGCCATGGATATTTGCTATCAGAAGTGGAATTAAAGTTCGGTAATGAATTTTGCAATACACGGGAGGGAAAAATCTCACATTCAGAGGTTTAAGCCGAATGCCTATTTTTCAATAAACGATGCTGGTTGCCGAATCATAGAGCAATCAAAATTAAGTTTAGTTCAGCAATTTTGTTTTGCTTTTAAACGGTTGAATCAGGTTCAGGAAAAAGTAAAGTTTTTTGTCGGAAAACTGATTTTTTCCAAACCTGGAAATTGTCTAACTAGTCATTCAAGCGGAGCGCATTCAGCGTCGGTTGTTTTTATGCCTTGTCTTTTGTGCGCCCGCTTAACTTTACGTTAGACAGCAACAAGTAAGAGGAGACTAAAATAAAGAACAGAGGAGGCGCACATGAGTTGGATGATATTTGGGCAGATCGCGTTGTTGATCGTCATATTTGCATTTGTCATGACCTTAGTGAAGTGCATGCATGACACCTACTGCAATAAGTGCAAGAAGGAGTAATCTCCCTCATCGCACGCGGACCCATTCATTGCAAGGATGAGGGATGCTCCCCGGCGAATGACCTCTTTTTTTGCCGGATCATCAATGGTTGGCAGGGAAACCAGATAAAAACTTCTGACTTCTGGCCCCTGACTTCTAAAACAACACATCCATCATCTCCTTAACCGATGTTACGCCAATCAATTCAAGAGAACCTTTGTCTTTTATCCTTGTCAGATTCTCTTTTGGAAGGATGCACCTGTCAAAACCCAATTTTTCCGCCTCGTTTATGCGGGGCTCTGCCTGGCTTATCCCCCTGACCTCGCCTGCCAGCCCTACTTCTCCAAACACCACCGTCTTCTGCGCTATCGCTTTGTCAAGAAAGTTTGATGCAAGAGAGGCTATTATGCCGAGGTCTATGGCAGGCTCTTCAAGCCTTATCCCGCCCGTCACCTTGAGAAATATATCGTGGTTTGTAATGTTGAGTCCGCCCTTTTTTTCAAGCACAGCCACAAGCAGAGAAACCCTGTTGTAATCAACCCCAACCACTGTTCTTTTTGGAATCCCGAATATGGTCGGACATACAAGAGACTGAATCTCCACAAGGATGGGCCTGGTGCCTTCAAGGCTGGATACAACAGCAGACCCTGACGCATTTTGAGGCCTCTCTGCAAGGAAAAGGGCGGACGGGTTTGCAACCTCAAAAAGCCCTTTGTCCTGCATCTCAAAAACCCCTATCTCCATCACAGAACCAAAGCGGTTTTTTACAGCCCTTAATATCCTGAACTGGTGCCCCCTGTCGCCCTCAAAATAGAGCACGGTATCAACCATATGCTCAAGGACCCTCGGCCCTGCAATAGAGCCGTCCTTTGTCACATGGCCCACAAGAAAGACCGGCATGTCCATACCCTTGGCATTGAATATCAATTGAGATGATGTCTCTCTGACCTGACTGACGCTGCCCGGCGATGACTCAAGTGTCTGTGTATATATGGTTTGAATGGAATCTATTATTACAATACCCGGCTTAAGTTTTCGGACGCTGTCAAGTATCCTTTCTAATGTATTCTCTGCATATATAAAAAGATTTTCTGATAGGACACCGAGCCTCTCAGCCCTTATCTTTGTCTGTTTAGGAGATTCCTCGCCAGAGACATATAAAACCTTATGGCCGCTATCTGCAATCTTTCCCATTGCCTGAAGCATCAATGTTGACTTGCCTATGCCGGGGTCCCCGCCTATCAGTATGGCGGAGCCAAGGACAATGCCGCCGCCAAGAACCCTGTCTAACTCCCCTATACCTGTCTTAAGCCTGTCCTCTTCCTTCACCTCAAGGGTTGTGATGGGCTGCGGGGAAGAGCCGCCTTCAAAGACCTTTAACCCCCTCTTCTCCTCAAACAACCTTTCTTCCACAAAGGAGTTCCACTGATTGCAGTCCGGACACTTCCCCATCCATTTCGGGGATTTAAAACCGCAGGACTGGCATGTATATACGGTTCTGAGTTTAGCCATAGTATTTCTACAATTGACAATTAAGCCTTTTCTGTTATTATAACTAAGAAATATCAGGAGGAAAAACAGGATTTTCTCTTCTCTTCCCTATGTCTGGTCCTTTAACAACTGAAACCATCCTAATAGAATTTGCCAAGACTGTCAAGGTTATCGGCTTCTATCCGGAAGGCCATCCCAACCTTGAGGCATTTATTGAAAAGACATTTAATCTTTTAAAAGATGCTATAAATGAAAAAGGGTATATAAAATGGGTAGTAGAGCGGACAGGCTTTATGGAGGGAAAACTTGCGATAGGCAAAGGCCGTAAATCCCTTGAGGCATTGGCAAAAGAGCTGTTTTTTAAGAGGGTACGGGAGATTAATTTTACACAGGACGCAACACTTAAGGAATGGAAGGACTTCCTCTCTATTCTAAAGATGGATACGGATAGTTTAAAAAAGGCAGGCGGCCTTGAAAAGCTGCTTTTAATCAAGGAGATTAAAGGCATAGAGCTTAATGAAATGAACTATGCAGATATCCGCAAAAAAGTAATAGAGATTGAAGAGGCTAAAAAGAAGGAGGAGCTGGAGGCAAGCCAGAAAGAAGAAAAAGAAGAAACTGTAGCAGAATCGGAGCCTAAGGAAGAAGAAGTTATCCATAGCATGGAGGAGCAGCTTAAGGCCATTGAAGAAAGCGAGGAAACGGTTGAGGTTTTGCTTGACAAATTGGAGAAAGAAGAAAATACAATGCTCTATAAGACTATTGCGCATAAGATAATGGAAAAAATAAAGCCTTTGCAGGAAGAAAAAAACATGGAAGGGCTTTTCCCTGTGATCGTTACATTAACCGCCCATTCCGGCCCGGAAAGCCGCCGTCTCCCTGAACAAAAGGATATTGCCTCTCTCTACTTAAAGGGGCTGCTCCATTCTGATATGATAGGCTATATGATAACAAGGCTATGCAGTCGCCGCGAGGAAAGGCGAAAAGAGATTCAGGAAATACTCATTCTCTCAGGCTGGGATGCAATGAAACGACTCCTGACTTCGCTTGTCGACAAAGATGATGCGTATTCCAGACGCCAGATATTTAATGCGCTTGTCCTGTTTGGAGAGATGGTAAGACTTGAGGCAGAAAAATGCCTTGACGATAAAAGATGGTTTGCAGTAAGGCAGATGGTGTCGCTTCTGGGGGAAATAGGCTCCCCGCAATCTTTAGAGGCTATAAAAAGGGCCTTTGGCCATAAAGATGTCAGGATAAAAAAAGAGGTTTTGAAGGCTGTTGCAAAAATACCGTCAAACGAAAGCACAACATTCCTTTTGGAAAAGCTTCTTGAGGATAATGCCGCTCTTAAGTTTCAGGTCATCATATCACTGGGGGTGTTGAAAGACCCGGCAGCTGTGGAGCCTCTTGGGAATTTTGCGCTGAAGAGAGATTTCTTTAATGAAGACATAGAGCTTAGAAAAGAGGCGGCAAGGTCGCTTGGCATGATCGGCGGCAAGGGTGCAACAGTTATCCTTAAAAATCTGTTACAGAAACGGGTTTTCTGGGGCAGAAAACAAAATGATGAAGTGAGATCTGTTGCAGCCATCTCGCTTGGAAGGATCGGCGGAAAAGATGCAATAGATTTACTGGAAGAGATGGCCAGGACTTCAAAGGGGATCGTTCATATTGCCTGCAAAAAGGCCATGGAAGGGATAAAATAGATGCCGGATATAGAACTTGAAAAAATAGATACCATACTCAAAAGCATCAACAGCGCTATAAAGGGCAAGAAACTCTACCCTGCGGGCCATCCTGCCATAGCTGCTCCAATGGCAAAGGCATATCAGGTCATTTCAGAACTCCTCAAAACAAATAATAAGATATTTATAGGCATGGTAAAGGGAGTTATTGTATTTGAGGAAACGCCCCTTATGGACGCTGAAAAAAACCTTGGAGAACTTATTCATCAGATGAATCAAAGGGAGATCGAGGGTATAATCTTTGAAAAAGGCCTGATGCAAAAGGAGTTTTTTGGTTTTATAGACATTCTGTCAGGAGATGACGCATTAAAAGGCAAAGAACTTCAGAATACGCTGGCAGCCAAAAATATTTTACATATCAGCGTTAAGTCAATATCAAAACGAAACATATTGGAGGCCTACAATGACGCGGTAAATGTAGTAAAAGATACCATGAACCAGATACGGATGGGCAAAATACCGCAGAGCAAAGAGATAATAAGGGTAACCGATGAGATAACAGAACTTGTCCTTACAAATAGAAGCGCCATGATGGGACTAACAATGATAAAGAACTATGACAATTACCTTTTTAACCATTCTGTAAATGTAAGCATACTTGCCATTTCCCTTGCACAGCATATGAACTACAATAAGTCAGACCTACATATCGTAGGCATCGCCGCTTTGCTGCATGATGTGGGGAAAACCGGCGTTGCAGAAGATATCATTAGGAAACCGGCCGGGCTCTCCGGCGAAGAATGGGAAACACTAAAACAGCACCCTGTGCTTGGCTCAAAGATAATAGAAAAGATGGATGATATTGCAAAGCTTGTAGGTCGTCTCATATACGAGCATCACATACGTTATGACCATTCAGGCTATCCGCGCACGGAATCGCCGCTGCACCCGCTGAGCCTGATAATAACCATTGCAGATGCGTATGACGCCCTAACAACGTTAAGGGTTTATCAAAAGCCACACCATCCTGTGGAGTCAATAAAGGTTATGAACAGTCTGTCAGGCAAACACTTTGACCCCAATACGTTAAAGGCATTTATAAGCATGGTCGGCTTTTATCCGATAGGAACGGTTGTAAGGCTCTCTACTAATGATATCGGCATAGTAACAAAGGCAAACCCGGGTAACAGCCTGCGCCCTATGGTTAAGGTCGTATTTGGAGGAGATGGGAAACAAATGGATAAACCTTATGAAATGGATTTATCTGCCGGAGACAGCGCCCCTACAATTGTAGCCCCTATTGATCCGTTGACAAAGGGGCTGGATATGAGCACGCTTTTTGAGGAGGAGTCCAAAAATATCACTGCACAAGAGGCATAGAGGTTGAGAGGTTGAAAGGTTAAGAACCTGTTTCCTTAAAATAATCCACAGTATGCCTTAATCCCGCCTCAAGAAATACCTGAGGCGACCAGCCAAGCGCCTTTTTTGCCTTCTCAAAGTCAATTACACTTCTTTTCTGCTCCCCGCTCTTTGGGGGGTCGTATCCTTCTACAACGTTGACGCCAACAATATTAACAAGCTCTTTAAACAACTTCTTTATATGGACTTCCCTTCCTGTGCCTATATTAAAAACCCCTCCATCGTTATGAGACAATGCAAGGCAATTAGCCCTTACAACATCTCCAACATACACAAAATCCCTTGTCTGCATCCCATCGCCGTTTATCAAAGGCTGTTCACCTTTAAGGAGTTTCCTGGTAAAGATAGCCACAACACCAGCCTCCCCATGAGGGTCTTGCCTTGGCCCGTACACATTGGCGTATCTTAGAATAGTTGAATTCAGGCCGTGCGTATTTTTATAAAAAGAGAGATAGTGTTCACAGGCAAGCTTTGCTATGCCGTAAGGGCTTAAGGGATTTGTAGGATGTGATTCTTTCGCTGGAAATTCTTTCTGCTCTCCGTATATTGCCCCGCCCGTGGAGGCAAATATAAAACCCTTTACTCTGCCCCTTACACAATTCTCAAGGAGATTCAATGTACCTATTATATTTATTCTGGCGTCCAATATAGGATCCGCCACTGATTTTCTAACATCCATCTGGGCCGCATGATGGTTTACAGCATCAAACTTTTCATCCTTAAATAAATCCCTTAATTCTCCTGCGCCGATATCCAGCTTGAAAAACCGCGACTTGGGATTAATATTCTCCGGCTTGCCTGTGGAAAGGTCATCAATAACAGTTACTTCATGCCCTGCATTGATATACGCATCAACCACATGGGAGCCGATAAAACCAGCGCCGCCTGTTACAAGTATACGCATTCTTCGTCTCCTATCACCCCTACCCCATTGCCTGCAATCTGCCTTTAAAATACTCCACGGTCTTGCAGAGCCCTTCATTTAAACTTATCTTCGGCTCCCAATCCAGTTTCTCTCTCGCAAGGGTTATATCAGGCCTTCTCTGCATCGGGTCATCCTGCGGAAGGGGCTTGAATACAATCTTTGCTTTTGTGCCGGTAAATTCTTTTATCTTCTTTGCAAAATCAAGTATTGTATATTCATCAGGGTTGCCGAGGTTTACAGGGCCTATAAAATTGTCCTTATTCATCATTTTTATAATCCCATCAACCAAATCATAAACATAGCAGAACGAGCGGGTCTGGCTGCCATCGCCGTAAACAGTAATATCCTCGCCCTTCAATGCCTGCACTATGAAATTACTTACCACCCTTCCGTCCATCAGCGCCATCCTCGGGCCGTAGGTATTGAATATCCTGACTATCCGTATGTCAACCTTATTCTGCCTGTGATAGTCCATCATAAGGGTCTCTGCAACCCTTTTCCCTTCGTCATAACAGCTCCTTATCCCTATGCAGTTCACATTTCCCCAGTACTCCTCCTTTTGCGGGCTGACCTTTGGATCGCCGTAAACCTCTGATGTGGATGCCTGTAAAATCCTTGCCCTTACCCTTTTTGCAAGGCCGAGCATATTTATCGCCCCCATTACGCTTGTCTTTGTTGTCTTTACAGGATTATACTGATAATGCACCGGCGAGGCAGGACAGGCAAGATTATATATCTGGTCAACCTCCAATAGGATTGGCTCTATAATGTCATGTCTTATAAGCTCAAATCTGTAATTATCCATAAGGTGGGTTATATTATTCTTTGAGCCTGTGAAAAGATTATCCAGACAAAGCACCTCATGACCTTCGCTCAAAAGCCTTTCACAAAGGTGCGAGCCTATAAAACCAGCGCCGCCTGTCACCAGTATACGCATTACACCCTACCTATTCCATAATATGTAAAACCCAAATTTCTCATCTCTTTAGGGTCATATATATTTCTGCCGTCAAATATTACAGGCGTCTTCATAAGCCCCTTCATCTTCTCAAAGTTGGGTCTTCTGAACTCATTCCATTCTGTGATAACTGCAATGGCGTCGGCGCCTTTCACAACCTCATAGTTGTCTTGAATATATTCAATCCTGTTGCCAAAGACCTTTCTTGCCTCATCCATTGCCTCAGGGTCATGCGCCTTTATCCTTGCGCCTGCCTCAAGGAGCTTATTTATTATTGTTATGGAAGGCGCCTCCCTCATATCATCGGTTCTCGGCTTGAATGACAACCCCCATACCCCAATGACCTTTCCTGCGAGAGGTTTTGCCTGTGATTTATTATTAGCGCCTATCTTGAAATGTTCCAGTATCTTCTCAACAATTATGCCTTTCTGTCTATTGTTAACCTCTTCAACAGATTTTAGTATCTTCATATCATAGCCGTATTCACCAGCGGTTCTTATAATTGCCTGAACATCCTTGGGAAAACATGAACCGCCGTATCCTACACCAGGGAATAAAAACTCAAAACCTATCCTTGAGTCTGTCCCTATCCCTTTTCTTACATTATCTATATCAGCGCCTGCCAGTCTGCACAGATTTGCCATCTCATTTATAAACGATATCTTTGTGGCAAGCATGGCATTAGCGGCGTATTTTGTTACCTCAGCGCTCCTTATATCCATAAAAAGTATGGGCTTGCCTGTCCTTACAAACGGCCCATACAACTCTATCATTGCCTCTTTAGCCTTTTCGCTGTCTGTCCCAATTACAACCCTGTCAGGTTTCATAAAGTCATCAATAGCAGCCCCTTCTTTCAAAAACTCAGGGTTTGAAACAACATCAAATTTATAGTCTTTGCCCCGCTTGCCTATCTCATCTTGTATTACTGCCCTGACTTCGTCAGTAGTCCCTACAGGCACTGTGCTCTTATCAACTATGACTCTGTAGCCATCCATCGCCTTGCCTATTTCCCTTGACGCTTCCAGCACATATTTCATATCTGCTGAGCCGTCTTCGCCGGACGGCGTTCCAACTGCAATAAAACAGACAAGAGACTCCCTTACGGCAGAAGATATGTCAGTTGTAAACTTAAGTCTTCCTTCTTTTACATTTCTTTTCACAAGCTCTTCCAGACCTGGCTCGTAAATAGGTATCTTTCCTCTATTCAGTTTTTCTATCTTCCCCGCATCTATATCTACACAGACGACGTCATTTCCACTGTCGGCAAAACATGTGCCGGCAACAAGACCGACATAGCCTGTCCCAATAACACAGATATTCAAGATAACCTCCTAATAAAAAGAGAATACAAAATACCAAAGAAAGTTATTTTTAGCAAAAAAAATCTTAAATCTTCAATAGGCATTTTTATTTATAAGCCCTTTCCATATCGTCAACCACATAATCTTCAAGTCAAACCAGAATGACCAATTTTCTATATAATAGAGGTCATATTCTATCCTTTTTTTAAGATCCGTATTGCCTCTCCAGCCGTTAACCTGCGCCCAGCCTGTAATACCTGCCTTCATCTTATGCCTGAGCATATACTTGGGTATACTCTTTCTGAATTCTTCTATAAATACAGGTCTCTCAGGCCTTGGACCCACAATGCTCATATCACCTTTCAGCACATTAAAAAACTGAGGAAGTTCATCAAGGCTTGTCTTTCTTAAAAATGTTCCAAGCCTGGTTCGCCTTGGATCATTTTCCTTTGCCCATACAGCCCCTGTCTGAACCTCGGCATCCACATTCATTGAACGGAACTTGAGCATCTGAAATGTATCGCCGCCGATACCCATCCGTTCCTGCTTGTAAAATATGGGTCCGGGCGAAGTGGCTTTAATTAAGATGGCTATCAGAATCATCATGGGAGAAAGAACAATCAATGCAGCGGCGGCTATAATTAAATCAGCCGCTCTTTTTAAGATAATGTTCCAGCCATACAGCGGAGAATCCTGGAGGCTTATTATGGGAAGGCCGTCAAACTCTTCAATGCCTCCTCTTATTGTTGCAAATTCATAGATATCCGGTATAACCTGTATATCAACCATTTCTTCGCCGATATTCTTCAGAACATCAATTACCTTGCCATGCTCTTCCCATGCCAATGCAATAATTACATGATCAATGCCTTTTCCCTTTACAAACCTGCCAACTTCATCATAGACGCCTAAAACCTCTATCCCGTGCACATTGGCCCCCACCTGATCTTTGTTTGTTGACAAAAGACCAACAACCTTCAATCCAACCTCCGGATGGGTATCAATACGTTTTAATATTTCTTTGCTCATATCCCCGGTTCCAACAATGAGCGCATACCGGAGATTATGTCCTTTCTTCCTCAAATACCGGAGAACCTCCCTGAAAACCCACCTCTCAATGCTTAATGCAACAACATTAATGGCGCCGAAAAATAGAAATACCAACCTTGAAAACTCGTACTGACGGTAAACAAAGGTTACTGCAATAAGGACAAGGATAGAAACCGCGCATGCCTTTGTTATATCAAACAGCTCCGACAGATGAGAGGCTATCCTTCTGGGTCTATAAAGACCAAACGATTTGAATACAAACCCCCAAATAAGGATTATCGGGATTATAAGAAGGATATAGATTCTTAATGGAGGCGTGCCTTTATCAATGGGTATAAAGGCGGTATGAAACCGCAGATAATAAGAGAGTAACCATGAGGCCACTATTATGGCGATGTCTGCAATAAATAACAGGCTCTCAAAAAACTGGCTGTGTCTCTTTAACAAGGCAGTCCCTCTTTATATTTTAAGATTTCATGAACTTTTTTCAGCACAGCCTCAACCTTTATTGCCCTCATACATTGATTATCTCTGCATACATCCTCAAAACCCAGATTTAGGCATGGCGAACATGGAGAATCGCTTTGGATAGAAATTGAATTCGTATTCAAAGGGCCCCATCTTTTGGGAGATGTCGGGCCGTGTAATGAAATCAGATTACACCCCAAAGCAGAAGACAGATGCATTATACCTGTGTCAACACTGATTACCAATTTGGATGATTTTAAAAGTTGGGCTGTCTCTTGCAGGTCTCTTTCCCCTGCAGCAACATAGATTAATCCCCTATCCTTTACACCCTCTGCTATCTTTAATGCCCTTTCTCTATCTGCCTTTGAACCCGTCAGATAGATTTTACAGCCAGAATCTCTTAATGTATTTATCAATTGTATCCAGTTTTCCTCTGACCATTCTTTTAAATACGATCTTGAACCCCCAGGAAACATATGAATTACAATCATTCTATCTTTTGAGTCTATATCAATTTTCCCCTCAATAAAAGGGAGATTTTTACCATTGATATTTAAAGGTTTGAGCAGGTTTTTATAATTATAGAGTTCATGAATCTTGCCAGAATGTTCAACTGCAAGGTCATATATATATTGCCTGAATTGTCCTTTTGTTTTAAAGCCGATTTTAAAATCAGCATCTGCAAAAAATGTCAGTATTGCATTAAGTCTGGGCCATGAATCAAAATCTATCCACACATTAAATTCTCCAGCGTCTTTTACAACCCTTATTGCCCTAAGGGGATTTTTTATCGGCAATTTTATAATCCTGTTAATTCCGCTTAATAGACGGACTGCCTCATGATTACTCCCGCCTGTAAAAAATGTCAAATGGGCATCTGGATACCTTTCCCTTAAATCTCTTACAACCGCAGATAACAGAATAGTATCCCCGATTGCAGAGGTCTTTAAAAATGCAATCTTTTGTATGCCGCTGGATATAATCTTATCTTTTTTTGTAAATAAGCTTAATACAAGGACAACAGGTATACCGAGGTATCTATCAAAAAATCTGAGTCTGGCGCTCCCCCGTTCATTATTATGTTTTTTTGCCGAAGTCTTTGACATCCCTTTTTTATTATTCAAGATGCTTCAAGATTTCCAGCATCTTATTATAAACCTCTTCAACCGATACTGCATTTATACATCTCGGGTCTTTACAATCAGGAAATTCCCCTTCACTATAGCATGGCGCGCAATCAATATTCCCTACATTCCAGAAATAATGGCTGTTGCGGTTTAATGGGTAATATTCCCTTGGGTCGGTAGGACCGAATATGGAGACTACCGGCCTGCCAACAGCGCTGGCAAGATGCATGGGACCACTGTCATGTGTAACAATTACTTTACACTTTTTCATAACAGCGGCTGTTTCCTCTAAAGTGGTCTTACCAGTCAAATCAAATATATTATCGGATAGACTCTTCAAAATCACTTTAGAACCAGGTTTATCACTGTTTGCCCCAAGTAATATAACTTTATAACCACCGGAAACCATCTTTTTTGTCAATTCTACATAATATTCCAGCGGCCACCTCTTGATAAGCATCTTAGACTTTATATTGCTTGCGCCTCCTGCTAAGATACCAACCTTAATATCATCTTCCTTCAAATCCCACGCTTCAAGAATTTTATCAACAGCAATCTCTGCCTCCCTATTTATTGTAAACTCCATATTTTTGCCATCATCTTGTACGCCAAAAGCATTAACAACATCCAAATAATGGTCTATGTTATGCTTAACGCCGCTAATCCTTACCTTCTTTGTAAGAAATCTTCCCTCGCCATTTCTATCAAATCCAACCCTTTCAGGTATTCCACATAAAAAGGCAAAAAGATTGAAACGCCAATCTCTGTGAAAAACAAACACAACATCATATTTTTTCCGCTTAATTTTCAAGATCAAAGAGAGAATGTATTTTAACTTTTGCAACAATGTCCCTTTATAAATTATATAATCATCGCATTCTATAAACTCATCTATATGCGGATTGCCGCTCACCGCCATTTTTGAAGATTTACCTACCAAGAGAGAAATATGCGCGGTCGGATAGGCTTTTTTGAGAGCCCTGACAGCCGGGGTTGCCATAAGCAAATCTCCTATGGCGCCGAGTTTTATGATTAAGATCTTATTGAATCCCATGCAATCTCTTTTCCGCTTCAACGATTTTAATCTTCTTCAAAACCAAATCAAAGACCTCATCAACGGTAATCAGGTTCATGCACTCCATATTATCACAGGCAGCCTTCTCGCAGCCCTTGCACTTAACATCTTTATATATCACGTCAACATTCTCGCTATAAGGCTTCCATCTGCGCCAATTATTAGCTGCGCTGAACAAGACAGTGGCAGGGACTCCAACCGCAGCAGCAATATGAACAGGGGCAGAATCGTTGCCGATAAACAGAGCGCATTTTTCCATCACTGCGGCGGTTTGCTTAAATGTCAGCTTGCCGACCATGTCGACCGGTTTGAAATGTAAAAGACCTTCCGCTTGTTCGGTTACTATTCTGTCATCCGCTCCGCCGACAAGAACTATTTGCGCCTTAAAATGCTCAACAATCCTTTCCATCAAGCCGGCATATTTTTCTATAGCCCACATCTTGGAAGGACAGCCGCTGCCGATGTGCAATCCAATAGTCAACAAAGATTCATGCCAGTTATTTTCCTTAAGCAGGGCATGGACATATTTCCTATCGTCTTCCGATATTGTTATGGCAATTTCCGCAGCATCAGGTCTTATCCCGATAGTCCTTACCGCATCCAATAGAATTTCCGCCTGATGCTTATTGATCGTTGTATTGACCTCATCGGTCAGAAGAAATCCTCCCCCTTCCCACCCAAAGCCGACCCTTCTGGGAATACCGCTCAAGGCGGCAATGATGATTGCAAACAGGTCTCCCCGCAGATCAAAAAACAGATCATACTTGCCCCTTCGCAATGCCCTTATAAACCGAAGGCTGTCCCGGATATTGAAATGTCTGTCTGGATTTCTATCGCGCCAATACGCCCTATAACATATTATCTCATTAATATATTTTTCTCCTTCAACAATACCCTTTGACCACGGGCCGACTACAAGCGTTATATGAGCTAAAGGGAATTGTTTTCGTATAGCCTTAATGGCAGGTGTAGCCAGCAAAACATCTCCGGCATGATCCAATTTAAAGATTAAAATCCGCTCTATCTGTCTTGCATTTTTCTTTTTAAAAAGTGATAACGTCCATTTAAGAAAATAACCAACAGCGTCAAAAAGGGCAATTATGCCCTTTAACAGCCTGCTCTTATATACATATATTTTCACCTGTAAGACCTCTATTCCTCACTTAATGCCTTGTTTCATGACCTTCAGACTAACCTCAATATTCATTGCCGGAAATATAAAGGCTAAATATTTTTCATAAAAAAGCGGGAATCTATTGGCAAGGCAAGAAACTCCGTTTATCCTATGAAATTTCCAGAAATTGAGCCTGACTTTTATCTTATCAAATCTGGCTGCGCTGTAAAAATCATACTGCGGAAAATCTGCCGTAAAATAATTAAATGATTCGGTATTGAAAAAATGCCTATGGGTAAAATCACCATAGGCATGGGTGCTGCTGAAATGAGGGACTCTTATAAATACCAATGCATCAGGTTTTGCAATGCGGTGGACCTCCTCCATTACCCCCTTTATATCCTGAAGATGCTCCAGCACATCCATAAGATAAATTTTATCAAAAATATTGGTTTGGAATGGATAAGGGAATCTATCCAAATCACAGATGGCATCTGTTGCAAGCGTCTTGTGAATGTCAAGCCCTATAGCGCCATTTATCTTGTTTTTGCCGCAGCCTATATCTAAAACTCTCATCACTCACCCGTTTTAACTCTAACCTCAGAACCTTGCCTCTCACGGCCTCGCAAAACATCAAATTCATTCGCCGTTACACCATTAAGCAGGTACAATAAAAATATATATACCAAAAAACTAAATATCGCTGCAACCTGCCATGTCCAATATTTATCTGCGATTACAAGGGCTGCTGCACAGCCTAAGAATGGCAAAATAATTTTATAAATTGTGTCTAAAATTTGTGGAAAGCCAAGCTTTTTGCTTATAAACAACAGATGCGCTAAAAGTATAAAAGAGGTGGAGATTAACGTTGCTATTGCAGCGCCCTTTGCGCCAAAAGAAGGTATAAGGATTGTATTTAAGATGATATTGCCAACTACGCTGACAACCATTGTTTTGGCTACGAACCTTTGTTCGCCGATTGCCTCAAGTGTCCTCCCTGTTATATGATACAAATATAAAGGAATTAAAGTCCAGATAAGAATCTGCAGAATATGGCCGCTTTCGTAAAACTTAGATCCAAATACAAAAACAGTAACGTTGTTTGCAAAAAAGGCAACAATAAAGGAAACGGGAAGGCTTATTACCAGCAACAGCTTAAATATCAAATTGAAAATTTTATAAACATTATATTTGTCTTCTTTCCATGCCTTTGCAAAATAGGGATAAGCTGCCAGTGATAATCCGTTAGCCAATAATAGACCGGCAAATACCAGCCTATAGGCGGCATTGTAATTCCCTACGGTTTTTATATCGCTAAGCTTGGAAAGCATTACGCTGTCAACATTAAAATATACTTCGCTCATAACAGCGCCTATGGCAAATGGCATTGCCTGTTTAAAAAGTTCAATTTTTTTTATATTCAAATATTCCGATGACCTAACCGCAGGAAACATCCTAGCCTGAAAATAATAACTTAAAATTAAAACTATCAAGGCAGATATTATATAAGGAAGCATCAAATGTGGAAATGACATACCTGCCAGCAACAGAAAAAAAACTCCTGCCAAGGCCAAGAATCTGTAAAGCACAGTCATTCCGCCATCAAATTCCATTCTCTCGCGACCTACAAAGACAGCCCTGAATGCATTTGAAAAGGAAATTATTAATGTTGCCGTTGCAAATAAGATAATACTATATACGACCCTTGCATCATACTGCATACTGATAGCTGCTACACTTAGGCCGGCAAAAACTATGGCTCCTATAATTATTTTGAGCAATAATGCCTGCCTAAAAAATATAGCATCATTTTTTCCGGAACTTGCAATCTCTCTTGTAAGCAAGAAGTTTAATCCGCCATCAAATAAATTGCCAAACATGCCAACAAACGACACTGCGATGGCATATACGCCATACTCTTCTACACCAAGGAATCTCGCCAAAATCACTATCAGCAAAAAGTTAATAACCTTTTCGCCGGCTTGAGATAATGTCAAAAATGAAAAATTCCTGATGATTTTCACTGCTGTTGCACCCTTTTTCCTTAGACAGTATACGCTGACATGTTATCCTTTATAGTTTGCCTGGCAGATAGATTAATACCCACGCATTGGTAGGTTTTACAAAATATTTCCTATATATATAATAATATTTATTAGCCTGATTTATTATAATATCTATATCATCTGTTTTTGCCAGACGCTCATCCAACACCAACCTGTTGAGTTCTTTAGGATCACCAAGAACCAGCAAAGGTATTTCTCTTTTTTCAATCATCCTTAACAATTCCGTCTCAGGTATATAAAGATATTTTCTCGCATTTTCCCTGTTTGGCATAAGTTTCCAGAACAGCGCCTGATCCGTAGGATATTCATATCCTCTTACAGGTCTTCGATTAGACGCAAATACAAATACTCCCCACGTATCCAGAATTACATCACCTTCCTTTGTCATCTTTTTAATTACATCTTCAGATACAGTATTTACAAAACCAGGCGTTATTATTTGCTCCCTTGAATTTAATACATAAAAGATGCTCGTCTTTAATCTTTTTTGATAATGCGCGTAGTAGAGGCCTACTATTAAGACAAGAAAGATTGAGGCACAGGCTGCCAACTTTTTGGGAGTAATACTTTTGGTTATTTGCTCTATTACTGGAAGAGATAGTATAATGGCGAATAAAACAACCTGATTAACATAGCCGAGATAATTTGCATAAAGATTAGAATAAAGCCATACTATTCCGCCAAATATCATCCATATCAATGCATATATATTTAACTTTATACTATCCATGCCTTGCCGCCATTTTATTACAAACAAAACAAAAGAAACCAAAACCAATAAAAACAGGAACGCAGTGTCAGGAGTTTTTATCACATCAATCAAACCATTAATCATCATATCGTGCTTCATATCCTTAAGAACATTTGTTGCAAAATCAGGGTTATTACCTTTACCAAAATAAACCTGTGCATATGCCCCGGCCCATATAGCGTATGCCCTTAGAGGCTCTTTTATGAATATTAAAACTGACGGTAAAATGGGTATTATGACTCCAAGACAAAATAGTGAGACTCTTTTCATAATCTCAATTGCTGCTATACGCTCTTTATACATTACAACAACAAGCCAAGTTACAAATAATATCGGCAAAATAAATATAAGCCGAATACCCATAGCGGTACCAAGTAACATTCCTGAAAAAAATAGTGTTGAATTCCTAGTCAGATTGCCTGAAAGATATCTGCTTGTCAGAACAATAAATGAAGCAAATATAAAAAGATTAGAGAGCGGAAACGGTTTTACCGATATATTGACCTTGTAGAAGGTAAGATTTGTAATAAATATCAGATAGGCAATAACGACCATACGATAGTTTTTTGAAAATTTATACACCCAATAAATGAGAAGGAGGCCGGCAGCAAAAACAGCCGCAGCCGACAAAGATCGCGCCGCAACAATATTGAAACCAAAAAGCTTCATCCACGCACCGTAGAAATAATACAACAGCGGTTGGTTATGGGCATTTATATCCAGTATGGGAATACGGCCATTGATCACCTCTTTGCTGACTACAAGATAACCACCTTCATCGCCGTCAACAAATCTATAAAAAACACCGAGGACAAGAATAACAAAATGTCCAGTAATAAGGCTGGCCAACAATATTTTCTGCTTTACGTTCATAGTATCCCTCAATTGTACAATGCTATCACCAGATACTAAAAGGATATACCGGACTTATAAAAAGTATTCGTATAACTGTCAGAAACGATAGAACACCTGTAAAATATACAACGCCCTTCAGCAGCCTGTCCCTTTCGAGACAAAAAGAAAGAATTAAAAATGGGAAAAGGCCATAGAACATTCTTAATAGGCCGTTATAATTATCCCATTGCGATGGAACAGTAAATACTGCAAGCAAACAATAGGCTGCAACTACATAATAAAAAAGATGTCTCAGGCTTAACGATTTCCTTGCTATAATTATTGAAAGTATAGCAAAATAAGAAAAGACAACCAGCGTACTGAGCTGCCTGCCAATTTGTTTGATGTCGTGAAATTCTATTGTCTTTATGTAACCAATAACCCCGGAAAACGGGATGAAGCTTATTGCCTCTGCAGAGGTTGTCATAGGCGCATTTCCAAGTTTAGCAGTAACAAAGAGCTGCCATAGAAAGAATGGTATTAAACAACTCATCAATAAAACAATACGGTTTAATTGCCTCTTGCATTGATAGTCCCAAATAAGCAGAGGTATGAAAACTACTATAGAGTCTTCCCTTGTAAGAAATGAAAGGGCCATAAAAACCACGGTCAGAAGAAGATTTCTGTTTATGTAAAAATAAATAGCAGCAATTATCAAGGCTGTGCTAAGGGGCGACGGCAAATCATATTGTATGGTCATAATAGAACTTGGAGATAAACCGTAAAACAAACTCCACATAGGATTTACTGAGTATTGTTTTAATATGAGAATCAAAAAATACATACCAATAGCCAATGCCCATAAGTTGACTATGTAGAGGGTATAGGGAAGCAGGCTCTCTTTTCCAAAGGTAAATAAACGGGCAGTTAAAGGATATAAAATGCGCTGCTGGCGATATGCATTTTTAAAATACCCCTTATTCATGAATGGATCCATAGCAACATAATAATAGAATTGGCCGTCGTATCCGCCTTTATCATCAAAGATTACCATACCTTTTTGGAAATATTCCTTAGCAACTCCCTCTTTTTCATTTTGACTTATTCGCATCATACTGGATAGGTTATATCCATAAGGCTTTATTGAATACATAACAAGCGCATGCATTGCTGCAAGAACGATTATAATTGGCAATAAGAAATCTCTCATAAACTTCCGCCCTTCCATCCCTGAAAAAATTCATAAAGCGCTTTAAATTCGTCTTTTATCTGATAAGACTCTTTTGCCTCAGAAACAATAAATCCAGAGTATCCGGTCTTTTTAAGAAGGTTGAGAAGATAAACACTCTGTTCAGGCGAGTGATGTGCGGTTAAACCTGCTTCCACGACTGCGTCAAGAACAGATCCAACAGGCGCGCATTTTGCAGCAATGGTTATCTCGGCGGGGTTGCTCACAATACGAATTATATAAAATTGATATGCATAGGACGAACGGCATCCGGCGCTGCAATATTTACACCCTGCTGCTTTTTTATATCCCAGAGGAATTCATTTACTTTATGCTGGAGGCAAAGCGAACCGCACATTGTTCTTGCATCAAACTTTTCAGACGCAATGAGATTTATTACCTCCCAATACCTCTCCCCTTTCCACAGTTCCTTGAATGAGGTATCCGCAATGTTGCCTATATGATATTTTTTATATTTATCATTGAACAACATACCGCACGGCGCAACAAGGCCGGAACCTGAAAACTGCATAATAAACGGCGGACCGTAACATCTTGAATAGGCACGTTTGCCGCCGCTCAAAATCTTTGACCATTTTGCCTTAACGAGATAGCTGTCCGTTGAATAAGTCTCGGCCTCTTTCAACACATCAACCATATCATTATACTTTGAATAATCAACCCCAATGCTTCCCATCTCGTCATCGCTGCAATGTTTGATAACAAGGTAGTCAACACCTAATTCTTTGCCCAATTTTGACAAAGGGATAATCTGGTCAACAAATTGAGGCAGCAATACCATTTGCAGACCAATAGTAACATCCAGTTTATTTTTCTTTTTTATTCTTACGCTCTCCTTGATTGTATTTATAACCTTGGGATAGGCATCTTCTTCGCACACATGGATTTCTTTATATCTCTTGGCGTCTGCTGCGGATATATTAAATCTAAGATAGGTAAGCGCAGGGAGTATATCTTCCAACCTTTCATCTTTGAGCAGATAGCCATTGGTGCCCAATGCCATATCAAGGCCGTTAGATTTTCCTCTTAGAATGGCGTCATACAGATGCGGGCTGCATGTTGATTCGCCGTCGCTTACAAAGCTTATCGCCTTAACGCCTATCTCGGCGGCGTCATCAAGGAACCTGAATATGACATCTTTTGTCATCCGCTTTATATCATTCGCCTGAAGCATGCCGTAACAATATGTGCACTTATACGTGCATGCCCTCGTTAAAGAGCAGTCAATGGTTATCGGGGCAATTCTTTCACCCCGGAGCCAGGCGTCAACGCGGTCTTTATGCCATGCAAGTTTATGTCCATCAAGAATGATATTTTCCATAATCAGTTGTCTTTAACACATCCATTCAGTTCTTTTATTTTTAAAGCGGTTACAGAATCGGGGGCAATGCGTTTATCCGCCTTTTTGCCAAGATATACGGAAGCCATTACCGTAAGATAGCCCCGCATCACACCCAGAAGCGATTTCAGGGTTGTGGCCTTTGATCCGCCTGTACTCCGCCTTTTTAATATATATGGAACTTCGGCATACATATAATCGTTTTTTAGGCATTTGATCAGGAGCTCTGTTTGATAAAAGAAACCTTTTGCCTTTAAGTCAATATCATCCAGCACGCATTTGCGATACATAACTGTCCCGTTCATGTAATTGAGCAGCATACCGAATGACAGATTGATGATCCCCTTATAAAGTTTGGAAAGCATTCTCCGTTTAAATGACCTTACACTTGTATTATATACAAATGGTATTACAACATCAACATGGCTCATAAGCGGCATATAGCGCAGGATTTCAAAGGCGTCATTTTCCCCGTCGCCGGGGACCATGGTTACAATCTCTCCCTGAGATTTCTTTATGCCTTCCCAGAAAGACGCCCCTATGCCTTCCGGCTTATCGTGGCTTATCAATCTGATAAAAGAATATTTTTTGATAAGCACTTCTACTGCATTCCCGGTGCTATCCGTGCTTCCGTCATTCATAACAATAATCTCGCCGGAAACTCCAACCCTGTCAAACGACTCTATTACATTCTCCACCGCCTTTACGATATTTTTTTCTTCGTTCAGAGCCGGCATAATAACGGTTATTTTGTAATCACATTTCATTCCTGTTTATACCCTGAAATATCCGGCTTTTGTGTCTGTAATCCACTCTTTTACCAATTTGTCAAAGTCAACTTTTTCTGTTTCGTAAGGGTCGTATATTTTCATATCTATTAACTGCATTATTTTTTTATCATCTTCATCGCAGCAGTGCGACGGACCAAGAAATTTGAAGTAATTACTGACCCCTGTTGCAATAAATTTAACATTCAAGTTCTGATGCGCCACATCATTCCGTATCTGCTCTAATGAACGAAAAGCAAGAAAATTTACAATGGAATATACTATGGGTATTAAACCGGTCATTGCCATTCCGGCCGCTATTCCAACGATCCCTTGCTCCATAATGCCGACATTGAAAATCCTGTCAGGGAATTCCATCTTAAATTTATCAACGGCTCCAAATCCCATATCGCAAACAAGCAACATAATCCTCTCGTCTTTTTTCGCATAGGGGATAATCTTGTTGACAATATCTTTTCTGTAATTTGCTGCGCTATTCAAAACGACACCCCATGTTTAATTCGTCTTCTGTCGGCAAACGGAAGTGAAATTTAGGAATATTTTCCATGCACAATAAACCGTACCCTTTAACGGTGTTTGCTATCAATACCTGCGGTTTGTCAAGCGCACTGCCCTTTATCCACCCTTCCATGATAGAAACCATTTTTTCAGGATTATGTCCATTGCACGTCTTTACTTCAAACCCAAAGGCCTTCATTTTTTGCTGCAAATCAAACCTTTTCCCTTCCACGGTCAATACATCCTCTATAAAATCCATAGCCTGCAATCTGTTATGATCTATGATAACCGTCAAATTTGACAGTTTATACTTTGCTGCAAATTGAACCGCTTCCCACATAGACCCTTCCTGCATTTCGCCGTCTCCGACAACACAGTAAACCCTGTACTTTTTACTCTGTAATTTTGCTCCAAATGCAATGCCTACGGCGATGGGCAGCCCGTGACCAAGCGCGCCGCAGCTTGCCTCTATACCGTGTTCTGTGCTTCGTTCCGCACATCCTGACAAAAAACTTCCTCTATAAAAATTCTCCCAGTCTTCCCGCTGAATATACCCTCTGTCTGCAAGAATGGCATAAAGTCCATAACAGCCGTGCGCCTTAGAAAATACAAGCCGGTCCCTTTCTTCCCACTGCGGGTCACGAGAAAAATTCATGGTGTGATAATAAAGCGCCGTTAAAATATCAACGCAGGAAAGGGATGGAGCGATATGGCCTGCCTTATTTTGGACGGCGATTTTTACCAGATCCTTGCGCATCGCATTTGCCTTTTTATATAACTGGTTAGCCGGTAATTTAGCCAGCGCCTTTACTCTGGGAGAGCCTCCCACGCTAATGTTTTTCTTTATTGATTTCCTATTCATGCATTATTTCCATTTTAGATAAAATTCACATGTCCTGATGGGTGCTGCAATTCCCATAGATACCGGTTAATCTCATCCATCCTGCAGTTCACCCTGCATTGTGATGTATTCAAATCTGACCCCACCCACTGCATGGATTTTCTTCTTAGGTCACCTTCCCATATTTCCTGAAAGGTATTTTGATAAATATTCCCGTATAAAAATCTCTCGTCGCCAAGATAGGCGCTGCATCCCCACACATTGCCTCCAGCATCTATATACGACCAGAAAGGCAATGCCAAACACCGCTCGTAATTCCTTTTGCCGTCATCCCATTTTTTCATGGTATTCTCGCGAAAAATAACCTGAAAATCTTTTGTGTTCATACTGCGCAGGGTTTCGCCAAGATTCATATATTCGCTATAGCGAAAATCCTTATATACGGTTGTGCGGCTGAAGGAATGTTGAGAATAGGGCTTGATAACAAGATAGTCCACTCCGAGTTCCCTTGCCTTTTCCGCCAAAAGCGCGGCCTCATGCCAGTTTTCCGGCAATAAAATCATCTGCATACCGATGGCGCACTCCAGGTTATTTTCCCTCTTGAATTTTAGAGCCTCGCCAATATTTTTTATGACTTTGTCAAAATCCTCGGCGCGGGTTCCGTGTATCTTTGCATAGGTTTCTTTTGTTGCGCCATTGATGCTGACTTTGATCCATGTAACCGCCGCAAGGGTCTGCTTCATAAGTTTTGGGATAAATACCGCCCCGTTTGTCGTAAGAGCCACATCAATGCCTGCATTTTTTGTATGGAGGATAATCTCTCCAATATCCTTGTGCAGCAGAGGCTCGCCTTCTCCAGCATACATAATGCTTTTTATTCCAAGCCGCGCCATTTCAGAGAGCCTTTCCTTCAATACCTTTTTATCCAGAAACCGCTGCTGATATTCCATATAGTCAAGGGCGCAATAGGTGCAGCGGTGATTGCATGTGCCCGATGTTGCTATCTCGGCGTAAATGGGATAAACCATTTCTCCTGACAACCAATCATTCACCCTCGGAATATGATATATCAATTTATGACTGTCTATTCTATATTTATCCATAACAAACCGCCTTGTTGGATTTAAAAATACTCTGGAAATTATTTAAGAATGGTATTGATAAATTCCAGCAATTCAAATTTCTCAACCGATTTTTTATTGCAGACAATCTGAACAGCAATGGCCCCTGCGACATTGCCGATAAAAGAGAGCATATCAAGCGGCATACCTTTGGCATAACAGGGAGCGGTGTAGGCAAAAAAGGCGTCTCCCGCCCCCACCGTATCAACAACCCTATGAGAAAATATCGGGGTTCTATTTGCGCTGTTGTGATTTACGCCAAATGATCCTTTCTTGCCCAGAGTTACTACCAGACAATCGGCGCTGATGGTTTTTGCAATTTTCACGGCAACATCTTCAATATCTGCGTATTTCTCCTGCGCCGATAATCTCAACTCGCTTTCATCAAGGCAAACATAATCCGGATCGTCGTATCTTGTTATTAAATTATAACCCACATTGGCGGCATTCGTTTGCGCATTAACCGCTAATACCTTTGAATGAGCCTTAATCACATCTATGATATTTTTTGTAATGAACCCATGTCCAAAATTAGAAACCATAACCAGATCATAGTTCGGAACTTCCGATACAAGATAGTCAACAACTTCTGCCTCGCATTCTCCCTCAATGAAATCATCGTTGAGATAGCAAACTTCAAATAGTTTCTGATTTAAATACTCATGGATATATCGCTTCTTGACAATGGAAGGGCCGTCATCTCTGTAAAAGAACTTTGAGCGGACATTTGGCTTAAGACTTTTCAGGATGAATTCCTCCCGTGAATCTTCCCTGCCCAAAAGCGACACCATCTGAACAGTATCGCATAATCCGGCAATATGATTGGCAACGGCAAAGGTCCCGCCCGCAAAAACCTCGTGAGACAAATATTTACTGACAACAAGATTCGCCTTTGAAGATTTCCCAAGCGACTCGCAATAGTGGTACTCATCAATAATGCCGTCGCCGATAACCATCACTTTTAAATTCTTTAAAGCGTTTATCCTGTCCGCAATATCTGAAAAGTTATACTTGCCCTTAAAATCGTTTAAAAACTTTTTGGTCTCTTCAGGATATGGATCTAAAAAATTATTTATAATATGCGACGAACTAAAAGAAAAACCCTCGGTTTCAATGATGCGGCACTTATCGGAATAGAACTCCTTTTCTTCCTGAAAGAGTCTTTCATGTATCTTTCTGTCTTTTTCATGATAGGCCTGACCTTTTGCAAAAATATCGGGGTGTATTCTTTTAACGCATTCAAACGGAACCTCATTATCCACAAGACATACATAATCTACCTGTTCAAGCGAAGCCGCATTGTCCGCCCTGAATGATCCCGGGAAGATAGGTCTGCCTGGTCCTCGATGCACATCCTTATCTTTAATGACCGACACTATCAAAACATCGCCGAGCCTCTTCGCATGGTTCAGATGTTGTATTATGCCAGGATGAATAAGGTCGAAGACGCCATGGCTTTGCACAACAACTTGTCCAGCCTGCTTCAAGGTTTTTACTTTATCAACCATCTCGTCCAGTGTTAATATTTTATTCATTTTCTTATCTTTCATAGACATATCATGCGATCCTAAAAAGTATTTGCCTGTATCGGGGGGATATAGGCAGTAAAGTTCATCGCAGGCTCATTTTTGGAAATATTGATTTATAAGCTTTGTTGATGAAAAAACAATTTCACGAGTGTAACGCATCTCCGCGCCTATTTCAACTAAAACCGCTTGCTCTTGCTGGAGTTTGCCTGTCTTGTCATCTTTATTTTCAAATTCCTGTCCTTTAACATAGATATGCGGCCTCAGCAGCCGTAAGGTTTCAACTGCCGTAGGCCATTTGTTAATTGCCACATAATCAACACATTCCAGAGCCGCAATAGATTCCGCCCTCAGTGTTTGATTGTAAACAGGGCGGCCATCTCCCTTATCAACATAGACATCGGGAGATATTGTTACCACCAAAACATCGCCCATTTTTTTTGAAGCCTGAAAATACTTGATATGCCCTGGATGCATCAAATCAAAGCAACCATGACATAAGACAATCTTCTTGCCTTTAGATTTAAGTTCCTGAAGTTTTTTGGCTACTTCTTCCATCTCTAATATTTTCATAGAGTCTTTTTTTCGCCCTT
>Ga0080064_1001669_pt1 | contig 43126 bp, 34 predicted proteins | sample Subgrocontami54m_FD_69260 | JGI IMG/M metagenome (GOLD analysis project Ga0080064, IMG submission 69260) | Subsurface groundwater microbial communities from S. Glens Falls, New York, USA - GMW46 contaminated, 5.4 m (SPADES assembly) (version 2) ...
TCCGGAAGAGATCGGAAAGGGCGGCAACGGCGCCCATGAGGTGCGAAATTGGATCGGGGTCATGGGAGCTTTTCCGGAAGTCAAAGCGGAAGTTGTCGCGTACGAGCCCGTCGTCCAATGGGCGACCGGTTGCGGCGCGATTATTTGGAAGCCTTAGGTGGAGCCGATGGCCGGACCGGGGGGCCTCCTCCCGGCATAGACGGAAAAAGATCTCCCATTTCTTTGCCGATCCCTTTTTCTTTCGCTAGCGCATAAACGACGCCGGCGGGTTGGAGGTCCTGTAAGGACGTGCCGACGGTCCGGAGCAGCGTGATCTCCTCCGCCCCTTCTCGTCCGGGACGCAATCCACCGACCACTTCGTGGAGCTCCGCCATCTGATCCCAAGTCAGGAGCCCTTTTTCAACTGCTGGTGTTACGTCACGGCACTCCGTAGGGAACTGAGCCTTGCAATCCACCACGATCTTAGAGGCTCCGGTTACGGCTGCTTCGTCCAACTCCGCCCTTCCCCCGAGCGCGCTCAGATGCATACCCGGCTTTAGCCAGGCGCCGTGAAACGCGGGCTTACTCACCACGTTCACGCTGGATCCGGTAATCACGATGTCCGCGCCTTGAACCGCCGCCTCCGGTGTATCCGTAGGCTCGATCTCCAGATTCAGACGCTTGCCCAATTCCCGGGCAAAAGCCTCTCGGTGCTCTTTCGTCGGGCTGAAGACCTTGACGTGGGCCAACTTTCTGACTTGAGCGTGGGCGATGAGGGCGTTCCGCGCGACGCGGCCCGAACCGATTACCGCAAGCCGGGAAGATTCCGCCCTGGCAAGGTATTTGGCTCCGATGGCTCCAACGCAGCCTGTTCGCATGTCTCGAATGGCTGTCGCTTCCATCATGACCAGCGGCGTGCCGTCCATCGCGTCCCACAGGAGGTACATCAAACGAACGGGACGACCTCCGTACACCCGGAGACCGATCAGTCTTTTCGAAGCGATCATGGCGGGCATAAATCTCAACCAGGCGCCCCGATCCAGGTTAAACTGGAAGCGGGGCACCTCCTGAATTTCTCCGCTGGCCTGCAGCTTGAGCGTTTCCTCGCAGACCTCGATGCAGCGGTCGTGCGCGAGGAGACTGAAAACTTCCTCACGGCTCAAATAAAGCATGGAATCCCCTTCGAGGGTTATAAAGAGTGGATGCCGTTGATTTTAGCGCTTCCGCCGGGACATGGATGGATTCCACGGTCCCTCGACAGTCAGGTACCGTAGGGGTTGCTTCCCGGTATTCAAGAAGCCATGGTCCTCGCCCGGAAGAGCATGGACGATGTCTCCGGCTTTGATGGGCTGGGTCTTGTCCTCCGTCAGGTAGGTTTCTCCTTCCCCCTCGAGAACGACAAAAACGGTTTCCCACGGGTGGGTATGGACTTTTTTGGCCCCGGGATGAAGCATGGCGAACTGGATCATGTGCTGCGTTCTCTCGTCCGTGACCAATTTCTTGACGAAATAGCCCGGAAAGATGTCCGGTTCAAAAGGAAAGAAACCCTCGTCGACAAGCTCTTTTTTCCATGTCCATACTCTGGTCCGAGTCGTTGAATCGTTCACGTTAACCTCCGAAGGAAAAATTTTTCCGACTATATCTCGGCGCGGTAAGGCTGTCAAATATGTAATAGCTTTCAGCGTTCAGCTATGAGCCGCCAGAAAAAAGCTGAGAGCTGAGAGCTGATAGCTATTTTTGTGAACCGCCTATGGGCTGGTAAAGCTTTCGGTCGCCCCAGGCGCCTGGGGTGGGGATCACGACCCCCGTGACCACTCCGGAGTTCTCTCCGGAGGCGAGGAAAACATAAGCCCCCGCGTGATCCTTCGGATCGAGCCAGCGGGGAGGGGTGTTGGGTGGTGGAGCTTCCTTTTGCGCCGCGCCGGCCGACCGGGCGATGGAGCGGTCGCTCATTCCCAACGCCTCGAGACTTCGTAGATCGGTCAGTGTCCCTCCCGGCGCGACGCCATTGACCCGCACGTCCGGAGCCAGTTCGTACGCCAGCCTTCGAATCAACCCTACGACGGCGTGTTTGGATATGACGTACAGGAGCCCGCCGCCGACGGGGAAAAGGCCCGCGGGCGAGGCCGTGAAGATCATGGCCCCCTTGGTCTTCGCTAGTTCCGGGAAGGCCGATTTCGCCCCTAAAAGATACCCTTTGACGTTTACCCCGAAGATCTCGTCAAATGCCGGGCTCAGTTTTTCCTTGGGCACGTCCGCGAGATTCGTGGAACCGTCGAAAACGCCGGCGTTGCCGACGAAGATATCCAGACGGCCAAAGGCGCCGATGGTTCGCGCGACCGCGGCCTCGTTGTCTTCCAGGCGAGTCACGTCTCCTTGAACCGCGACCACGCCGTCGCCCAACTCCGCCTGCGCCTGCTTCACCCGCTCCGCCGAGCGTTCCAGGATCCCGACGCGCGCGCCTTCGCGGACGAAACGCTCGACCACGGCCCGGCCGATCCCGGAGCCCCCGCCGGTCACAAGCGCGACTTTTCCATCGAGCCATCCCATATTTTTTACCCCCGGTCCGCCCAGTTGTGTCCCAGCGGAGAGAAGATGTCAACCGCCGCGTGGAGCCAATGACATTCCTTGACAAGTGCTCCTGGCAGCCACTATAGTCGGCTCGTAGTTTTCTTGCCTCATAACGGACGAGAGGACGCATGCAACACAATTCCTACCGACATTTATTGATAGACACCCCCGCTACTTTTAAAATACGCACGAAAATCTACACGGACCCGCAAATCTTTGAAGACGAGTTGCTCCGGATCTTCGAGAAAGTTTGGGTCTATGTCGCCCACGAAAGTGAAATCGCCCAGCCGGGTGATTACCGCACGGCCTATATCGGGAGACAACCGATAATCGTAAGCCGGAGCGAAGACAATCAAATCCACGTGCTGTTGAATGTTTGCCGCCATCGCGGCAACACGATCTGTCGCGAGGAGCGCGGCAACTCCAGCTTTTTCCGCTGCTCGTACCATGGGTGGTCTTATAAAAACAGCGGAGCGCTCGTGGGGATATCGCAGCGGAATCGTTATTCCGACGACTTTGGAAAAGATATTGAAGGGCTCATCAGGGTGCCTCGAGTTACCGTTTATCGAGGCTTGATTTTCGCCAGTCTTAGCGAAAAGGGGGAAAGCTTCGAAGAATACCTTGGGGGAGTGAAGAAGTATGTCGATCTCTGGGCTGATTTATCGCCAGAGGGTAAGATTCGAGTTCTCCGCCCGCACAAAATCAAATGCTCCGGAAACTGGAAGTTTCATGCGGAGAACGGAGTCGACGGATACCATCCGCGATTCGTTCATGAATCGGCTTTCAACAGCCGGGCGCAGGCTAAGGGATTTACGGTGCGTGACAGCTCGGGCATGCAGGACGTTGGTTGCTTGAGGGGCTTTGACCGCGGCCATGGCGTGCTGGAGAGGCCGGGCATGTCACAGCTCGACACGTCGGTCTTTAAGGACTATATGGACTGTTTGGCGGCGCGCTACGGCGCGGAACGCTCGCAAGAGATCGTAGCCGGCCATAACATCCTCATCTTCCCCAATGTCATTCTCATGGATTCGAACATCCGCGTCATCCAGCCGATTTCGTTCGACACCACCGAGGTATACTCGTTTTACACCGCGCTGGAAGGCGTGCCCGATTACATCAACAAGGAAAGGCTGCGGGATCTTCAGTGGCGGCTGTCTACGACGGGCATGATATTGGAAGACGACCTCGAGATATTCGCGGCCAATCAAAGCGCCTTACAGGCCTCCGGGATGGAGTGGCTCCAGCTTGCGCGCGGCATGGAGGGCGAAGTCCCTCTTCCACCCGACGGGAGGATGGGCCAAATCGCGGATGAGACTACGCAGCGCGCCATTTACCGCGCATGGGTCCGGCTGATGGATGGAACAGAGAGCTGAAGCGAAGGGATTTTGTGACACTGACGCCACAAGAAGCGGAGGGCTTTCTATACCGGGAAGCCCGTCTCCTCGATCAAAGGCACTTCGAAGAGTGGCTGGATCTCTTCACAAAAGACGGGATCTATTGGATTCCCATCGTAGACGATACCGATCCGGAACAAGAGCCCTCGATCCTCTATGACGACAGCGCCTTGAGGGCGCAGCGCATCTTCCAGCTCCTGCACCAGCCTCATTACGCTCAAATGCCGCCGTCCAGAACGGTTCACGTCATCTCCAACGTCGAGGTGGAGAACGGAGACCGGGAGGGTGACGCCCTCGTTCGATGCACGCTGGTTGTCGTGGAGATCCGGCCGGGACATTCTCAGCAGTTCGGGTTGGGCAAGCAGAATTCATTTGCCGGCCACTGCGAATATCGCCTGCGCGATGAGAGGGGCTGGCATATTGCATTAAAGAAGGTCCTGTTGATCGACCGGGACTTACCGATGCCGAACCTGTCATTTATATTATGAAGAGATCTTGCATGATCATTAGGAATGAATTCGCGATGGTGGAGGTCAGGAGAGACGAATCAGCCAATGGACCTCGACTCTTAATCCGGGATCTCGGATCGGGGAATAGCATCACCTTGGACCCGTTGGAGCTTGAGGCGCTGACGAGGGCGACCCATACGCGGTTTATTCCTCTGTTCGACCCTGAATTCTGCCAGCCCGACGAGTAACCAGGAGTGAGCTTTGGTTGCGTGGGAGGCATTCACGATGCTAGGACTTGGTCTCGCTTCATCGCACGCCGCGGCAATGTTCGAACCGAAGGAAAGGTGGCCGACTATTTATCACGCCATTCCAGAGACGACCCGGGGATCGCAGCCGCACAACGCGAAATCGGAGACTCCTGAAGTCATCGGCGGCTACATCGAGCGTATCCATGCCGGCTTCGATGCGTTGCGCCGCCAACTGGAGGGCTATCGCGCGAGCGCGCTCATCGTGGTGGGCGACGATCAGCGGGAGATGTTTGACAAAAGCATCAATCCCATCTTTTACATCTACACGGGGGAGGATGCGTGGGGACTCGACGGAACTCCTTACCGACCCAGAGAAGAGCGCTCCAGGGTGGAGTTTCGATGCCATGCCGAGCTGGCCCAATTCGTCCATAAGGGTTTGGTCAAGAAGGGGTTTGACGTCGCCGCCGGCTCGATATTGACGCCCCTGGGCCGGCCTGACGAGGGCATTCCCCATATGGTCGCGAACCCCGTTCCTAAGGTCATCCCCAAGCTGGATATTCCCATCATTCCTATTTTCATTAACGAGTATTTCCCTCCGTTGCCCACCGCCGACCGGTGCTACAACCTGGGGCTCGCGCTGGCGGAGCTGCTGTCGGAACGGCCGGAGCGTATCGCCATCTACGCCTCCGGCGGTCTCTCGCATGACCCGGTCGGGCCTCGGGCAGGATGGGTTGACGAGCCGCTGGACCGCTGGTTCCTGGAGCGGATCCAGCGTAACGATGGGGAGGCGCTGAAGAACTTGTTCACCTTCGACTCGGATACCGTGAGGGGCGGCACCGGCGAGATCCGCGCTTGGATTACAGTGGCGGGCGCGATGCGGAGACCAGCTCGAATCATCGATTACATCCCCGCTCACCACGCCAAGACCGGTTTGGCCTTTGCCTACTGGCCAGCAGTGGAATAACGGGATGCGTTATACTCTTAACCCGGTGTTGGCCGGCACATTGGAAAAATAGTTTGGCTTCTTTGAACCTGGCCTGAACACAGGAGACGCTCCATGGCAAAAGGTACCTATGAGAACACGAGCAAGTTTGTCACCGCAGCCGGAGTTCGGATTCACTATAACGAGCTGGGTTCAGGCGCCCCGTTGATCTGCATTCACGGAGGCGGGCCAGGAGCCAATAGCTGGAGCAATTTTCGAAATAATATGGATGCCCTCGCACCCAAATACCGCGCGCTGCTTATAGATATGCCGCAATTTGGCGAGTCGGAGAAGGTTGTCATCACCGGGGGGCGTCTGACCTATATCGCCCGCGTCTTAGCCGACTTTATGGCGCGGCTTGCGATCGAAAAAGCGCATTTCATCGGCAATTCCATGGGAGGCCAGGCCGCCATCAAGCTCGCGATAGATCTCCCTGATCGCGTGGATCGCTTAGTGGTGATCGGTTCCACTCCCATGCGTCACAGCATATTCACCCCGATGCCGGCCGAAGGCGTCAAGATGATAATGAAATATTATACCGGGACTGGCCCGAGCAGGGACAAAATGCGTGATCTTTTACAGACTCTGGTTTACAACACATCCTTGATCACAGAAGAAATGGTTGAGGAGAGATACAAAGCGAGTGCTGACCCGGAAACCGTCGAGCTTTTTACGCGACGACAGCCGCCCCTGCAGGTGGAGGATCTCTCCGGCGAGATGGAGAAAGTCGCGGCCAAAACATTGATCGTTTGGGGTCAGGACGACCGATTCGGCGCTTTAGATATCGGCTTGACCATGCTCCGTAAGTTTCAGAATGCACGGATGCATCTGTTCTCAAAATGCGGCCACTGGGCACAAGTAGAGTATGCGGACGACTTTAATCGCCTAATTCTGGATTTTCTAGCCCATTGACGTCCCGGACGGACGGCGTGGGACAAAGATCGGAGGAGAGAGGATAGAATGTCGGAACTAACGGCAAAAAACGACGCAGCCGCACTCTTTTCCACCTACGCCGCCAATCTCAAGTATGAGGCGTTGCCGTCTGAAGTCATCTCTGTCTTGAAGCGGGTCGTACTGGACACTTTGGGAACGACCCTGGCGGCCAACACCCTCGGCGAAGGCGTGGAACCCCTGGTGAAGATGGCGCTGGGGATGGGAGGGTCTCCTGAGAGCACGCTGATCGGATTTGGAGACAAAGTCCCCGCTGTGATGGCCGCCTTTGTCAATGGCGGTATGGCCCAAGCCTTGAATTATGCAGACACGGCAGAACTGGGCGGGCACCTTGGTCCGACCTCCGTTCCGGCAGCGCTGGCCGTTGCGGAGAGCATAGGCGGCGTTAGCGGAAAGGAATTCATTGTTTCCTTGGCGGCAGGCACGGAGGTCCAATCCAGATTGTCCAGGGCCTTTAAGTTGGCTTGGGGCGATTGGCCGGTAAAGGCTCTGCGGACGCAGCTATGGGGCTACTTCAATGCAGGCGTCAGCGCGGGCCGAGTCCTGAAGCTCTCGCCGGAGGAAATGCATAGCACTCTCGGCCTTGCCCTCATGCAGGCATCGGGAAGCATGCAGGTAGTCCGCGGTGGCGACCCGCCGGCAAAGGCCATTTACGCGGCGTTTCCGAACCATGGGGGTGTGCTCAGCGCATTACTAAGCAGGCAAGGCCTGGGGGCGAAGTTCTCGGAGGTGTTCGAGGGCGAAGCCGGTCTGTTTGCCATGTTTCACGAAGGCAGATTCTTGCCGTCAATTCTCCACGCAGGTCTGGGGGATAAGTTCTACCTGGTGGGCGTCCGTTTCAAGCCGTGGCCGGTCAGCGGCGTGGTCCATTCTCTCTTAGATGCTACCCTCCGGCTCGTGAGCAAGGAGAGCATCGACGTGGCGGCCATTGACCACGTAGGGTTACGGGGAGGGCCGGATATCAGCCATTGCTGCGAGCCTGTGGAGGTGCGCAAAAGGCCCCAGACCTCCACCGCTGCGGCGAACAGCATTTTTTTCCCGGTTGCCAAGGTGTTGGCCAACCGGAAACTTACCCTGGGTGATTTCGCCCCGGGCGGGCTGCAGCAGGCCGAAGTTCTCCGGCTGACTGAGCGGATGAGCCACTTTATCGATGGCGACCTGGGCGGTTCCGGGATCGTAGAAGTCACGATGACAACGGGGAAGCGCTATTCCAGTCGGGTAGATACGCCGCTCGGCCACCTGTCAAATCCGCTGAGCTACGATCAAATAGTCGAGAAGTTCCTGGACTGTGCTCAGCACGCTGCACACCCCATCCCGAAGGATCGACTTGACAAAGTAGTGAGCTTGGTTGACTCCCTGGAACAAGTCCCTGATATTCGTGTTCTACCAACCTTGCTGAGCGGCCAAAAATAGCACTGTCGAGGCGAAATCGAAATCATGAATCCTTATAATAAAATAAAGGAGGGCATAACATGAACCGGTTACTGAAAACGGCGGGATGGATTTTCGTAATTCTAGTTGGGCTGATTTCCACACCGCCACACACCCACGGGCAGCAATTGAAGGAGATGATCGCTCAAGCGCAAAAAGAAGGGGCGCTGCGGGCACAAATCATCTCAACGGCCTCGCCGGAAGCCAATAAGATAAAACAGGCGTTTCTAAAACGCTTCGGTCTAAACATTAACGTCGACATCTCCTTTGGCAACGAGTCTACAGAGTACCAGAAGGCCGAGACTGCCCTCAAAACCGGAGGCTTGCCTGCTTTTGACGTCATGAACGGGGAAGATGGCAACAACCTAAATTTTATAAACCAGGGCTTCCTGCTGAAGATCGATAATTGGCAGGCTCTCCTCGCGGAGATCCACCCCCTTGTCCGTTCCGGCAAGGTCAAGCCTGCGGAGATCAGTCCCGAGCCTTTTACCGGATTCAGCTTCCTGCTCGGCAACAGGAATAAGGTTCTGCTCTATAACACCAAGCTGGTTTCGCCAGACCAATTGCCTCAGGCCTATCCGGACCTGGCCGATCCCAAACATCAGGGTAAGTTCGCGGTGCCGCCTTGGAGTTCAACCTGGGAGATGGGCCGCCTGGTATATCCGCAAGACAAGTGGCTACAGACAGTAGATACCATTGGAAAGAACGCCGCCGGGGTGATGACTTTCGCCGCAAGCCTGGAACGTATCCTGCTAGGGGACTTATGGTACGCCCAATCGAATTTCGAATATGTCTGGTCCACCAAGGCGAAAGATCCCAACGCCCCCCTGGGGTACAAGATCTTTAAGGATGCCACCTTTATGAACAGAGTGCTCTATGCCGTGCCTCTACGTTCGCGACACCCTGCGGCGGCTACTCTCTTCGGCCTGTGGATGACAACCGATGAGGGGAGGATGTTGCTGAGCCCCGCTCACTGGCAGGAAAATGTTGAAGTCGGGCAAACTGAGATGGATATGCAGGTACGAGAGGCTATCAAGGCCAGTAAAACCAAAGTGGTGAGCTGGTTCCAAGACGAAAAGGCGCGAGCAGAGCTGAAATGGCTCTCCACCCCGGACGGCAAGAAGTACTCCGAGGCGATTGGGCGGGCCTTAACACAGCGCAAGTAACTCACGCGGCAAAGAGAAGGAGCAAGGGTCAAGGTGCGGCAGGCTGAGACGCTGGGAGGCACGACTTGGTTGAGCGGCTGCCTTGACAGGTTCACCGGCCGCCTGGACCGCTACTGGCTACCCGTAGCGGTCTCCTGGCCTATCCTAGTATTTATCCTGGCCCTCCTCGTCTTCATATTCTACATGACATTCGTCCCAGGGTTGCCAACTGAGCCGGGATTGACGCTTCAATACTGGATCAATGTGACGCATCCCTATGTGCTGAAAACAGTTATTCCCAATACGCTGATTGTGGGTACGGGTTCCGTGCTCATCAGCATGTTTTTTGCCCTGCCGCTAAGCTGGATCCTGAATCGCACATCTTTGCCGTTCCGCCGTACCTTGGTCAGCTGCTTAGGCGTCGTGGTGATCATTCCCGGCTTCGTTAAAGCCATGGCCTGGCTCATGTTGATCAACAAAAGAAGCGGCTTGGTGAATCAGGCGCTGTCCGGCCTTCTTGGGTTACAAAGCGTATCCCTCAGTGTGGAGAATACTTTGGGAATGGCCTGGGTCCTCGGGCTGAGCTTGACGCCGGCTATGTTTTTTCTCATCTCAGGGCCGATGCGGTCCGTAGGCGCCGAGATGGAGGAAGCGGCCGCCGTTGTCGGCGCGAATTGGTTTCAAAGACTCATGCGGATTGATGTGCCTCTGCTCGCCCCGGCGGTTCTGGGGGCAGCCATCTATAACTTCATGATAGCCATTGCCATTTTCGAGGTGCCTGCAGTTCTGGGTGGGGCGGGTGGCAGGTATGGGGTGCTGTCCACTGAGCTTTTCTATGCGATACATCCGTGGGCTCAACAGGCAACCATTCAATACGGGGCCGCCGGCGTCTACGGCGCGCTGATCATAATACCCAGCCTCCTGGGCCTCTATTTTTACTACCGTGTATTGGGTCAGACCCATCGCTACCGCGTGATCACGGGGAAGGGCTACAGGTCTAAAGAGGCGGACTTAGGGGGCTACAAATATCTCGCGTTGGGGTTTGTAGTCCTTTACTTGCTCTTGGCCATGGTCATCCCGATGTTGGTGCTGGTCTGGGCCTCCCTGTTGCCGTATCTGCAAATGCCGTCTCAGGAAGCGTTATCGAAGTTGAGCCTCGATAACTACTTTAATTTTCTCTCTGCGATCGGAGGTTTAGTTCCGCTCAGGAGAACAGCGGTCCTGATGGTAAGCGTGTCCGTGCTGGTCTTATTTTTCAGCTTTATGACATCGTGGGTGGTTGTACGGACGAACATTAGAGGGAGACGGACGATGGACGCTATTGCCATGCTTTCCCATGCCGTCCCGGGTATCGCCTTTGCGTTTGCTCTGTATCTCCTGGCCCTCGTGCTGGCTCCGTGGTTGCCTCTGTTCGGGGAAAGTTTGGCTATTATCGTGATAGCGCATTGCGTGCACCTGCTGGCCCCGGGGACCCGCATCACCAACGCGGCCTTACTGCAGGTCTCTCCCGAGCTGGAAGAGGCCGCCAATGTGTGTGGCGCCCGCGGCATGAGCGCGATGTGGAAGATCGTCCTTCCCTTGATCAAGCCTTCCCTGCTCTATGGCGGCCTATGGACGGCGCTTCTCAGCTTCCGCGAGGTGAGCATGGCCCTATTCCTCAATGGACCCAACAATACCGTCTTTTCAGTCGCGGTCTGGAATCTTTGGCAACAGGGGAACCTGAGACTGGCGGCCGCGGGTTCGGTGGTGCTCGTTTCTACGATGGGACTATTGACCTTAGTATTATTGCACTGGACGGGGGACGCTGTCGCGGATCAGGATCGCCGGTACAGGGAAATTTGACGACGTTAAGGAGAGCATCAACCGTGCCGTACAAGGACTTAAGAGAATATATTGATAGGGTCGATCAGTTCGGCGAACTCAAGCGAGTAGACGGAGCCGATTGGGATCTGGAGATCGGGGCGATTGCCTCGATCACCTCGCTTATGGACAATCCTCCGGCACTCCTCTTCGAGAACATCAAGGGGTATCCGCCGGGTTGGCGCGTCTACTGCGATGTGTTTAACGGCCGCAAGCGCCTAGCCGAGGTTTTGAATCTGGACCCTGAGCGGCCTGCGATGGACTGGATCAAGATCATCAAGGAGCGTCTCAGCTCGTTTAATGGATTGGCCCCGATTGAAGTTCAGCGCGCCCCATGCCAGGAGAACATCCTTACCGGGAAGGATATTGACCTCTATAAGATTCCCGTGCCCCGGTGGTTCGAGGGGGACGGAGGACGTTACCTCGGCACGAATGACATCGTCATTACCAAGGATCCAGATACGGGATGGGTCAATCTAGGCACTTATCGGGTCCAACTCCATGACAAGAACACCGCGGGAGTCTTTTCCGAAAGGGGCAAAGACGGCCGGCTGATGATGGAACGATACTGGGCTAAGGGTGAGAGCTGTCCGATCGCCGTATGCCTCGGCCAAGACCCCACTCTTTGGATTGCGGGTACCCAGCACCTTCCCTTCGGACACTCGGAATACGAGTACGCCGGGTGGATCAAGGGCGCTCCTATCGAGTTCATCAAAGGACCTATGACCGGACTGCCGATTCCTGCCAGCGCGGAGATCGTGATTGAGGGAGAGGTGCCGCCGCCCGAAGTTGAACAAAAGATGGAAGGGCCATTCGGCGAGTGGGAAGGTTACTACGCGTCACGGGCATCCCTCCAGCCGGTCATCAAAGTGAAGTCGATTTTGCACCGAAACGATCCCATCCTCTGCGGCCTTCACCGAGTGCGGCCCCATGGCGGGTTTTACTTCAATAACCTTTTCAGTTGCGCGATCTTGTGGCAGCAGATGGAGGCATGCGGCATCCCTGATATCAAGGGAATATGGCAGATGGACGGCGGGGGAAGAATGATCTTCGTCATTTCCGTGCGCCAACGCTACGCGGGCCATGCCAAAAGGGCCGCCCATATCGCTACCGGAGGCGCCGGCTCTTACGGAGGCCGATTTGTTATTCTGGTAGACGACGATATCGACCCGTCCAATACGCGAGACGTCTTGTGGGCAGTGGCCACACGGTGTGACCCCGAGCACGATATCGAAATCCTCCGCGGCGGTTGGGGAGCCAATGTCGATCCGGTAACCATCATCCGAGGGGACGAATCCAGCTCACGGGCGATTATCGACGCTTGCCGCCCCTTTAATCGGATTCAGGATTACCCGCCCCTGGTATCTGTCAGCCCGGCGTTGCAAGAGCGGGTCATGCAGCGATGGAGGCATGTCTTTGATCCTTTGTGAGTGCGATCCTAGCTTTTGCCTCGCGCAGTTGATCGCTTGTAAGAGAAGCGGGAAGCTGTGATGAGGTTTCTCACGGCATATCGAGCCCGCATTCTGCGCGGCGCTTTGGCCCTCGTACCCGCGCTATCTGAGTAAAAGGAGGGTAAGGAATGAAGTTCGGCCTGATCAATCAGACCGCATTGCCGCCGGGCAAACCGGAGATCGCCGCTCTCACAGAGGTCATCGAACAGATCGTCTGCGCTGAATCGCTTGGCTATGATGAATTCTGGTTAACGGAGCATCATTTTGGGGAATACGGGATGTCGTGCCTGGCCCCACTTCTCGGTTACGCGGCGGCCAAGACTCAACGGATCCGCCTGGGCGCCTGCGTATGGGTAACGCCGCTGCATCACCCGGTCCGCCTCGCGGAGGACGTCGCCGCGCTCGATATACTTTCAGGAGGCCGGATTAATTTTGGCGCGGGCCGGGGCTACGTCACAGAGGAGTTTGAGGGTTTCTGTGTGGATATCAATGATAATAAAGCGATCCACGAAGAGATTCTCGATATCGTGCTATCCGCCTGGACTGAGGAACGTTTCTCGTATCAGGGACGACACTGGCAGATCCCCCCCACCACGTTACATCCAAAACCGCTCCAAAAGCCGTACCCTCCGATTTACCAGCCTCTCATCACCCCGGGGAGCATCGAGGAAGCAGTGGCGAAAGGAAGGAACGCGGTCTTCGGTCCCCGCTTCCAGAATTTAGATACCGTCCCAAGGCAAATGCAGTTGTGGCGCTCTGCGACCGCTCGGGCCAACAAAAACCTTGAGGCCGTAGTGACCCTCCCCGTTTATGTCGCGGAGACGGATACGGAAGCGCGTCATGACCTCAAGGAGCCTCTCATGTGGATTAAAGACAAATGGGTGGAACAAATGGAACAGATGGTGGACGCCAATACGGGACCTCGAGCGGAGATGAAAGAAAAAATTGGCAAGATGAATTTCGCCGAGGCCTATGAGACCTGTGTCACGGGCTCCGTGGATGCCGTAACCGCAAAACTGCGTTGGCTGGAGCAAAATGCGGGAGTAGGGCATGTCATGTGCTCCATGCATTTCGGGAGCCTGCCTCAGGAGAAAATCCTCAGGAGCATGGAATTATTTGCCCGCCGCGTTATCCCAGATTGGCGCAGTTAGAAGGAGCCCATCATGTCAAGCTCGGCAAAGAGTAACGAAGCCTGTACGATCTACAAGGACCTGAGGGGATACTTGACGCTACTGGAAAGAGCCGGTCTCCTGAAACGAGTAAAGGCGCAGGTGGATCTCAAGCATGAAATCGGCGCGATAAGCGCCCGCTCTCTGGATAGGAAAGGGCCGGGGCTCGTCTTCGAGAACATCAAGGGCTTTGAGGGCATGCCCGTTGTAGCCAACATTCTCTCCACTACGGAACAGGTTGCGATTGCTTTCGGCACCGAGCCGAATGATCGCAAGATATGCGCGGCGATTGAAAAGGGAATGGCCAATCCCATTCCGCCACGAGTCGTAGAGTCGGGCCCCTGCCAGGAAGTGGTTCACAGTGGCGCAGAAGCCAGTGTCCACGCGTTTCCCACGCCCTGGTGGCACGAGGGCGACGGCGGACAATACCTGGGAACTACAGCGGGCGTGATAACGGCAGATCCGGAAACCGGGTACATCAACATGGGGCTCTACCGGGTGATGATCAAGGACAAAAATACCTTGACGGTCAAAATCAAAGGATCCCATCCGATCGGAGAGGTGGCAACGGCGTGGCAGGGAAGGCACGGCGGCCATGTCCATATTTTCAAGAACGAGGCCCAAGGGAAGGCTACCCCGGTGGCTGTCGCCATAGGGATGGACCCGCTATTAACCTACGTGGGCGCGCAGGGGGTCCCTTCCGAGGAATTCAAGCATGCGGAGTACGCAGTGGCCGGGGCCTGGCGGAAAGAGCCGGTCGATCTCGTGAGGTGTAGGACGAGTGATCTTTTGGTCCCTGCCTGGGCCGAGATGATCATTGAGGGCGAGGTGCTTCCAAATGAAAGAGCAAAAGAGGGCCCCCACGGAGAATCCCAGGGGTTCTACGACGGTGTCGACCGGGCCTTCGTGATCAAAGTAAAATGCATCACGCATCGGAAGAACCCCGTTATCTATGGCCTGATCTGTCGCCCTCAGGAGGACTATCCAAAATTTCTCTTCTCAGGCGTGCTTGGCGAAAAATTGAAGGGCGTCGATGCCATCAAAGAGGTCTACGTCCCGGAGGCCATCGGAGGAGGACTCGGGCTGATGGCGATCGTTGCGGCAAAGGTCGAGTCGCCCGACGATGTCGCAAAGGTGATTCAGGCCGTCCATAACGCCCCCGGCGAGTCCCTGCGCAAAAAGCCGCGATGGCTTATCATTGTAGATGAGGAATGTGATGTAAAGGACTGGAACGATGTCATGTGGAGGGTCGCATTGGCAGTCATGCCCGACAAGGACGTTAGGATCGGACCTAGAACGGATCCCATCTCCCATGAGCCGCTCGCAGCCATGCACCATAACGTGAGTTCTAGCATCGTCATCGACGCTACTTTTAGAAGCAAGAAAACGATCGTCGATGGCAGGGAAGTGGGATTCCCCCGTGTGAATCGAGTCAGTAAAGAACTCAGGTCTAAAGTGGAGGGCCGCTGGAAAGAGTACGGTTTGGATTAAGCCGGGAGCCGCTTTAGGGGGCTAGGCGCCATAGAGGTGCTTAGGTAGACCGTTTAAATATTCCAGCGCATCGTTTAACGAGATCACATCCGCATATTTGGCGTTCATATCGAAGAGGTTTATCTTGTGAGAGGCCTGGCCACGGTCAAAAACGCACTCCTCGACAACTGAGACCCGAAAGTTATACGAAAAGGCGTCAATTACGCTGGCGCGCACACATCCGCTGGTCGTGCAGCCGGTGACCAGGACGGTATCGGCTCTGATCTCGTTCAACATGCTGATAAGGGGGGTGCCAAAAAAAGCGCTGGGTTTCTGTTTGCGTATGAGGATATCGCCCTCTTGCGGGGAAATCTCTCCCACGATTTCGGTTCCTTTACACCGCCCGTCATCAAGATCTTCTCCTGAACGGCCATTCTTTCCCTGCCAGCGGCCCATGATTAGGGGACTGCTTTCTTCCCAGGCTGTCGTATAAAAGATAGGGAGGTGCTTAGTGCGGGCGGCGGAGAGTAGCTCGCGGATACGGTAGACCCCCTCCCATCCCTCCTCGCCGCAGCTATGGCGGTACCTTTCGACCGACTTGAGAATCGGCTCCGGCCGGTCCCCTACGAAGGCATAGTTGACATCGATCACCAGCACGGCCGGCCGTTGCCCAAACCCAGCCCGTTTTCCGAACCCGGCCTTCGCAAAAACTTCTTTGTCGCGTGCCGTTAAGATATCGTCCCAAGTGGCCATCTTTGATCTCCTTGTTCTTTCAGCGCCTCTTTTTGGAAAACTGTCTTAAAGCGTAGCACAGGCCCTCGTTGAGTCAATACGTTTTATCTCTTATTGCGCTAATGGAAACCCTACAAGTTTTTGTGAAAAAAGTTTCTCACTCTGCTCTGGTAATCCGAACCCAGCTGACCATGGACAAACCCCTCCTTGAACCAAAATTCAGCCCTGGAATTGTTTGCCAGCGCTTCCTGCAACGACTGCGCGTGGGAAAAGGGGATCACTGCATCAGCGGACGAATGGATTAAGAGAATAGGAACCGTGGTATTGCGGATCCGCTCTGCCGGTGAGACATCTCTCAGGTCGATCCCAAGAAAAAGTTTGGCCCAGAATCCGACAAGATAGGCGACGGGATAATTGAGCAGGGGAATTCCAAAGAGCTGCAAAGCCATTTGTGCGAGACTGGAATAACTCGATTCTGAAATGACCGCTCTGATCTCGGGAGCTTTCTCGATCGCCATCAAAGCCACGGCTCCACCCATGGAAAACCCCCACACCCCCACTTCTTTTATCCCTCTGCTTTTGACAAATCGAATGGCCGCCAGGAGATCCTCGACCTCTTTCGCTCCGGCGGTGGAATAGCTCCCCTCGCTTTCTCCCAGATAGCGGAAATCGAACAACAGGAGATTGAAATCTTCATGCAGAAACGCCAACGCAGGCAAGATATCTCCCTTGTCCGCGGGATAGCCGTGAAGCAGGACCAAGGTTTTCTCGGTCGTTTTAGCGGATGGGATATGCCAGCCGCGAAGCGTGAGGCGGTCCGCCGTTCTGAACGACACGTCCTCGTAACCCATCTTGAGATCGCGCGGGGTGAGCGTGGAAAGTATTTTGGGCGGGCGAATCGAAGAATAAAAACCCCAAAGGCTGATTATGACCAGGAATAAAAAGACGATAAGGACAACGCGGAGCATAGTTGCGCTCAAAGGACGTCGGCTTACTTCGTCGTAGCTTGTTTGATGTCGAGAATTTTGACGTTGAAAGTGAGCGCCTTTCCCGCCAGGGGATGGTTGAAGTCCAGGAGCACTGTTTTTTCTTTGACCTCGCGGACCCGCACGGGAAAGGTGCCTTTGGCGTTGCGGGCGAAGACCGTGGCGCCGGCCTTCTGGGCTTCAGGAGGAATTTGCTCGCGCGGGACTTCGCTGACCGCCTTGGGATCAATTTTGCCGTACGCCTCTTCGGGCTTCAGCTTGACGGTTTTCTGTTCGCTGACCTTCATGCCGTCAAGGCCTTTTTGCAACCCGGGAAGGATCTGAACGGAGCCATGGGTGTAGGTGAGAGGTTTTTTCCCCTTGTTGGACTCGATGGCTTTTCCTTTCTCGTCCGCAAGGGTGTACTCGAAGCTGACTACGGAGCCGTTTTTGATGACCGGGATCTCTTTTTGTTTTTGGGCGAGAGCGATGGAGGACAGAAGGACAAGGCCGAAAAAGCCCGCGCCCAGAACGGATAAGCGTCGCATTTTTTAAACTCCTTACGTTAGCACTTGCAGTTTTTCTGTGACGGAAGCCGCGACCATACATCTGAGGTGCGGTAAAAACAACCCGGCATAAACTTCATTACGGAAAGTGATGTGGTTCAGGGCCGAGGGGAACCGGCCCTCAGCCGGAGTCGATCAGCGTTGCAGCTCCGCAAGGATTCGGTCCATTCTTTGCAGCTCGTCTTCGGCGGGATGTGACCCGCAAAAACGGGCTTTTTGGTAGAGGACGGTGAATTCACCGACCCGATGTTCTCCAAGCTTGCCGGCGATTCGGCAGAACTCGTCAGGGGTCGCGCCCGGCTTTTTCTTGAGTCCCCGTTTTTCCGCCAGGGCCAGGAAACGTTCGTATCGTTGAGTAACCCGGGCGCGAGATCCGGGCGCGGAAGCGGCGTCCGCCCTTTTTTTTCTGAGACGGGAAAGGCCTGCTGCGGCAATGCATAAGAGAGCCAGCCCAAGCCCGATCCATTGCTTCGGATCGGTGAGGAATCCCTTGATCGCTCCCCGCATTGAAAAATTCGGGAGCGTAGGATTGAACCAGGTATAAGGCCGCATGAGTCCCGTGAACAGGGAAACCTGATCCTGGAGGCCGAAGTTAATCACGTAGCGGTACCAACGGAGTCGTAAAAAATCGACGAAGTCGGAAACGGGAGACAGGAATGAGAAAGTCCTGAGCGCAGGCCCCGCCGGGGTGGCATCCAGGGTGGCCCAACCGGCGCCGTGGAAGTAAGCCTCAACCCAGCTATGGGCATGGCTTTGCTGCACGAGGTAGTAATGGCCATAGATGTTCCACTCGCCGCCAAGGTAACCATTGATCACCCTGGCGGGAATCCCGATCTGCCGCAGCATGATCGCCAGAGCCGAAGAAAAATATTCGCAGTCGCCCTGGCGCACTTGGAAGAGAAAAAGCGAGAGAGGGTCGTTGCTTCCCACCGGAAGGCCTTCCAGGCTGTAGCGGTAATTGGCTCTGAGGTATCCCTCCAAGGCCCGAGCTTTTTGGAGATCGCCGTTTATTCCCTCCGTGATCCGTCGAGAGATCTGAGCGATGCGGGGATCGATCGCGGGGACCTGAAGGAAATCTTCGGTAGAGAGATCGTCCTTCGGAGTGCCGTTCAGATCGGAGAGGATCTCATAGGAAATCTGAAAGGGGGGCGGATAGAGCGCGCGGAGATTCCCCAGCGGGTCCCGAATGAGATAGCGCAGGCTGCCGGTGAATGAGAGGGGCCGGCCGAGAGAAAAAAGCGTCGGCGAGCCGGTGGGTTCCAGAAAAATTTCCTGGCGAATCAGCGGCCCGCCGGAATCCCCTTGGGCGTCCACAAAATAGCCTGTTCCTGCGAGTCTCAAAGGGGTGGCGGTGGTTTTGCTTCGCTCCCATTTCCTGCCGTCGAAATGGTCCAGGGCGATCCCGCGCCAGTAGAGCGCTCTTTTGCCGAGGAGCTCCGGGCGGTCCACTCGGACCCGCATGGCCGTGGCGTTGTTCTTCTTGATCGCGGCGATCTCTCCCAGGGCCAAGGCGTCGGAGAAGCCCGTGGTCGCCGCACCGCTGGCCCAGTGGTCGCCCAGGTAACCGGTGCCGAAGCGGGGAAAGATGACGAAGAAAAAGAGCGTCAGGACCAAGAGCACCCCGCTCATTCCGGCGACCTGACGAAAGAGGGGCCAGATCGGCCATGGGCCCTTCGTCTCACGATTCTTGCCCAGGTGATCCTGGGCATGCTGGAGATGGAATAGCACAAGAACCCAGGGGCCGCCGACCAGATAGAGGGCGAGAATCGCGGCGGTGGAGATCTCCACGCTGAGAGCCGTAGCGGCGATCAGGCTGAAAAAGGAGAGGAGGTAGAGTTGAAGCCAGTCGCGGCCTCTTTTGACGGAGAGGAGCTTGACCGACTGAAGGGCGAGAAGAAAATGGGCGAGCTCCTGGAGCGGCAGCGCTTTGAGTATGAAGATGGAGGCGAGGACGACGATAAAAATGATCACCATGGCCGCATTGGCCAGAGACGCCGGCAAGAAACCCTTGCCTCGCCGGACTTCACCCAGGACGCTCACGGCAAGGGCCGCCGCGGCCGCGAGCAGGTAAATCCAGGACAGTTCTCCCGTCAGCGCGAGACCGATGAGCCCCAGCAAGATAAGAAGATAGGAAGAAATGGTGAAGACGAAGGTCAATGTCATATGAAAATCACCTGGCAGGATGGAAGAGAAGAGGGTGGAGGGATATCGCCGCGGATGAAAAGTCCTACACCTTCCCGGAGGGCCATTCCTCGCCATTTTTCATAACCCTCTTGGTTCGGACCCTCCATCGGGGCAATCAGCGCCAGATGGCGCAGGGCCCGCTTGACCTCTTCGGCGCCCGCGTTGAGATCGAAGGAATTCTCCCAAGTAAAGAAAGTAACGGGAATTCTCTCGGAGGCGAGCCACCGGAGGAGGCTGGCGGCGGTCTCTACGGCCCGCTCCAATGATGGTCCTTCCGGTCCTCGATGATCGAAGAAGAGAGGGCGCGGTTGGCCGGCTTCCTCGGCGAACTCTTTTACCATGAGAGAGCCCATTCGGGCGGAGGTCCGCCAGTGAATCGACCGGTAGTCGTCCTCGGCCAAGGCAGGCCTCAAACTCAGGATTTCTTCTCCCCAGCGCGATTTTTTCATTCCCATCTCTTCCCGGCCGTAGGCAAAGGCTGCCGAGCGCGCCACTTCCCGGTGGGCGGGATAAGCCACGAAATCGTCATTGAGGCGAACGAGACGGGTTTTTTCAAAAAGACCGAAAGGAAAGCGGGTCACCAGATGAACGGCCTCGAAGCGGTGCAAACCCCGTTTTTCCACCTGCATGAGAGTGTGAAAAGTTTTTGATGCGCCGGGGGCGAGGTGCGGGAGATAACCCAGGTCGCGGCGAGGAAAAGAGCCGCCGCCGTCGTTGATCGTCAAGGAATAGCTGTATCGCTTCCGTGAAGTGTTACGCGCCTCGACCACCACCGCAAAAGGAATGCGGGCGGTGACTTCGGCCGGGATCTGGCGATGAACTTGGATCTGTCTAAGAACACTCTCCGAGAGAATTCCGGAGACGATCACCACGCTCAGGAGCAGGCTGAAGATGAGGTAAAACAGATTGTGCCCCGTGTTCACCGCGACGAGGCCCATGCTCACGGCGATAAAGGTAAAGACCCATCCCTCTGCAGTGAAGCGGAGGCGGCGCCGCTCGCCCCATTTTAAGGTGAAGGAGCGGACACGGGCGGTCACAACGGAACCGTCACCTCTTCGAGAATGGCTTTGAGGATCGTCTCCGCGCGCGCGAGGGGAGCGCCCCCCAGTGTTTGCTCGCGAAGCAGGAGACGGTGCGCCAGAATCGGCACGGCCAGCTCTTTGATGTGTCGCGGGAGGACGTAGTCGGACCCCTCCAGAAAGGCGGAGGCCTGCGCGGCCCGGTAGAGGGACTTGGCGGCGCGTGGACTGCCGCCCAGGGAGATGGCGGAGGAATTACGGGTGGCTTCGATCGTGTCGAGGATATAAGTCACCAGGCTCTCCTCCACGCGGACCTTTTCAACCCGGGACTGCATCTCCACCACTTCCTCGCCGTGCATGACCGGCCTCAAGTCCTGTGGCAGGAGAGTCCCGGTGATCACCTGTCGCTCCGCCTCCCGGTCGGGATAACCCAGCGAGATGCGCATGAAGAACCGGTCCAGCTGGGATTCCGGAAGGGGATAGGTCCCGGCGAACTCGCCGGGATTTTGAGTGGCGAGGACCATAAAAGGTTTGGGCAGAGGATACGTATGGCTGTCGATGGTGACCTGCCCCTCGTTCATCGCTTCCAGGAGCGCGCTCTGCGTTCGCGGGGGAGTCCGGTTGATCTCATCCGCGAGGACCATGTGATGAAAGATCGGTCCCGGTTTGAGATCGAACTTCAGGCTCGACGAGTTGTAGATCACCGTGCCCAGGAGATCGGAGGGAAGAAGATCGTTGGTGAACTGGATCCGCTGAAAGGAACAGTCCAGAGACTTGGCCAGGGCCGAGGCCAGGCTGGTCTTTCCTACGCCCGGAACGTCTTCGATCAGCAAATGGCCGCGCGCCAGAAGACAGACGACCGCCAGACGAATGGCTTCGTCTTTACCCCGGATAACCTGACTGACGTTGCCGATGAGTGCTTGAAGTTTGTCTTGCATGTCGAAAACAATGTAGTGTAACTGACCCCATGATATTTTCCAAGCGAGCGACGCCGGGAAAAATGTGATCCGGCACCCATTCTCCAAGTTTGAAACTTCATCTCTATCTTTTTCTACAGGCTCAACGTGAAGGCTGAGCCGGAACTCGGCTCGCGCCGATTGTTAGGTTCCGATAATCTCGTTCAATCCTTCGATAACCTGAGCCACGTCTTCCGGCGACGCCCTACCAATCACTTTTCCAATCCTCTCAACCGCGAGGGTTCGGATTTGGCTGATCTTGACCCATGACTTTTTTGGAAGCCCCTTAGCCTGCAGTTCAAGAGTCAAAGGAAAACCCGCACGTTGATGTTGGCTTGTGAGAGCAACAGCAATCACGGTTCCGGAACGTTCATTAAACACATCCTGGCTTAGAATCAAAACCGGACGTTGTCCCGCTTGTTCTCGTCCCCGTACTGGATTTAAGTCAGCCCAGCGAATCTCACCCCTTAGTATTCGGGCCATTCTGCTAGGTCCTCAGAAAGACCCTCTTCCGCGAGCGCCTTCTCGAATGCCGGATCAAGTTTGGCGCATTCCCGGGCCAGCCGGCTTCTCTCTAGGCGGGCAAGTTTTTCCGCGACCGCTTCCTCAATGGCCTGGCTGCGATTGGGAAAAACTTGTTTTTGAACCAGTTTGTCGAGACGATTAAGGATGGACTCGTCTAAAGAAATGGCGACTTTGGACCTTCCCATGACTTACCTCCGGTATGACGATACTTCATACCAGGATATGAGTCAAGGTGGATGTCAATTGCTGCTTTTGCGATATCGATTGGACTTATCCCCTTTTCCCTCTTGAGGGCGGCATGGTTCATCGAAATTAAAAATCCCGAGGCATTTACAAGAAACAAAACTTGATCCTATTACTGTGCGGCTACTATCTATCAAGAGCGGTGGCGAAGTATCGTTAGCGATACGGAGTAGCCCCGATATGAGGCGCTTTGCAGCACCAGGCGCAAGGGAAGAATGTGAGAAGATCTTTAAGAATGTCCAGGGTGATCCCAATTTTCCCCAGGGTAGAAAAAGAAAAGAGGTTAGGGCGGCAAGCAGGGAAGATTAAAAAACTACTAAAAGGTCAACGGCAGACTTGCCCCCTATTTGACTGATGGCTCGGATGGCAGAGCTGGGGGTTGTTCCGGTGGCTTCTCCTTCTGCTTCGCTTCATCGACATTCTTGAAGAGCTTTGAAACTTCATGAAACTGATGAACATTCTGAATGACGGTCAATCGGGCAGCGTCTCGCCAGTGGCTCGATTAGCGATGTACGCGGACATCACCCCGATGAGTGTGACCTTGTCACCTCCGTTCCAGAATGCCGGGCCTCCGCTAACGCCGTTGATAGCTACGCCGTCTACGAGATATTCTCGCCCCGAGTTTCTAACCGCACTCACACGACCCGAAAAGAAGCATAACTCAGCCGGGGCAACGGCCGGAAAACCAAGCCAACCTATCTCGTTTCCGAACTTCAGGGATTTACCCTCTGGCGCGAGATCCAGTGGCTGTACGGGAAATGGTAGATCAGCCTTAGAGAAGATCACTGCAGCAGTGTCATTCGCCTCTTCGAGGAATATCGCTCGGTCCGTGGATCGCAGGAGAACGGTCTTCCCTGTTTTTTGATGTGTGATTCGGATAGGCTGCTCCCAGTAGTGAGCGTCCGAAACTACATGTGCTGCCGTGGCAATCGCGCACGTGGTTCCGTCAGCGGATGCGGAGACTAAGAATCCAGTTCCACTGCTGCGCGGGGTCATGATCCGCACTACATGCGGTTCAACAGTACCGATCACGACATTCCAGTCTAGGTAGTTCACAGCCTTCTCCTAAGGTGCCTAACGCTCCGGGTGAACCGCGCGAGTTTTGCGAGCGGCGGACTCCAACCGGCTGGTTATGCGCTCTCCCGTGACGCCGTTCGCCGTGACTGATGCCTCCGGATGAGGCCCGCTAGAGCCCGCAGAGCTTCGTTCGCCTGTCGAGCCCCTGGAAACACAGCGGCGACGTCAGGGTCGAGCGTGATCACAATGCTGCCCTTGGTGTAACGAGATGCGTACTTATTCGGCCGCGCTCGGCTGAAGTCGTACTCAGGAAGAATCTCGTCAACTCCAACCTGGCGGGCTGGCGCCTTTCTAGCTTCATTTTTCCTCATATTCTCTCCGCTCACGGCGCGTAGCTTTCCGCGCGCTGACCAGACGAATCGCTTGCCCGCGCTCGGTGAACATTACAGCAAGGAGCCGCCGCCGGGCCGACTGCCCGAGCAACACATAGCGATCCTCGGTCTCTGAGTGGCGCGGGTCGTCGGTGATGCGGCCAAATGGATCGCCGAACACGGTGACTGCTTCCTCGAAGGAGACCTTGTGCTTCGCGCGATTGACCGCCGCCTTCCGCGGATCCCACTCGACCCTTAGCGTATCAGACAATTATCTGTCCACCAACCTTGAATCATCGATTCATGCGCATAACTACTAAGTTAAGTGAGTCGGTCAATCTATCCTAATCGATGATTTCATAATTCTGGGCAATTCTATAACCGTTTTGGCCACTTAACAAGAAAAATCCCAATCCGACAAACACTGCGCTATTGTCAGCCTTTGCCGGCTACGGTCGGCCTGAATCGATCCCGAGTTGATCCGTCGGACTATGAACTCCCTTACCGCCGCGATTCAAGACATGGGTATAGATCATCGTGGTACTGACATCTCTGTGCCCCAAGAGCTCCTGAACGGTCCTGATGTCGTATCCGTCTTCCAGCAGATGTTGTGGCGAAGGAATGACGCAGCGTGTGGCAGCCAGCCGGCTTAGATGAACAGAAGTCACCAAAAATTCAACGACCTGAGCTTCTACTCATTCTCCGTCCGGCTTGTGGAGATTTTTTTCTTGCTACGGAACCAAAAAGCCGCTAAAAAAGTCTAGCTCCTTGCCGCTTTATGACCGTTTCATTCCATCCGCTCGTCTCACAGTGGTTCTCGGAGAAGTTCAGAGGGCCGACTCCGGCGCAGGAAGAGGGTTGGCCGCCGATCGCCGCCGGGAAACCCACGCTCATTGCCGCGCCGACCGGCTCCGGGAAAACCCTGGCGGCGTTTCTCTGGTCGATCGACCGCTTGATCCAGCGCGCCACGGCCGGCACGCTCGAAGATAAAATCAGCGTGGTTTACGTTTCCCCCCTCAAGGCGTTGGGAAACGATATCGAGAAAAATCTCAAGGAACCGTTGAGCGGGATTCTCGACCTGGCGCGTCTCCAGGAAATGGATCTGCCGGAGATTCGCGCCGCGGTGCGCTCCGGCGACACGCCGGCGCGTGAGCGTCAGCTCATGTTGCGGCGCCCGCCGCACATCCTGATTACGACGCCGGAGTCGCTGTACATCATCCTGACCGCCGGGAAGAGCCGCGGGATGCTCCGGGAAGCGGAAACGGTGATTATCGATGAGATCCATGCCCTCGTGGGCAATAAGAGAGGGGCACATCTTTCCCTTTCTCTCGAACGGCTCGATGATCTCGCTGGCCGCCCGCTTCAACGCATCGGCCTCAGCGCGACCCAGAAGCCGATCAAGGAGATCGCCCGCTGGCTCGTGGGGACACAAGGGATTTTGGCAGACGGCACACCCAAGTGCGCCATCGTCGATCTGGGGCATCGTCGCCCGCTCTCTCTTTCCATAGAAGTGCCCGAACGCGATCTGGGTCCGATCACGACGCATGAGATTTGGGACGAGATTTACGGGCGCATCGTGGCACAAATCCAGACCCATCGGACCACGTTGGTCTTCGTCAATACGCGGAGGCTGGTGGAACGCGTGGCCCATCGCCTGAGCGAGCTATTGGGAGAGGGAAAGGTCGGCGCGCATCACGGGAGCCTTTCCCGGAAAAGCCGACTGGAAGTGGAACAGGGATTGAAATCGGGGGCGTTGCCGGTGGTGGTGGCTACGGCTTCGATGGAATTGGGGATCGATATCGGCCAGGTGGATCTCGTGTGCAACATCGGCTCTCCCCGCGCCCTGGCGACGCTTGTCCAGCGCGTGGGCCGCTCCGGCCACGGGTTAACTGCGATGCCCAAGGGTATTCTCTATCCTTTGACCCGCGACGAGTTGATCGAGTGCGCGGCCGCCATCCGCGCGCTCAGGGCCGGAGAATTGGATCAGGTGACCATCCCCGAAAAGCCCCTCGATGTCCTCGCTCAACAGATCGTGGCGACCGTGGCGAGCAGCGGCGGCCAGCCGGATAAGAAAAATCCGCCCCCCGGCGAAATGGAAGCGGGGATCGCCGAAGAGGATCTCCGGCGTATGGTGCAAAGGGCTTATCCCTACCGCCACTTGACGGAGCGCGAGTTCGAGCAACTTCTGGAGATCCTGTCGGAGGGAGTCGCTACGCGCCGAGGCCGCCGCAGCGCCTATCTCCACCGCGACCAGGTCCATGGCCGTCTCCGCCCGCGCCGGGGGGCGAGGCTCACCGCGATCACCAACGGCGGGGCGATTCCGGATGCCGCGGACTACGATGTGTTGGCGATGCCGGACGAGACGTTCGTCGGCAAGGTCAACGAAGATTTCGCCATCGAGACCCTCGCGGGCGACATATTTCTTCTCGGCAACCGCTCCTGGCGCATTCGGCGCGTTTCTTCGGGCAAGGTCTGGGTGGAAGACGCGCAGGGCTTGCCTCCCACGATTCCTTTCTGGTTGGGCGAGGCGCCCGGACGAACGGCGGAGTTTTCGCGGGCGGTCTCAAATCTCAGGCGCGAAGTGGCGGACCGGCTGGGCGACGGGGCGGCCGCAACCGCTTGGCTGGCGGAAGAGACCGGCGTCCCGATCGCCGCCGCTGAGCAGATCGTGGCCTATGTCCGGGAAACCGTCAGACTCCTCGGCTGCGTTCCGACTACGGACTGCGTCATCGCCGAGCGCTTTTTCGACGAGGCCGGCGGGATGCAGCTCGTCTTGCACGCGCCTTTCGGTGCCCGCATCAATCGGGCTTGGGGAATGGCTCTGCGCAAGCGTTTTTGCGTCGGCTTTGATCGGGAGATCCAGGCGGCCGCGACCGATGATGGGATCGTCCTCTCTTTGGGCGAACAGCACTCGTTTCCTCTCGCCGATTTCTTTTCCTGGCTCCGCTCCTCCGGCGTAGAGAAAGAGCTGGTCCAGGCCGTTCTCGCCGCTCCCATGTTCACGAACCGCTGGCGATGGAGCGCCAACCGGGCGCTGGCGGTCTTGAGATTCAGCGGGGGGAAAAAAGTCCCGATGTTCATCCAGCGCATTCGCGCGGAGGAGCTTCTCGCCCAGGTGTTCCCCGCGCAGGTCATGTGCCAGGACAACCGCATGGGGCCGGTCGAGCTGCCCGACCATCCTCTGGTGGAAGAGGTGATCCGCGACTGTCTTCACGAGGCGATGGATATCGACGGCTTGAAAGAGATTCTCCAGAGGATCGAGCGCGGGGAACTGCGCACGGTCCAGGTCGATACGCCGGCGCCTTCTCCCATGGCGCATGAGATCCTCAACGCCAATCCTTACGCTTTTCTGGACAACGCGCCATTGGAGGAAAGGCGGGCCCGGGCGGTGTCGCTGCGGCGGCTCGATCCGGAGCTGGCGCGGGGGATCGGCGCGCTCGACCCGGAGGCGGTGCGGCAGGTCTGCGAAGAGGCCCGCCCGCGGGTGCGGGACGCGGATGAGCTTCACGACTTTCTTCTGGACGTCGGCCTTCTGCCTTTGGCGGAAGCGAGAGAGTGGACTTCTTTCGCGGACGAGTTGATTCGCGATCAACGGGCGGCAACGGTCTCGTGGCCTTTGGCCGGAGAGACGGGCGGGCAGAGCGCCTACGTGGCCGCGGAAAGGTGGCATTGGGTGCGGGCGATCTTTCCCGAATGTGCTGCGCCTGATCTGTTTTTTCCCGGGCTTCGCGGAGCGGCGCCGGAAATTACCCGAGAAGAGGCGCTCCGGCGGGTCGTCCTCGGATGGATCCACGTGACCGGTCCCGTGACCGCGGGCGAGCTGGCGCGGAGGATCGGCCTCTCCCCGGAACAGACGATGCAAGCTTTCCTGGCGCTGGAGGTCGAAGGGGTGGTGCTTCGAGGGGAATTCAGAGCGGCACACGGCGATGGAACAGAGGTGGAATGGTGCGAGCGGGGGCTCCTCTCCCGGATTCACCGGTTGACCCTCGGCCATTTGAGGCGGGAGATCGAACCGGTCACCGCCGCGGAGTTTATGAGGTTTCTTCTCCGCTGGCAGCACGTCGAGCCGGGCGCGCGGCTCCGCGGCCGGGAAGGAGTGGCTGAAGTCATCGGGCAGTTGCAAGGGCTCGAGCTCCCGGCGCCTGCGTGGGAGCAGCATATCCTGCCTTCCCGAATCGACGGCTACGATCCGGAGGATCTGGAAGATCTCTGTCTTGGCGGCGTCATCGCCTGGGGGAGACTCAAGGCCGGCACCGGCCTCCAGCCGGAGGAGGCGGGCGCAACGCAGGGAAGAACGGCCGCTCCGGCGGCAAGAAAAAAAATCAAGCGACGATGGGCGCCGACTCGCGTCGCGCCGATGGGGCTGGTTCTGCGCGAAGATCTTCCCTGTTTCATCGAACCGCTGGCGGTGTCATGGAGAGAGCTGAAGATGCTCTCGCACCCGGCCCGGGAGGCGGCGGATTACCTCGAGCGAGCGGGGGCGTCGTTTCTTTCGGAGATCGCGCAAGCCACCGGTCTCCTGAAAGGACAGACCGAGGAAGCGCTCTGGGAGCTGGTCGCGCACGGCCTCGTTACCGGAGACGGGATCGCCGGTCTCCGGGTCCTGCTGACCCCTGAAGTCAAGCGGCGGAGGAGACGGTTTCGGGTGATCTCCGGGGGGCGCACGGCAGAGCGGTTGATGCCCGTGGGCCGCTGGTCTCTCTGGAGGAATAGAGGATTGGGGGCGGGGAGATCGAACCGGGAAGAGATCGAGGAATTTTTAGCGCGCCAGCTTCTCCGCCGCTATGGATTGGTCTTCCCGGAATTATTGGCCCGTGAAACGCGCGTTCCATCTTGGCGCGCGTTGGCGCAGATTTACCGCCGGCTGGAGAATCGAGGCGAGATCCGGGGCGGCCGCTTCGTCAGCGGCTTTATCGGCGAGCAGTTCGCCCTACCCGAGGCGGTAGATCTACTGCGAGCGTCGAGGCGGGCGGCTGCGCAAACCGAAGCCGTGGTCGTGGCGGCTTCCGATCCGCTCAATCTCGTGGGAACTATCCTGTCCGGTCAACGAGTTTCGCCCTATTCCCATCAGGCCATTGCTTACCTCAACGGAACGCCCGTAGAGAGCGGACCGTTGGGGGCGGTCCTGAGCCGGTTGCAGCGCGCCTCGTCCTAAAATCGTGCCCCTATCTCATGTTTGCTTGTTTCGTTGACGGAGTCGTTGCGGTCGGGTAAAAAGAGAAGATAAATCTTTGAAACTTGCTTCCAGGTGACGCAATGAAAGAGAACCCAATCATCGGTATTCCCGCGCCGAGAGTAGAGGGGGAAGAGAAGGTGAGCGGTCGGGCCATTTATGCCGTCGACGTCGTGATGCCCGGCATGCTCTGGGCCAAGGTTCTCCGGAGCCCGATCGCCCATGGACGGATCAAGAGGATCGACGCCCGCAGAGCGATCGCCGCGCCCGGCGTTAAGGCCGTGATTACCGGAGAGGATCTCGCCGGAGTTAAGATCGGAAAGAAGATTATTGACATGCCGCTCCTGGCGGTGGACCGGGTAAGGTTCATCGGCGAGAAGGTCGCCGCGGTAGCTGCGGAGACTCCCGAGGCGGCTGACGAAGCGCTGGAGCGCATCGAAGTGGAGTATGAGGAATGGCCGGCGGTGTGCGATCCCCTGGAAGCCCTGAAGCCTTCGGCGCCGCTGGTCCATCCGGAGGTCATGCACTACGCCGGGCTCCTCCATCCGTTGGAGAAGCCGAGCAACCTCTTCGTCCATTTGGCGAGTAAAAAGGGCGACATCGAAGACGGTTTCAACCATTCGGATCTGATCGTGGAAAATAGCTTTATCACGCCCCGGGTCCACCAGGCCTATATCGAGCCCCACGCTTGCGTCGTCCAGTTGAAGGAAGACGGCGGCGCTGAGGTCTGGTGCTCCTCGAAGAGCCCGTTCAGTCTCCGAGACCAAGTGGCGCGCGCGTTTCAGCTTTCGCCGGGAAAGCTCGTGATCCATCCGTCTTATATAGGTGGGGATTTTGGTGGGAAGGGCGATTCCAATGACGTCGCCCTCTGTTACGTGCTGTCGCGGAAAAGCGGGCGTCCGGTGAAGATGGTGATGGATTACCGGGAAGAATTCCTGGCCGGGAACCCGAGACACTCATCGATCATCCAATGCCGGACGGGCGTAAAGAGGAACGGACTCGTGATGGCCGTCCACATCCGCTATGTCTTCGATAGCGGCGCCTACGGCGCCTTTCGGCCGCAAGGATTTCTGGTCGGGGCGCGTGACGCCGTCGGCCCCTATAGAATTTCCCATGTTCTGGTCGAAGAAGATTACGTTTATACCAACCAGGTCCCGTGCGGTTACATGCGGGCCCCCGGGCATGTCCAGGGACACTTCGCGGCGGAGAGCCAGATGGATCTCGTGGCCGAGGCCCTGGGCATGGAGCCGATAGAATTGCGGAAGCTCAACTTTATGCGGGACGGCGATGAGATGCCGACCGGAGAGACCGCAACTTATATCCGGGCTGAAGAGACGCTGGAGAAGGCCCTTGTGGAGTCCCACTACCGCGCATCGAAGGGAAAGAACGTAGGGCGCGGGTGCGGCGTTGCCCAGTGGATGTCCAAAGGGGGCGAATCCTATGCCTTCGTGACGATCGGCGAAGACGGAAGCGTGACCCTGTCATCGGCCGTACTCGACGTCGGACCGGGCGCTTATACCATCATGCGGCAGATCGTGGCGGAAGAGCTTAAAATTCCCGTGGATTCTATCAAGGTCGAAATGCTCGATACCACGAAGGTCCGAACGGACAGCGGGGTCCGCGGCAGCAGCAGCACGCGGGTTCACGGCGGAGCGGCCTATGAAGCGGGGAGTAAAGCCAAGGAAGAGATTCTCCGGCTTGCGGCGGAGTTCATGAGATGTGCGCCGGATGAGCTGATTCTTTATGACGGCGGCGTTATTCATGGGAGGATGGAGAAGCGGATGACGTTCGCCGAGATCGCTCGAGCCAAGGGGTCTCCGATCGTCGCCGAAGGCCATTACGCGAATATGAAGGAAGGACCGGAAAGCTCCATGGTCGCGCAAGTGGCGGAGGTCGAAGTGGACCCGGAGACGGGGGAAATCAGCCTCACGCAGCTCACCACGGCCCACAGCGTTGGAACTATTCTCAATCCGATCACCCACCAGGGCCAGATCGACGGGGGCGTGGTGATGGGCGTGGGTTACGGGATGATGGAGGAGATGGTCATGGAAGAAGGCGGCAAGGTTGCGACCGCCCATTGGGGCGACTATAAAATTCCCACGCCTATGGACATTCCCCCGCTCAAGACCGTTATTTTGCCGTCGACAACCGGCAGCGGGCCTTACCACAGCATGAGTATCGGGGAGACCGCGCTGATGCCCACGGCGGCGGCGATCGCGAACGCGGTGGCAGACGCGGTCGGCGTGAGAATCCGATCACTCCCTATTACCGCGGAAAAGGTCCTGCGGGCTTTGAGGTCCCGGGAAAATGGCCCGCTGTAAGAAGTTCTGTTAGGAAGAAGGAAGAAAATGACCCTGACGGTTCGACTCATCGGCATTGCGCTCTCTTTTCTGCTGGCGGCTTCTTTTCTTTGGGCGGGCGAGCCCACGGAGCGGATTCGGGCGTCGGTGGACACGGGGTTGCAGGTGGTGAACGATCCCCGGTTGCAGTCCGCCGACAAGAAGAAAGAGCGAAACGACCGGCTGAGAGAGATCGTCTATTCTTTGTTCGACTTCAATGAGATGGCCAAGCGCTCTCTGGGTTCTAATTGGCGGAAGCTGACCCCTCAGCAACAGCAGGAGTTCGTTCCGGCGTTCAGGGATTTCCTGGAGAAGATCTATGCGGACCGCGTCGATCTTTATAATGGACAAAAGGCGATTTTCCTGAAAGAGGTCGTGGACCAGGACTATGCCGAGGTCTATTCGAAGATCGTCAATAAAAAAGGAACCGAAATCGCCGTGATCTACAAAATGCGCCGGGCCGATGGAGGCTGGAAGGTCTACGATGTGGCCGTGGAGAACATCAGCCTGGTGAACAATTATCGGGCGCAGTTCAGCCGCCTCATGGCCAACTCTTCCTTTGAAGAGTTGATGAAGAAGATGAAGGAGAAGACAAGCTAAACTTCGCTTGACTTTGCAGCCGTGTAAGCATATAAAAATTCAGAACCTTTAATCCAGTCCCGCGAGGCTGGGAAGGGGATCATGAAAAAAGAAAACAAACTGCCTGTCTTAGGAGGGACCCCCGTGACTTAACGGCCACGGGGGTCTTTTTTTGTTTATGGAACCGGAAAAAAAGATTCTGCTCGAGGAAGAAGAGGTGCAGCGGGTGGTCCAGCGGATGGCCCATGAGATCATCGAAAAAAATGGCGGCGCCGACGGGCTCGCCCTTATCGGGATCCGCACTCGCGGCGCCTACCTGGTCCGCAGGATCGCGCAAAAGATCGAGTCCCTAACCGGCGCGGCGCCGGCGGTGGGGATTATTGATGTGACGGCCTATCGCGACGATGCGACCGGTGAGGAGCTGGCGAAGAATTCAGAGGCGGTCAAAGCGCCGGTTTCGGTGGATGAGAAGAGCGTCGTGCTGATCGACGACGTCATCTATACGGGACGGACGGTGCGGGCCGCCATGGATTTGATCCAACATCTCGGAAAGCCCAGGAAAATCCTGGTGGCGATTTTAGTGGATCGAGGCGAGCGGGAGCTGCCGATCAAGGCCGATATCGTGGGAAAAAACGTCCAGGTGGCCGAAGGCGAACGAGTCAATGTGTTGCTGCAAGAGTCGGACGGGATCGATCGGGTCGTGGTGACCAAGGGCCGCGAGCATCCTTCCGGCCCTCGATCCTGACCGGAGGGTATGGCGACGAAGCGGGATTTCACTTCCATCACCGATCTCAGCAATGAGGAGATCGAGGAGATCTTCGAGCTGGCGGATTCCATGGCCGCTCTGGACCGCAATGGGCCCGAGGCCAAATCCTGCGCCGGAAAGATCATGGCGACGCTTTTTTATGAGCCCAGCACCCGGACCCGTCTTTCGTTCGAGTCCGGGATGCACCGGCTGGGAGGCGCGGTCATCAGCTGCCCCGACATGAAAGCCTCCTCCGCCGCGAAAGGGGAGAGCCTTGCGGACACGGCCAGGGTGGTCTCCAGCTATGCGGATATCCTGGTGGTCCGTCACTACTGGGATGGCGCCGTGCAAGCGATGGCGGAGTTCGCGGAAGTGGCGGTGATCAACGCCGGGGATGGAAGCCACGAGCATCCGACCCAGACCCTCTGCGATCTCTACACCTTGAGAAAAGAAAAAGGCGACCTGAAGGGTATGACCGTAGTGATCTGCGGGGATCTCAAGTACGGGCGGACCATTCATTCCCTGGTTTACGCGCTGGCGCGCTTTGGGGTCCATGTGGTGACCCTGGCCGCAAGCGGCATGGAGCTCCCCCAGTACGTAATCGAGAGGTTGGAGGCGGAGTACCACTACAGCCTGGCCCCGATCGCTTCGGATAACCTCCGCTCGGTGGTGCAGGAGACCGACGCGGTCTATCTGATGCCGAATCAACCGCACCAGCTCGCCCTTTTTACTCAGGTGGATCCGGATGTGCAGGAGCGTCTGGCGCGAATGGCTTCCGGGGTAAAGGTCGATGCCTTCTACGTGACCCGCAAGCAGAAGGAGCGGATCGCCGACGGCGGGGTGAACGGCGGCGATTACCCTCGCATCGGGGAGAAGTTTCTCAAGGAGAAACAGTTCAAGGATACGGTCGTGATGCATCCGCTGCCGCGAGTGGATGAGCTTTCGCGCGAAGTGGATAAAGACCGGCGGGGAATTTATTTCAAGCAGGCCGCCTATGGAGTCCCCATCCGGATGGCGCTCCTCAAGTTTCTGTTCGACGCCGCCGCGCGCGCGAAGCCGCGCCGGCCCCAAAGCCGCGCCCCGCTCTACGAGAGCCCGGAGGCCATTGGACCGCAGTGCCGAAATTCCAACTGTGTGACCCGGATGGAAACGGCCTCGACGCGTCCGAGATATGAGGTGGCTTTCACCGGCCCGGGGGGCGGGCTGATCCTCACCTGCTTTTACTGCGACCATCAATTCAAGGTCCAATATATCGGCCATACAAAATCTCGGCGGTACTGCCCCTACGACGTGTCTTTGGGAGAAACCGTGCGCGACTGGTTGAAGCACGGCGAGCTGGGGATCTTCGACTCCATCAAACAGGCGGAGGAATTGGGATATGAACCTTATAAGACCGGCCCCCAGCGGACCGTCATGGATGAAGAAGAGATCCGGGAGGCGGTTCATCAGATCGGCGGGCAGATCCTGAACGATACGGACGAGCCGGATCGTCTGCTCATTCTCGGGGTCCGCACCAAGGGAGTGATCCTGGCCCAGCGGATCGCCGAGGAATTGGAAAAACGCTTGAATCGCAAGATCGGAGTGGGAGAGATCGAGATTTACGGCCCGGGAGAGGACCTCCGGCGAGTGTCTCCCTCGGAGTCGGAACCGGAAGCCCCGCTTCAAGTAAAAGATCGCGCGGTCATCCTGGTGGACGACGTTATCCACACGGGCCGGACCGTCAAAAGCGCTTTGAGCATCATTTTTAAATCCGGCCGGCCCCAATCCGTGCGGCTGGCGGTCTTGATCGACCGCGGCCATCGAGAAGTTCCGGTCAAGCCCGACTATGTCGGCCGGCACATGCCGAGCTCCGAAAAGGAGAGGGTGCGGGTAAAGCTGCGCGAGGTGGAGCAGGATGAGAAGGACAAAGTCGTCATCTATTCGATCATCGGCCCCGCGCCCTCTCACGGAGAGGAGCGCACGACATGAAGGCCATTCTGGCGTTGGCGGACGGGAAATTTTACGCGGGCCGTTCTTTCGGCGCGACGGGCGAGGCCGCAGGTGAGGTGGTCTTCAACACGAGCATGACCGGCTATCAGGAGATCCTCACGGATCCTTCTTACGAGGGCCAGCTCGTCGCCATGACCTATCCCGAGATCGGCAACGTCGGCGTTAACCCCGAAGACGTCGAATCGCGGAAACCCTATGTGAAAGGCTTCATCGTCAAGGAGTACTGTTCCCTCCCCAGCAACTGGCGGGCTACCCGGGCCCTTCACGAATACATGAGGGAGCACGGCATCGTGGGCATCGAGGGAATCGATACCCGCGCCCTCGTGCGCCATCTCCGCGACCAGGGTTCGCAGGAGGGGATTATCTCCACGCTCTCCGACCACCCGGAGGAACTGGTCGCCAAAGCCAAATCTTCCCCGGGGCTGCTCGGAAGAGACCTCGTTCGCGAGGTCACCGCGCCGGAGCCCTATGATTGGAACGAGGGAAAATGGGAGTTGGGAAAGGGGTATAAAAAGATAGAGACAGAGATAGAGACAGGGACAGAAAAGAAGAAAAGAAAAAAAAGATCTTTTTTCGTGGTCGCCTATGACTACGGAATCAAGTTCAACATCCTCCGAAGTCTTGTAGAATCCGGCTGCCGGGTGAAGGTGGTCCCGGCCCGGACCTCCGCGGAAGAAGTTCTGGGCCTCAACCCGGACGGCATCTTTCTCTCCAACGGACCGGGCGATCCGGCTGCCGTGCCCTACGCCAAAGAGAACGTGGAGAAACTGATCGGCAAGAAGCCGATCTTCGGCATCTGCCTCGGCCACCAGATCCTGGGGCTCGCCCTCGGGGGAAAGACCTACAAGCTCAAGTTCGGCCATCACGGCGGCAACCAGCCGGTCATGGACCTCACCACGCGCAAGGTGGAGATCACGACCCAGAACCACGGCTTCGCGGTCGATCCGGACTCCCTCAAAGGGGCGGTGGAAGTCACGCACTTGAATCTCAACGACAAAACGGTGGAGGGCTTGGCGCACCGGGAGTTGCCTATATTCTCGGTTCAGTACCACCCGGAGTCTTCCCCCGGCCCCCATGATGCGAGCTATCTGTTCAAGAGATTCGTCGAGATGATGAAGAAAGGGGCGAAGTGAAATTTCCAGAAAAACCGACTACGCCGGAAGTTGCCGACAATGCGGACTGTGCGTGTCAAGAACCAGGCATCTTTAACTGTGGGATAAAGGGAATTTTAGCGGGTGAGCCGCAAGACAACGGGTGTCGGTATGTTGAACGTTGTGACACATGCGAGCGCTTCGAATCTGACGAGGCGGCTTGTGAGGAATTTGCGCGTCTTAAGGGTGGCCGATGTCGTTATGACCCGGACGGAGTAATAGTTTGGTTCCCAGCATGAACGAGACAGTCACACGCGCAAGTATACTGAGAAGTCCTTGGACGGAAAGTTTGCGCGAACTTGTCTCGCAAGTCGAGAACAACCTCATGCTGGTTTCTCCCTTCGTGAAACATTCTGATGGCATTTGGTGACTTAATGATTGGAGCTGTAATCGGATGCTCTTAAACGTATCTAAGCGCACCGACATCCATTCGATCCTGCTCATCGGCTCCGGGCCGATCGTGGATCATACGGAAGGGACTGAATGCGAATGAAAATTCCCGCAGCGGCAAAAACAAAACTCAACAAAATCGTTAAGCAGCTTGTTGATTCTTATCGGCCGGAGAAAATTCTTCTCTTTGGCTCTTATGCTTACGGACAGCCAGATGCCGATAGCGATCTTGAACTTTTGATAATCAAAAAGACTTCGGAGCGGTTTTTTGACCGCTTGGTCAATGTGCGCCGGATAGTGTCAGATCCCAAGAGATCCATTCCATTCGCGCCTATCGTGATTACGCCTGACGAGGTCAAAGAACGACTTGCAATAGGCGATCAGTTTATCGAAGACATTCTGACAAAGGGCGAAGTTCTTTATGCCAGCTAAGCAGTACTTCTACCAAAAATAGCCATGCCCAAGCGCACTGACATCAAATCGATTCTTCTGATCGGCTCCGGTCCCATCGTGATCGGGCAGGCTTGCGAGTTCGACTATTCCGGGACGCAGGCCTGCAAGGCCCTCAAGGAAGAGGGTTACCGCGTCATCCTGGTCAATTCCAATCCCGCCACCATCATGACCGACCCCGGCCTCGCCGACCGCACCTACATCGAACCGATCACGCTGGATATCCTGGAAAAGATCATCGAGAAGGAGCGGCCGGACGCCCTGCTCCCGACCGTCGGCGGCCAGACCGCCCTCAATATCTCCATCGACCTGGCCGAGCAGGGGATCCTCGATCGGTATGGGGTGGAGATGATCGGGGCGAAGCTCGAGGCGATCAAAAAGGCGGAGGACCGGGATCTTTTCAAAGAGGCGATGAAAAAGGCGGGTCTGGATCTTCCCCGCAGCGGCTACGCGCACAACCTGGGCGAGGCGACGCGGATCCAGCGCCGGCTCAGCTTCCCGGTGATCATTCGCCCGTCGCGGACGCTCGGAGGAAGCGGCGGAAATTTCGCCTACGGTGCGGAGGACTTCAAGGAGGTTGTTCAGTGGGGACTGAACCGGTCTCCGGTCCACGAGGTCCTGATCGAAGAGTCGGTGTTGGGCTGGAAGGAGTTCGAGCTGGAGGTGATGCGGGACCATAAAGACAACGTGGTCATTGTCTGCTCGATCGAGAACTTCGATCCGATGGGAGTCCACACCGGTGATTCCATCACGGTGGCGCCGGCTCAGACCTTAACGGACAAGGAATACCAGATCATGCGGGACGCCGCCCTCAGGGTCATACGCGAGATCGGCGTCGACACCGGCGGCTCCAACATCCAATTTGCGATCAATCCCCAGGACGGCCGGATGGTCGTGATCGAGATGAATCCGAGGGTCTCCAGGAGCTCGGCGCTCGCCAGCAAGGCCACCGGCTTTCCCATCGCCAAGATCGCGGCCAAGCTGGCGGTCGGCTACACCCTGGACGAGATCCCCAACGATATCACCCGCGAGACCCCGGCCTGTTTCGAGCCCACCATCGATTACGTGGTCGTGAAGATTCCGCGCTTCACGTTTGAGAAATTTCCTCAGGCGAAAGACATCCTCACCCCGCAGATGAAATCCGTCGGAGAGGTGATGGCGATCGGGCGGACATTCAAGGAGTCACTGCAGAAAGCGATTCGCTCTCTGGAGATCGGCTCGTACGGCTTCGAAGAAAGAATTTTACCCGGGGAGCGCCACCAGCAGGAAAAATCCGAGTTGCTGCGGGAACGGTTGCAAACCCCCAATGCCCAGCGCCTCTGGTATCTGGGGGACGCCTTCCGCCTGGGGATGGCGGTCGGGGAGGTTCACGCCCTGACCAAGATCGATCCCTGGTTCCTGGAGCACGTACGCCAGATCGTGGAGGCGGAAGAGGGGATCCGGGAGCTGAAGGACAAGGCGGAACTCTGGACGCCCGATTTTTTTCACCGGATGAAGTCGATGGGCTTCTCGGACCGCCGGCTGGCGGTCTTGCTGGGGCGGGATGAAGAGGAGATCCGGGCCCTGCGCGTTCGCGGCGGCGTCCGGAGCGTCTTTCGGACGGTGGATACCTGCGGCGCGGAATTCGCCGCCTACACGCCGTATCTCTATTCCACCTACGAAGGCGAGGATGAATCGAATCCCACCCGGCGAAAAAAAATCATGATCCTCGGCGGGGGCCCCAACCGGATCGGCCAGGGGATAGAATTCGATTACTGCTGCGTTCATGCCGCCTTCGCCCTGAAAGAAGACGGCTTCGAGACCATCATGGTCAACTGCAATCCCGAAACCGTGAGCACCGACTACGACACGTCGGACAAGCTCTACTTCGAACCCCTCACACTGGAGGACGTGCTCAATATCGTGGAGCGGGAGAACCCCGACGGCGTGATCGTCCAGTTCGGCGGGCAAACCCCTTTGAAGCTGGCGCTACCGCTGGAAAAAGCCGGAGTGAAGATCATCGGCACCTCGCCGGACAACATCGATCTGGCCGAGGACCGGGAGAGATTCAAGCATCTCATCGAGCGGCTCGGCATCAACCAGCCCGAGAGCGGCGCCGCCCGCTCCTTCGAAGAGGCGTTACAGATCGCTGAAAGGCTCGGCTACCCGGTGCTGGTGCGCCCCTCCTATGTTCTAGGGGGAAGGGCGATGGAGATCGTCTATGATTCCGAAGCGCTCAAGCGTTACGTGACGTTCGCGGTCGCGGCCTCGCCCGAGCGTCCGATCCTGATCGACAAGTTCCTCGACGACGCCGTTGAGCTCGACGTGGACGCCCTCGCGGACGGGGAAAGCGTTTTTATCGGCGGCATCATGGAGCATATCGAGAGGGCCGGGGTCCATTCCGGGGACAGCGCCTGCACGCTGCCGCCCAAATCGATCGGTCCGGAGATCCAGGATGAGATCCGCCGCCAGACCGCGCTCCTGGCCAAGGCCCTCGATGTCCGCGGTCTCATGAACATCCAGTTCGCCGTTCAGAAGCGAAACCTCTTTGTCCTAGAAGTGAACCCGCGCGCCTCGCGCACGGTTCCTTTCGTCAGTAAGGCGACCGGCCTCCCGCTCGCCAAGATCGCGGCCCGTATCATGACGGGAAAGAAATTGGCGGAGCTCGGCTTGACCCGCGAGATCGTGCCCGCTCACGTCTCCGTGAAGGAGTCGGTCTTCCCGTTCAGCAAGTTTCCCGGCGTCGATACCCTGCTGGGGCCGGAGATGAAGTCCACCGGCGAAGTCATGGGAATCGACCGCGATTTCGGGTTGGCGTTCGCCAAGGCGCAACTGGGCGGCGGGATGCGCCTCCCCGGGGAGGGAAAGGTCTTCATCAGCGTGAGGGACGAGGATAAGGCCGCGGTCGCCGCGGTGGCGCAAAAGCTTTGCCACGCGGGTTTCCAAATCGTCGCCACCAAAGGGACGGCCGCCTACTTTCGGAATCTCGGCATCCCGTCCGAAGTGATCAACAAGATCAAGGAGGGGAGCCCTCACATATCGGACGCGATTCAAAACGGCGAGATCGCGATGGTCATCAATACGCCCACCGACGCCCACTCCCACGCGGATTCCTACTATATTCGCCGCAGCGCCCTGGACTATCAGGTTCCCTACTTTACCACCATCGCCGGCGCGGAGGCCGCGGCTGAAGGGATCGAGCTGCTCAAGCAGCGCGGCCTGGACGTCTGCGCGCTCCAGGACTATCAGGCGGCGGTCGGGAGCCCTTTGCCCTAACTTTCCATGTCGTCTTTTCAGGATCGTGCCCTGGGAGACTCAGCTCATCAGCAGACCCATGCGGTTCCGGAAGATTGCGTGAAGGCGCTCCGGACGCCGCTCCGCTTTCTCAAGGGAGTGGGTCCGAAGCGAGCGGCGCAGTTGGAGGGGCTCGGTCTCAGAACGATCGAGGATCTGCTCTACCATCTTCCGTTCCGTTATGAGGACCGCCGCCAGATCAAGAAAATCGGGCAAGCGGTCCCGGGAAAGGAAGAAAGCTTCATCGGCCAGCTCGTCGTTTTAGAAAAAAAATATATCCCCAGCCGGAGGCGGCAAATGGTCGTGGGCCGGCTTGCGGACGAGAGCGGCTTTTTAGAGCTGGTCTGGTACCATGCCCCGCCCTATCTTCTCCGGGGCCTCTCGATCGGGCAAAGGCTCCTGGTCCACGGGAAAGTCGAGAGGGGACGGGGAATCCAGAATAAGATCGCCCACCCCGCGTTTGAGGCGATCGATCCCGAAGACGAAGCGGAGAGGGAAAAAATCCTGCCCATTTACCTGAGGCCGGGAGGGATTCCGCTCAGCGCCATGTGGCGCTGGGTATCTCTGGCCATCGCGGAATACGGCCGCTTTCTTCCGGGTTTTCTTCCCGAGCCCGTGGTGAAGCGCCAACAACTGATGGATCTCCAGAGCGCCATGGAGACGCTCCACCGGCCCGCCAAGAGCGCGGATCTCCCCGCGCTCAACCGCTTTACCTCCCCGGCCCATCGCTCGGTCATCTTCGACGAATTTTTTTATCTCCAGCTCGGGCTCGGTTTGAGAAAAAAACAGCGCGCCTCCCTCGGGGGGATTTCGTTCAACCCCGAAGGAGATTTGACGCGCCGGATGCGCGCCCTGCTTCCTTTTTCGCTCACGCGGGCGCAGGAAAGGGTCTTGCAGGAGATCGATCGGGATATGGAGTCTTCCCGGCCGATGCAGAGATTGGTTCAAGGAGACGTGGGCTCAGGGAAGACCATGGTCGGCTGGCTCGCGGCCCTTCGGGCGATCGAAAACGGATTCCAGGCGGTCTGGATGGCGCCTACGGAGCTTCTCGCCGAGCAGCATTTTCATAACCTCAAAGATTTTGCCGGCGCCCTCGGCGTGAACTTGCTCCTTCTCACCGGCTCCCTCGCCGGGAAGATAAAGAAGGAGAGCGTCCGGCGGATCGAAGAGGGGGAGATCTCTTTTGTGGTGGGCACGCATGCCGTGATCCAGGAAGGAGTTCGCGTGCCCCGCTTGGGTTTGGGGATTATCGACGAGCAACACCGCTTCGGCGTCGTGCAGCGCATGGCGTTGCAGCAACTGACTCATTCCCCGGCATCTTCCTCGATGCCGTCCGCCTCACAGCCGGATATCCTGCTCATGAGCGCGACCCCGATCCCCCGCAGTCTGGCCATGGTGCTTTACGGCGACATGGAGATCTCCATCGTGGACGAAATGCCTCCGGGCCGCACCCCTGTGGTCACGCGGCTCGTGGAAGAAAAAGAGCGCGCTTCTCTTTACGAGCAGATCCGCGCCGAGCTTCGGAAGGGGCATCAGGCCTATGTGGTCTATCCGCTGGTGGAGGCTTCGGACCGGCTTCAGCTCCGGGACGCGACCGGCATGGCGGAGGAATTGTCCCAAGGACCGTTCCGCGAATTCCGCCTGGGATTGATCCATGGAAAGATGAGCGGCGCGGAAAGGGACGAGACGATGCGGCGCTTCAAGGCCGGGGAGCTCCAGATCCTGGTGGCGACTACCGTGATCGAAGTCGGCATCGACGTGCCCAACGCAACCGTGATGGTCGTAGAGCACGCGGAGCGCTTCGGCCTTTCTCAACTCCATCAGCTCAGGGGAAGAGTGGGAAGAGGGGCGGACCGCTCGCGCTGCTATTTGCTCCACTATGGCACTGGAAGCCCGGAAAGTATCGGGCGGCTGAAGACCATGGAGCGCGAGCACGATGGTTTTAAAATCGCCGAGGCGGATCTCGCCCTGCGCGGTCCCGGAGAACTTCTGGGGACCCGCCAATCGGGATTGGCGGATTTCCGTCTCGCCAACCTTGCGCGGGATTCCCGCCTTTTACTGGAGGCGCGGAAGGAGGCCTTGGAGTGGCTCGCTTCGGACCCGTTGCTCAAGCGGCCGGAGTCCCGGGCGTTGAAGCAGATCCTGCGCCATCGCTGGGGCGGGCGGTTGGAGCTGGGCACGATTGGATGAAAATCGTGCTCGTGCTCGTTTCTCGTGCTCGCGGGGAGAGGGGACGAACACGAACCACGAACACGAAAAACGAATTCCCCGTTTGCACCCCAGGCGAGGATAGCTTATAAAATTAGGATATTTTAGCGTTTTTTCGGCGACAAATAGCCTAAAGTAGGAAGAGTTACGTGGAATTTCAGCGGATCAAAAGACTCCCTCCTTACGTCTTCAATATCATCAATGATTTGAAGCTCGAAGCCAGAAGGAGAGGAGAGGACGTGGTGGATTTCGGCATGGGGAACCCGGATCAGCCGACGCCTCCCCATGTGGTGGCGAAGCTCATCGAAGCGGTCGAGAAGCCCCACAACCACCGCTATTCCGTCTCGCGCGGCATCTACAAGTTGAGGCTTGCCATTGCCGATTGGTACCGGAGACGCTTTCAGGTGGAGATCGATCCGGACGCGGAGGCGATCGTGACGGTCGGGGCGAAAGAGGGTTTGGGCCACATGGTGTGGGCCATCGTAGATCCGGGCGAGGTGGTTTTGTGCCCGAGCCCGACCTATCCGATCCACCAATACTCCGTGATCCTCGCCGGCGGCGATCTCAGAAGCATCCCCATACAATCGGCGGAAGGCTTTCTTTACCACTTGGAAGAGGCGATCAAGCAGACCTGGCCGAAGCCGAAGCTCTTGATCATCAACTTTCCCCACAATCCCACCACGGCGGTCGTCGATCTGGAATTTTTCTCCCGCATCGTGCGCTTCGCCCAGGAGCACGAGCTCCTGGTGATCCATGACCTCGCCTATGCCGACGTCGTATTCGACGGCTACGAGCCGCCCAGCTTTCTCCAGGCGCCCGGAGCGAAAGAAGTCGGGGTGGAATTTTTCTCGCTTTCCAAGAGCTACAATATGCCGGGCTGGAGGGTCGGATTCGCGGTGGGAAATCGGGAGATGATCCATGCCCTGGCCAGAATCAAGAGCTATCTCGATTACGGTATTTTCCAGCCGATCCAGATCGCCGCGATCCAGGCGCTCAACGGCCCCCAGGATTGCATTCAGACGATGCGGGAGACCTACCGCGGCCGGCGCGACACGCTGGTGGATGGATTGAACCGGGCGGGCTGGAGGATCAACAAGCCGAAGGCGACCATGTTCGTCTGGGCGGAGATCCCGGAGCCATGCAAGAAGCTC
>Ga0080064_1001490_pt1 | contig 43110 bp, 39 predicted proteins | sample Subgrocontami54m_FD_69260 | JGI IMG/M metagenome (GOLD analysis project Ga0080064, IMG submission 69260) | Subsurface groundwater microbial communities from S. Glens Falls, New York, USA - GMW46 contaminated, 5.4 m (SPADES assembly) (version 2) ...
AACAAAAACGGCCTACCCGAAGGTAAGCCGTTGATATGTCTGGTTGCGGGGATAGGATTTGAACCTATGACCTTCGGGTTATGAGCCCGACGAGCTGCCAGACTGCTCCACCCCGCGTCTGTGAGGCGGATTGTATCACAATCCCGCAGCCCGCGTGTCAAACCAACGATCGTCAACCGCCTGCAGCGACAGCATATTTTTCGGCCGTTAAATTTCCGCTGCGGCCGGTTTTTTTGCCGCGCGCCCGCGGCAGAATTCAACCACGCGTTCCATGCTGACATAGAACGTCGGCGTCACATACAACGTCAGTAGCTGCGAAAACAGCAACCCGCCGACCACCGCGATCCCCAACGGCTGGCGCATTTCGGATCCGCTGCCGGTACCGAGCGCGAGCGGCAGGGCCGCACAAATCGCCGCCATCGTCGTCATCATGATGGGCCGGAAGCGGATGATCGATGCCTCGACTATGGCCTCCTCCGCAGACAGCCCCTTCTCGCGCTGTATTTGCAGCGCAAAGTCCACCATCATGATGCCGTTCTTCTTGACCAGCCCCACCAGCAGGATGATGCCGACGAAGCTGAAGATGTTGAGTTCCCTGTTGAACAGCCACAGCATCAGCAGGGCGCCGAAACCGGCAAATGGCAAGGCGGTCAGAATGGTCACCGGGTGCGCGTAATTCTCGTAAAGTATAGCGAGCACCATATAGATGACCAGGATCGTGATCAGCAACAACACCGGCAGGGTACGGAATGCGTCCTGGAACGCCTTGGCGCTGCCCGCCATTTTCGCCGTGACGCCGCTGGGGAGCGTCTCACTCGCCAAAGCCTGAATGCGCGAAACCGCATCTCCGATCGACACGCCGGGGGCCAGGTTGAAAGACAGCACAACCGATGTGAGCTGCCCGTAATGACTTACCGAAACCGGCCCTACGCCCATGCTAATATCAGCCACCGCGTGTACCGGCACCATGCGCCCGTTACTGGACTGCACGTACAACGATCGCAGCGCGTTGATATCACGCTGGAAACGCGGGTCGAGTTCCAACAGCACCAGGTACTGGTCAGTCGCGCCGTAGAGCGTGCTGATCTGCCGCCCGCCGTAGGCGTTGTATAGCGTGGATTCGATCTGCTGCGGCGATACGCCCAAGGCCGCCGCCCTATCCCGAAGAATATTGATCTGGATTTCGGGATTGCTAAGTTCGAGGCTGGTGCTGACTTCCCGCAGAAAGTCGGATTCGCGCAATCTCGCCTCGAACTCCGGAGCCGCGTGATAGAGCGTCTTCAAGTCCGCCCCCTGGATCACCAGCTGGTAATCCGCGTTGCCCGGAAGGGCGCCGATATTGATCGAGGGCGGATTATTCATGAATACGCGCAGACCTGCCCCGCCTCCCGCGAACGGACGGCGCAGCTCCTGGATCACCTGGTCCGCGGTGAGCTTGCGCTCATCGCGCGGCTTGAGGCGAACGATGACGCGGCCGATGTTATCGCCGGTCTGTCCCCCGAATCCCTGCCCCGCCGTTGACATCACCGCCTCGACATCGGGGTGCTTGCGTATGGCCGCCTCCACAATGCGCTGGCGCCGCTCCAGTTCGGCAAAAGTGATCCCCTCCGGTGCGCGGGTGTTGCCGAATATCACGCCGGTATCCTGCCGCGGAATAAAACCCTGCGGCACCATCTTGTAGATGACCCCGATCAACACCAGAACCACCACCGAGCCGGCCAGCATCAGCCCGCGGTGCCTCATGGTCCAGCGCAACGTAGTCCCGTAGAAGTCGCGGGACGCGTCGAATATCCGCTCAAAGAACCTGAAGGTCCTGCCATGCTCGTGAGTCGGTTTCAGCATCAGACTGCACATCATCGGCGTCATCGAAAGCGCGATGCTGCCCGATATCAGAACCGCAACGCCTATCGTGACGGCAAACTCGCGGAATAATCGGCCGAGCAGCCCTTCCATGAAAAGTATCGGAATGAAAACCGCCGACAGGGACACGGTCATCGACAGCACGGTAAAGGCAATTTCCTTAGACCCGTCGAACGCCGCCTGCAGGCGGTCCTTCCCCATCTCCATGTGGCGCGTAATATTCTCCAGCACCACGATCGCGTCGTCCACGACGAACCCTACGGCAAGGATGATCGCCATCAACGAAAGGTTGTTGAGGCTGTACCCCAACAGGAACATCGCGGCAAAAGTACCAATGACCGAAGCCGGCAGTATCAGCGCGGTAATGATGGTGGACCTGGCATTGCGCAGGAACGCGAGTATCACCAACACCACCATCGTAATCGAAAGCAGCAGGTGGAACTCCACCTCGCGAATCGAGGATTCGATGAATTCAGAACGGTCGTTGACGACGCTGATTTTGACGCCGGCGGGCGCTTCGCGCTCGATCTCGCCGAACAGGGCGCGTACGCGCTTGACGACCTCCACGGTGTTTGCTCCGGGCTGCCGGTATACCGCGAGCGCGACATTGCGGTCCCCGTTCAGCCAGTTCTTGACATTGGCATTCTCGATTCCGTCAACAGCTTCGCCGATGTCGGACAGCCGCACCGGCATGCGGTCCTGGTAGGCAACGATGAGATCGTTGAAACCGCTCGCGCGCTCCAGCTTTCCGGTGGACTTGACCGAGAAACTCCGGGCGCTGCCCTGCAGCACGCCCGACGGCAGGTTGCTGTTGGCGTTTTGTATGGCACTGACCACTTTTTCCAGTCCCAGACCGCGTTTTGCCATCGCCTCCGGGTTGACCAGCACGCGCACCGCGTATTTCTGCTGGCCGAAAACCGTGACCTGAGCCACGCCGTTTATCGTGGACAAACGCTGCGCGATATTGGTCTCGGCGAATTCGTTGAGTTCGTGCAGCGGCAGGGTCTTTGCGCTCAGCGCGAGAATGATGATGGCGAAATCGCCGGGGTTGACCTTGCGCAGCGTCGGCGGTTCGACGCCGTCCGGCAACCGCCGCATCGCTTGAGCGATGGCCGTTTGCACGTCCTGCGCCGCGGAGTCAATATCGCGCTCCAGGCTGAATTGCAGTGTGATGCGGGTGCGGCCGGCGGTACTGACTGAATTCATGCTGTCCACGCCGGCGATCTGGCTGAACTGGCGCTCAAGCGGAGTGGCAACCGTCGCGGCCATGATTTCCGGATTGGCGCCGCGCAGGTTGGCGTCAACCCGGATGGTCGGGAAATCGACGTTGGGCAGCTCGTTTACCGGCAATGTCCTGAACGCGATCAGGCCGAAAATGACAATGGCCGTAACGAGTATGCTCGTTGCGACCGGCCGTTCGATAAAGATTTTTGACAGGTTCACGATTACTTGCCTCCTGAATCGCCGCCGGACTTGCGCTCGTCTTTCGCCTTGCCTTTGCCCTTCCTGCCCTTCTCGCCGCCTTTTTCGCCGCCACCTTTGCCCTCCGCGCCGGCTAACCGCACCGTCGCGCCCGGTTGCAACGCCTGCGGGATTTCGGTGATGACCTGATCGCCGGCCTTGATGCCCTCGCTGATGACCACCTCGTTGCCGATCTGACGCGATATTTTGACGGGTTGCACCTGTACCTTGTTTTCCGGGCCGATCAGGTAGACAAAACTGCTGTCCTGCCCGGGTTGCACCGCGTTCTCGGGCACCACCACGGCCTCCGGCTCGATTTTCAGGACGATACGCACGTTCGCGAACTGGCCCGGCCACAGTGACTCGGCGCGATTATCAACGCGCGTCTTCAGCAGCACCGTGCCGGTCTGTGTCGTAATGGTGTTATCGACGAAAACCAGTTTACCCTCCGCCGCTGCCGGCCCGCTGCGCTCGGGCAGAATTTCGATCCGCATCTCCTTGTTATTCTGATGGTGCCTGATTTCCACCAGCTGGCGCTCGGGGATACTGAACGCAACCAGAATCGGATCCATGCTGTTGATGGTTACCAGCGGCGCCCCACCACCCGCCACTGACACCAGATTGCCCGGCGTAACCGCCAGCGTGCCGGTACGGCCCGCGATCGGCGCCCGGATCTGCGAAAACTCAAGCTGGATCCGCGCCTGCTCGGCAGCCGCCTGGTCAGCCTGAACCGCAGCCTCCAGCGATTTGGCAGAGGTTACCGCAACGTCATACTCCTGCTGCGTGATGAATTCGCGCTTCAGCAACGGCTCCAGCCGCGCTTGTTGAGCACGCGCGTTTTCGAGCTGGGCCTGATTGCGGGCCATGGCTGCGAGAGCCTGGTTATACTGCGCCTGAAATGTTCGAGGGTCGATCTGAAAAAGCAACTGTCCAGCAGTCACCCGGTCGCCTTCCTTGAACAAAACGGATTTCAGCACGCCGCCGACCTGCGCGCGCACCTGCACGCTGCGCTCGGCCTCAACCGTTCCCACCGCCTCGATCAGCACCGGCATCGGCTTCATGACCGCGCGTACGCTTTTGACGACGAGCACCGCGCGGCCTTTTCCATCACCTTTGCCTTTGCCTTTGGCCCCGCTTTCAGGCGTTGCGTCGCCCGGCCGCTGCCAGTACCAGTAGCCCCCAGCGATCGCAGCTGCGATCGCGCAGAACACAACCGCCATCAGGAGTCGTTTCATTATTTGTTATCCGTCGCCGCAAAAATGTTACTGATACCCATCGAGAAATTAAGCCGCGCGAGCGCGGTATACCACCCGAGGTAAGATTGTATGCGCTGCACCCGCGCGTTCGATTCGTCCTGCTGCGCGGTAAGCAGGTCAAGTATGCTGCCGAAACCGCCCTGGTACCGCGCCAGCGTCGCGTGTGAAGTCTGCTCGGCGGATTTCACCTGGGCCTCGGTACTGCCGATACCACCCGCAGCCGTCTGCAGGTCATAGTACGCCTGCCACACGTCAAACTCGGTTTGCCGGTACAGCGCATCGCGCGCTGCTTCCGCCTGCGCCGCATTGGCCTCAGCCTGGCGTATCGAATAAGTATCGCGAAATCCACTGAAAAGCGGGATGTTGAAATTGAAAGTCAGGCTGCGGGTATCCACCGCCGGCCGGTTGTCGGGCAACAGCACGGTGCCGGCGCTGCCGCTGACGGTGATCGAGGGCAATCCCAATTTGACGGCCGAACTGGCCGTGGCACGCGCAGCACGCGCCTGGGCTTCCGCCGCCACCAGGTCGGGCCGGTTGTTTTTGGCGCGTTCGAGCAGTTTTTCGATCGGCTCTGTGATCTCACGTATTTGCGGCGCGCCTGACAATGCATGCACCTTGAGCGTGCCGTTGACGGGCAATCCTGCCGCCGTCGCAAGCTGCCCGCGCGCCTTCTCGAAATCGCCCCTGCTGCGGGTCAGGTTGAGCTGCGACTGCGCCACCGCAGTCTCCGCCCGGTAAACATCGGCGACCGTCGCCAGTCCCGATTCACGCCGTTTCTGCGCCGCTTCGAGCGCGGTCGCATTGTTCTTCAGCGACTGTTCATTGGTACGCACCAGAGATTCCAACCCCAGCAACTGGAAATAAGCCTGCTCGACCTGAAACACGACATCCTGCAATGTCCGGTTGTGGACCAGGTTGGCCGCAAGCAGCTTGTATTCCGCCGCTTCGATCTGATCCACCCGCGCGCCGAAGTCGAACAGGACATAGCTCAGGCTCACTGCGGGTCCGTAGCGCGTTTGCCACGGCACGATCGTGCCGGTAGTGGCTGAAACCTGCTGCGCACGAACGGAGTTGTAGAGGTAGTTGATCTGTGGCAGGAGATCGGCCCGCTCGATGCCGACCCCGGCCGCCGCGGCGCGCGCAGCCAACCATGCCTGGCGGGTTTTGGGATTGTTGCGTAAAGCGTATTCGGTCAGCTCCGGCAGCGTCAGCGGGGCCGCCCCCGGAAGCTCAACGACACGCGATGGCGCCAATACTGTGGGCAGTGGCTGCACCGGTTCCCACCTCAAATTGGACGCCGGTGACACCTTCGTGCTGGTGTTCAGTGGATCGATCGCACCGAACCTCGAGTCCGCCTGGGTCGGGGTAATCCAGCCGGTCAGGCATAGCAGCGACAGCGCCGCCCACGTGGGCCAGCCCCGCGCCGCGGCATATCCCGCCTCGTAAGCAGGCGCACGGAATCGCATGGCGTCGCAATAATCGTGCGCCCGAGAGTTCGCGCACCCCCAAGCCATCGCATTTACCAGAGGCCGGAAAACCACCATCGGTATTTTCTTTGAGTTACTGGGCAGGTTCCAAAATCGCGGGCGCCATCATAGCATCGAATTAACCGCATGTTGGTGCGCAGAAACGGTCGCGTTGGCCCATGCCACCGGCGCATTGCTAGGAGCTCACGGCAGGGTTGAAGTGGCGCCCGCAATCGACCTTGCTTATCGGCCAATAAAATATATGGATCAAGCACCGTTATGCGCCGTGCTAGTATTTCCACGCCTTAGAATAATCTCGTTTCGTCAGCACAATCGGAGCAGTGTTTGGTATCCAGACTGGTTCCCCCTCACGGGAGAGGTAAGCTCAAACCCTTATTGCTGGAAGGCGCCGCGCTGCAGGCTGAGGCGGCGCGCGCGCGCGCGCTGCCCAGGGTAACGGTCAGTTCGCGCGAGCGCGGTGACCTGATCATGCTCGGCATCGGCGGCTTCACCCCGCTCGATGGCTTTATGTCATACGCCGACTGGAAAAGCGTATGCGACGGCCTCAAGCTCGCCGACGGCGTGTTCTGGCCTATCCCGATTACGCTTTCCACCCACCGGCAAACCGCCGATTCGATCAAGCCCGGCTCCGATATTGCGCTGGTCGATGGCGGCAATGACCAGGCGCTGGCGACGATGACGGTCGTGGAAAAGTACACGATCGACAAACTGCACGAGTGCAAAAGTGTATTTAAAACGTGTGACCTCGACCACCCGGGCGTGAAAATGGTGATGGAGCAGGGCGAAGTCAACCTCGCCGGCCCGCTCAAAGTGCTGTCGCAGGGCGGATTCCCGGAGAAATACGGTCAACTCTACATGACCCCGGCGCAAACGCGCGCCGTGTTCGAAGCGAACGGCTGGTCGACGGTCGCTGCATTCCAGACGCGCAATCCGATGCACCGCTCGCACGAATATCTTGCCAAGGTCGCAATCGAAGTGTGCGACGGCGTGCTGGTGCACTCGCTGCTCGGGAACCTTAAGCCCGGCGACATCCCGGCCGAAGTCCGGACCCGCGCGATCGGCGTGCTGATCGAAAAATATTTCGTCGCCAAAACCGTGGTGCAGTCGGGCTACCCGCTCGACATGCGTTACGCCGGACCGCGCGAGGCGCTGCTGCACGCACTGTTCCGCCAGAACTACGGTTGCTCGCACCAGATCGTCGGACGCGATCACGCGGGTGTCGGCAGCTACTACGGCCCGTTCGACGCCCACCACATATTCGACGAAATCCCCAAAGATGCGCTCGAAACCCGGCCGCTCAGGATCGGCTTGACTTTCTGGTGCTACCAGTGCGGTGGCATGGCGTCTGATCGCACCTGCCCGCACGCCGAACAGGACCGCCTGCAGGTCTCCGGCACCCAGCTGCGTAAATGGCTCGCGGAGGGCAGCCCGGTACCGGCCGAATTCAGCCGCCCCGAAGTGCTCGAAATACTACGCGCTTACTATGCGGGCCTGGTGGAACCGGATTGAGTCGAGGTGCGTCACTACGCCGAGATCGTGCCGCCAGGCACGTCGGCCAGATACTTGGGTCAAACCTTGCCAGTGCCTGCCGCCGCTTTCACCGCCTTGACGATGTTGATGTAACCGGTGCAGCGGCACAGGTTTCCTTCCAATCCGTGATAGATTTCATCGTCGCTCGGCTGCGGATTGTCCTTCAGCAGCGCTGCGACCGCCATGATCATGCCCGGCGTGCAAAAGCCGCATTGCAGCGCATGACAATCGGTAAACGCCTGCTGCACCGGGTGCAGCTTGCCGTTGACAGCCAATCCCTCGATAGTCATCACTTCTGCGCCGCTTGCCTGAACCGCGAGCATGGTGCATGACTTGACCGCGCGCCCGTCGACGTGGACGGTACAGCAACCGCACTGGCTGGTGTCGCAACCGACGTGGGTTCCCGTAAGCCCGAGCTGGTCACGCAGCAAATCGACCAGCAACGTGCGATCTTCGACTTCGCGCGAATGTTTGGCGCCGTTGACGGTGAGTTCTATTTTTCTGGTCATGGTATGGGTTTTAACTTTCCAATAATTTCTGCACCGCGCGCCTGGCCATCACCTTGACCAGATTGGCGCGATACTCGCGCGTTGCGTGAATGTCTTCGTTCATATCGGCGGACGCCAGCGACAAATCGTCGAGCGCAGCGGGGCTCATGCTCTTTGCGAGTGCGCTTTCCGCATCGCTCCAGCGGAATACGCCCGGTCCCGCGCCGGTCACCGCGACCCGCACGCCGGTTTTCGTTTCGGCAATGAACACTCCCGCCATCGCATAGCCCGAAGCAGGATGCGGAAACTTCGCGTACGCTGCGCGCCGCGGCACCGGAAACGACACGCGCACAATGATTTCGTCCACCTTGAGTGCGGTCGTGAACATACCCTGGAAAAACTCTTCTGCGCTGATCTCGCGCTGCGTGGTAACGATCAGCGCATCGAGCGCGAGCACCGCCGCGGGATAATCGGCGGCGGGATCGTTGTTGGCGACCGATCCGCCCAGCGTGCCCCGGTTGCGCACCTGCGGATCGCCGATATTGTCCGCAAGATATGCCAGTGCAGGAATCGCCTTTTTGACCGTCGCCGAGGTCGCAATTTCATGATGCTGAGTCGCAGCGCCAAGCGACAGCCCCCCGTTCTTGGACTGTATTCCACGCAGTTCGGGCAGGCCGCCGATGTCGACGAGGTGAGACGGCTGCGCCAGGCGTTGCTTGAGCGTCGGGATCAGCGTCATGCCGCCAGCCAGCAGTTTTGCTTCAGGGTTGGCAGCGATGTACTTGGCTGCTTCAGACAGCGACGTCGCTTTAAGATAATTGAATTCGAACATGGGGCGCTATTTCCTTTTTGCAGTCTGTATCGCGTGCCACACTTTGCTTGGCGTGAGCGGCATGTCCAGATGCCCGATTCCGAGCGGCCGCAGCGCGTCCATCGTGGCGTTGGCCAGCGCCGGCAGTGATGCGGTACAACCGGACTCACCGGCACCCTTGGCACCGAGCGCATTGGTTTTGCTCGGCACCGGATGATCGTTTATCTGTATCCCGCGTATCAATCCGGCACGCGGCATGAAGTAGTCGCTGAAGCTGCCGGTCAGCAACTGACCACTGCTGCGGTCGTAAATTGCCTCCTCACCGAAGATCTGGCCGGCGCCCTGCGTAACGCCGCCGTGCACCTGCCCTTCGACGACGCTGTGGCTCACCACGGTGCCGCAATCATCGACAGCAACATACGAAACGATCTCGGTCACTCCGGTATCCGGGTCGATCTCGACTTCCGCAACATGGCATCCGTTCGGGAATGTCGCACCGACCGAGCCTTCAGCCACCAGGTTCAACGGATGCGGATTTTTCCCGGCGTGCTTGCGCGCCAGCTCCTGCAGACCGATCGTCCTGCGGCTGCCGCGCGCGCGAAATTTGCCTTCGGCATAATCGACCTGCGATGGCTCGAGTTCGAGTTCCTCCGCGGCGAGCGGCCGCGCCTGCTCGATCAGCTTCAGTGCCGCGAGCTTGCATACGCTGCCGGCACCGACCATGGAGCGCGAGCCTCCCGTATGATTCCCGGTCAGCATCCGGTCCGCCACGCTTTCGCGCAGCGTAACCGCCTCCGATGGCAGGCCCAGCGTCTGTGCGACAACGGCGGCAAACGTCGTTTCGTGCCCTTGACCGGATGACAGGCTGACGGTATAGACCGTGAGCCCGCCCTGCGCGTCGAATTCGAGCGCGACCTGATCCTTGGGATAAATGCCGGCGCCCGTGCCTTCGATAACGCTCGCGAGCCCGATGCCGCGCAGCATGCCGCGCCCGTCCGCCGCGGCGCGTCGTGGCGCGAAACCGCCCCAGTCCGCGGCCTTGAGCGCCTTATCGAGGCAGCCGGCGAAGTCCGATTGCTCATAGACGCCCATCGTCGGCGTCTTGTAAGGAAATGCGCCGGGCGGGATGAAATTGCGGCGCCGTATTTCGTCCCGGCTGATGCCGAGTTCGCTTGCGGCCTGATCGACCAGCCGTTCGACGGCGTAGGCGATGTCGGGCCGTCCGGCGCCGCGATACGCCGCAACCGGTGCGGTATTCGTCAGCACCACGCGGAAGCTGCCGTAAAGTGCGGGGATGCGATATACGCCGGTCATACACGTCGCGGGATTGCGCAAATGGCTGACGCAGCCCGTCGGCGTCAGGTAAGCACCCATGTCGCAGTTGAACTCGTAACGCGCCGCCAGGAACGTACCGTCACGGTCGAGCGCGAGTTCGCCTGCAATGTTGATCGCGCGCCCGTGACTGTCGGTCAGAAATCCCTCCGAGCGCGACGAGACCCATTTGACCGGCCGGCCGAGCTTCTTTGCGGCAAGCATTTGCGCCGCGTGCTCCGGGTAGACCGCACTGCGCTGGCCGAAGCTGCCGCCGACATCGTGCAAGTGCAGGCGCAGCTTTGCTTCGGCTACGCCGGTGAGCATGGAAAACTGCCAACGCAGCATATTGATGCCCTGCGAACCGGTATAAATATCGTAACTGTCGCTCGCGGTGTCATAACCGATCAGGCACGCACGCGGCTCCATCGGGCTGGGTACGACTCGCGAAGTCACCGGCTTGAGGCGGGTCACGTGCGCCGCGTTCTCAAACGCGGCGGCAACCGCGGCCGCGTCACCGCTTTCCCATTCGAAGCACAGGTTGGCGGGCACGTTCGCGTGCAACTGCGGTGCGCCCGCCGCGAGCGCATCCTCAACGGTGACCGCCGGCGGCAGATCGTTATACTCGATTTCGATCGCGCCGAGCGCATCCTGTGCCGCGAGCGCCGATTCGGCGACGACCATCGCGACCGCTTCGCCGACGAATCGCACTTTGCCCGCCGCCAGCACCGGGCGCTCGGTTTGCAACAAGGTGCTTCCGCCGCGACCGGTGAAAGTCAACAGCGCGGGAAACCGCGTGTACCCGGCGGCAACCGCATCGACACCGGTGAATACCGCCACCACGCCGCGGCACGCGAGCGCGGGCTCGACGTTGAGCGCCACGATCTCCGCGTGCGCACGATCGGAGCGCAAAAAGCACGCGTGCAATTGTCCGGGCAGGTTCCAGTCCGCAGCGTAGCGTCCGCGGCCGGTGATCAGGCGCAGATCCTCGCGGCGGCTGGCCGCGCTTAAATCAGTCATGAATGAACGAATATTGTAGTTTTGTGACCCGGCCGCCGCAGCGGCGCGAAGTCAGGCCGAACTATATGGGTTTTTTCCGCTTTTGTCTAAGCCGGCGTATGCTTCTGCTTTTAAATGCGGTGAACCCGGTGGCGAACGCTTGAGTTTGAGTAACCTGTTGCAGGGAGATTCCTGATGAAACTGCTTACCTTCCGGGCCTCGCGCATCGAGCACGGACGATTCGGTGTCGTGCTTGCCGGCGGCAGGGTGCTTGACCTCACCGCGGTGTCTGGCAAGACCTTACCGCCGACCTTGCTCGAGTGCATCCGGCAAGGAGTACCCGCGCTCGCTGCCGTCAAGGCCGCCGTCGCGAAAGCCGAAGCGGCACTCACGCGCGGCGGGTCGGTTGAGCACGTGTATGCACTCGATGAGGTGACGCTGGAGGTTCCGCTGCGGCCGGGAAAAATCATGGCAGTCGGCAAGAATTACGCCGATCACGTGTCCGAAGGCACATCGGGCAAGGCCTACAGCCGGGTTGCCGGCTTCGTCAAGCTGTCGAGCTGCCTCGTGGCCCACGGCACTATCATCCGCAAACCCGCGTGGACAGAAAACTACGATTACGAAAACGAACTCGCGATCGTGATCGGGCGCGAGTGCTGCGATGTCGCGCCGGAGGCAGCCTATGATTACGTATTCGGCTACACCATCATGAACGACCTGTCCTGCCGCGACGTGCAACAGGCGGAGCGCAAGGAAGGCAATATCTGCATCGGCAAGAATTTCCCGACGGCAGCACCGCTCGGACCGTGGATCGTGACCCGGGACGAGATTCCCGATCCGCACAATCTGCGCATCGTCACGCGCGTCAACGGTGAAGTGCGGCAGAACGGCAATACTGCCGACCAGATCTACCGCATTCCGGCGCAGATCGCCTGGTACTCGCACGCGGGGTTCGAGCCGGGCGACATCATATCGAGTGGGACGCCTGCCGGTACCGCCATGGGTTACAAGGGTCCCGGAACCTGGTATCTCAAACACGGCGACGTGGTCGAATGCGAAATCGAGAAAATCGGCGTGCTGAGCAATACCGTCGGCGCTCACGCGGCGGCCCGCACCAGAGAAACTCAAGCGGCCTGAACCATGCCAAAAATATTAGTCATTCACGGCGCCGGGATCGACATGCGCGGGAAGGTCCAGACCGAGATTTTCGGCACCCTGACCCGTCGCGACTACGATGAGCACATACAAAAATACGCCTCAGAGCTGGGCATCGAGGTTGAAATTTTTCACTCCAATATCGAAGGCGAGGTCATCAACAAACTCTACGAAGCGCATGACCGAAAACTCGACGCCGCGCTGATCAATCCCGCGGGCTACTCGACCGGGTACCCCGCACTGCTTGCCGCGATTACGCAGGTCGGCTTTCCGACCATCGAAGTCCACATCTCGAATCCGGCGCGGCGCGGCCGGATATCAGAAATTGGGGGCGTCAGCCGCGGCGTGGTCACCGGCTTTGGCATCTACGGATACTATCTGGCCTTGCGCGGCATCCGCGACGTGCTGGCTGCCGGGTAGCGCACACCGGCCGCAGGCCGGCGCGATATCCTTGTGCCGGTTCAGCGCACCGGCTTCATGTTCGAAAAAATCCGTTCGCAGCGCTGCCGGTCACGCGCATCGGCGATGCCCGGCTGGGCGCACCACGCGAGCAATCGCGCGGCCGCGGCGTCGACGCCTGGCGTGGGCGCGCTCTTGAAGCGCTCCTGTAACTGCCGCACCTGCAACGCGAGCCTTTGCGTCTGGAATTCCGCCGGGCTTTCCAGACCCAGCAATAATTCGAGTTCGAGCAGGCTGTCGCGGCGCGGTCCGGCACCGTTTTCGATCCGCGCCAGGTAATCTGCCGCAACAGCGGCCCCGCGCAGCGCACCCAGCGCCGCGTCGCGTCGCGCGGCCATATCCCGTTCCCACGCGGCGGGCAGCACCGGTAACGCGGCCCACCGCTCCTGCACTTCCGCCGCGCGCGGCGCGGCATCGGTCGTCTCGTGTTGCAGGCACACGCCGTCGAGTGCCTCGCACAAACGTTCTTTCGCCGCCAGGTTCTGCCACACCGCCGCATCACGGGAACGCGCGCGCGCCGACAGCGCCGCCTCCACTGAGGTCACCGCGCTCCTGAAGCGGGCTTCAATGCCACGCAGTTCCGGACCGGTTCCGCTGTTTTGATTTTTCCACTGTCCCTGAACCTCGCGCAGAACTCTACGGACGTCCGCATCGTTCTGGTCCGTCGTCTGCGCCAGCTGCTCGAGCCGGGCGCAGAGGTCCTGCAGCGCGCGGCGGCTTTCAAGCTTGCGGTTATCTTCTTCCTTGCGCGTTGCATCCCGCGCTTCGAACACGGCGTCGCACGCAGCGCGAAACCGCTTCCACAGCGCGCGCTCATCGCGCTGCGCCAATGCCAGCGCCTTGACTTCACTCTGCCATCTGGCCTGGATCGCCCTGATCTGCGACGGCGCGTCGCGTTCCAGTGCTCTGGTCGCCAGTGCTGCGGCTTCTTCGATCAATGCGAGACGGCCCGCCTTGGCCTGTTCGCGCGCCATCGCCAGCGCTGCGCGCAGCGGCGCGAGTTCGGCCTTGAGCCGTGCATCGAGCTTTTTCCATGCGCCGGTTTCGACGCTGCCCAGATTACCTTCGCGCCACGTCTGATCGGTGTCGCGCAGCCAGCGCTCAAGCGCCGGCCAGTCGCACGGCTCGCTCAACCAGGTTGGTGCGTGCGCGGCTGCCGCGGCGATGAATTCCTCGCGCTGCCGACGCGCCTGCTTGCGGCGCGCGGCCACCTCCGCGAAATGTCTGGCGGCAGGAGCGTAGGCCTTTTCGCAGGCGTCGTCGAAGCGTTTCCACAGCGTTCCGGAAATTCCCGCGTGCTGCTGGTCGAGTGCTTTCCATTCATTGCGCATTTGCCGGACTTCGAGCGCCGTTTGCGGCGCATCTGCCGGCTGCGCCACCAATGCCTCGGCGCGCTCACACAGCCGGAGGCGCGCGTCACGCTGGCCGAATGATTCCCAGCTTTCGAGTTCCACCAGTTGCTGCGAAAGACGGCTGAGCCGCTGCGCGGTCGGCTTCGGCAGCACGCCGGCGTCCGCCTTGAGCGTCCTGATTTCATCGGCGGCGGCGCGGGCGGCCTGCAGTTGACCTTCGGCGAGCGACTGCTCCGCGGTCCGCAGCAGGCCGTGAATATGCTCCCGCGCTTCCTTCGTTTCGACTTTCTGACTCAGACGCTCGTCCATCGCATCAAACCTGGCGATATTAAAATTCACCTGCATTTGTGGTGCAGCGTATGGCGGCCCGAAACACCTGGATCAGGCAATCGGGGACTGCACCGGAGAAAATCGCCACGCGTAACTGTGCGCTGCACCCGCATTGGGTAACTTGCCGCGGCGTTGCTTCCAATTATCCGGAATTCATATCATGCCGGCACGGAAATGACAACCCTGCCGACCCCGGACAAAACCCGAAAAGCGCGCAGCTACGTGATTCCCCAGCCCAACTGAAAATGCCTGGCGAACGCCTAGCGTCCGTTGGGCATCTGTTCGAGGAAGCTGCGGAGGCTACCCACATTCAGGATGGGGGCTCCCGGCGTGCGGCCGTCGAGGTACCAGACGATGGCGTCCCTGGTAGCCACATAGGCGCCGGTATTTTGATAGAAACGATAGGTGTAGCCGGAAAACTGCAGCGTTGGAGGGCGCACCGGCGCGGAGAGAATCTGGGGAAATGTTTCCTCGCCCCAGTCCAGCAGCCGGTCCGTATCGTTACCATTGGGTAAACCCAGGTAAGTCGTGATGTCGTTGATGGTTTGCGCGCCCAGGCCCAGGTAGCCATTCATGGCCCCAATCTGGCTGAAGGCACCGGTCAGGCCGCTGGCATTGAATCGATAAGGCGTGAAGCGGGATGCCGTGGGCGGATCGCCGTGGCAGAGTTGGCAATTGGCGCTGAAAGCCGCACGCCCGGCATCTACGCTGCCGGCGCCCCACGCCGGGGAAGCCAATGCCGCCACCGTAGAGGCGATAAGGACCACCGAAAAATGCTTCATACTGGCCTCCGCTGGACAAAAAGAGCCGATTGGGCTTATTTAGGCAAACATGGTGCGGGCGATGATTGTTCCAGAATACCGGAAGATCGATCGGAGTGCCCGTTTTTCCGGGGCTTGCACATTGGCAGCGGCATCAATAATGTACGGTGCCCGACGACAGCGAATAATGCCGGGTGCTATTTGCGGCGCCGGCGGGTTCACGGACATCCCTGACAGAGAAACGCGATGACAACTCTCAACCTCGAACAAGGCCGCGCCTACTTGCACAAACTACTGACGGCGATGGCCCAGGCCGGCGGCTCCGATCTTTTCATCGCGAGTGATTTTCCGCCCAGCATGAAGTCACACGGGGTCATGACCCCCATGTCTCAACAGAAACTCACGGGCGAGATCACGCGCGTACTTGCGTATTCGATCATGAACGATACGCAACGCGCGGAATTCGAAAAGCAAATGGAATGCAATTTCGCAATTTCCATACCCGGCGTTTCGCGCTTTCGCGTCAACGTCTTCGTACAACAGGCGTGTGTCGGCTTGATCTGCCGGACCATAGCCTCGGAAATTCCCACCTGCGAGAAACTCGACCTGCCTGAGGTGTTGAAGGAAGTAATCATGATAAAGCGGGGGCTGGTGCTGGTGGTTGGCGGCACGGGCTCGGGCAAGTCCACGTCGCTGGCGGCGCTCATCGGTTATCGAAACACCAATTCCGCCGGCCACATCATTACCATCGAGGACCCGGTGGAATATGTGCACGCGTCCGGCAAATCACTGGTCACTCACCGGGAGGTCGGGGTTGACACACATTCCTGGCACGCCGCCCTGAAAAATACGCTGCGCCAGGCCCCCGATGTAATTCTGATCGGGGAGATACGCGATACCGAAACCATGGAGCATGCCATTGCGTTCGCCGAGACCGGCCACCTGTGCCTGGGCACGCTGCATGCCAACAACGCCAACCAGACGTTCGATCGCATCATCAACTTCTTCCCCGAGGAGCGGCGCAATCAGCTGCTGATGGACCTGTCCTCGAACCTGCGTGCAATCATCTCGCAGCGCCTGGTCAGAACCGAGGACGGCGCCGGGCGCAAGGCCGCGTTCGAGATACTGATCAATACGCCGACCATCGCCGAACTCATCTTCAAAGGCCTGTTCCACGGCATCAAGGCCGTCATGGAGAAGTCGCGCGAATCAGGCATGCGCACGTTCGACTGGGCGCTGTTCGACCTCTACAATGCCGGCCAAATCGGATATGAAGAAGCCATACGCAACGCGGATTCCGCCAACGAGCTGCGCCTGAATATCAAACTCAGGAGCAAACGCGGCGAGCCGGCCCAGGCTGCCGGCCCCGAGCTCGCCATCGACCAGGAACTTTCCGAAGAGGAACTCAAGGCCAAGCGCAAGGAAGAACTGGAAAAACAACTGGCAAACGAAAAGGCGTTCGTGGCGCAGCGACTGGCAAAACAGATGGAGGAAAACAAAAAGAGGTTGGAGATGGAAAACCAGCCGGCGCAGCCCTTGTCAATCGAGCCGATCCCCGTCCCGGGTGCGCGCAAGCACAATTGAGAGCCCGTAACATAATGTAACACGCGTGCGCTGTCACGATTTTGGCTCAGGGCGCGAAGAGAGGCCCGCGGCTTAGTCATTCTAAGCAAAGGACTTTCGACAATGCCATGAGCCAAAACTCGTGCCAGCCTCACATTTCCACGACACGGCAACAGCGTTCTACCGGATCTGACGCGCACCGCGAGCGGTCGGCTTAATTGAAAGTTCCTGGCCCTGCATAAAACAAGGATTCACGAAAGACGACCATGCGCACCCGACTCGTTACCATCCCGACCGATACCATTCCCGTCGACGGCGCGCTACACGAGCCGGACGGCGCAGCCAAAGGCGCCGCGCTGTATTTTCATGGCAACACCATGAATTTTTACACCGGCGCAGCACGGTTCCTGGCACCGGCGCTGACCGGACTGGGATTGGCGTTTCTCGCCTTCAACCGACGCGGGCATGACATTCTCACCACGCGCTTAAGCCGGGTGGCGGAAGGAGGCGCATTCCAGACCAGCGCCGAAGCGATTGCCGACAACCGTTTTGCCGCGCAATGGCTGGCGGCGCACGGATACCCGGATCCTGTAATCATCGGCCACAGCAACGGCGGCATGCTTTCCACGCGCCACGTCGCCGATCATCCAAACACGCCGGCGCTGGTGCTGCTGTCGGCGGGGCGCGGTGGCGCACGACAGGATACTTCGGGTGGCAGCGAAAAACTGTTCGCAGCGGACAAGCTCGACGAACTGACAAAAAATGCGCGCGAATTCGTCGCGGCCGGCCACCCGCACGAACTCATGTTCATGCCGGGCTGGTGGCACGTGATCAGCGCCGGGAGTTTTCTCGACCGCATCGTTTCCGTTCCGGACACCATCGCACTCGCGCCGCAAATCAAATGCCCGGTACTCGCGATCCGTGGCGACCGGGAAGATCGCGATCGCTATCCGGCTGAGGAATTTCAGGCCGCGTGCGGCGGGCCATGTGAGGTGAATATCATTGAGAACTGCGATCATTTTTACAATGACCGCGAGGCGCATGTGGCGGATATTGTATCGGCGTGGCTCAGGAAAACTCTTGGTCTGTGAGCCTGATACGAACAACAATGACGTCACTTTCCGGTCAAATCTTGTGCGGTTTCGTGAACTAATTCACGTTTGCGTGCAATTAGTCGATGACAGGCCTTGACTGCGGCCGGCGAAAGGCGTCAACTGAAACTGCTTCGGTGATTCGACTCGGGGTGGATTCTCAGACTAACGACTGATCCGGTTGCTGCATTAATGTCTCGCTGTTGCGCGCGCCCCTTGTTGCGGGTGTACCTGAGGCGAACGGGCGGCGACCACCCTCGACACGATGTTTGAGGATTACCCCGGGACGGGGCACTGGAGCTGATGACAATGGGCGTGATGCGAGTCCCGCCCGTTGTACCCCGACCGGGGTCACGCGCAGGTGTGTAGTTCTGAATGGAGGGCAGACCTATCGATGAAACCTCTAACAGCGCAAATTTTGAGCCGGCAATGACATGCCGGCACACGTCACGGTGACGTGACGAAATGAGGCCACGTTAAGTGGCGAACCTGCGAAGCCCTGCGAATTCATCGTGGGGCTTCGCGTTTGTGGCCGGTATACGCGCGTTGACAGGCTTGCACCGAGCAATGGGCAAGACATGACCCAAAAAAAGAAACCCGCCGGAGGAAGCGGGTTAAGGAGGAGGTCCAGGAGAGTATGCGCCTGAAGTGTAACCGGCCCCTTACTATCGATATAAGGAACTTGTTCACACTCTGGACCAACTTCCGGCATTCGCGGATACGCGGAACTTCGGGGCATGACAGCGCAAAGACGAAACGCCAGCGCCGGACACGGCGTTTTTCACAATGAAACATGCCGTTATATAACCTTCTGGCGGAGAGGGTGGGATTCGAACCCACGATACACTTGCGCGTATTCCGGTTTTCGAGACCGGCCCGTTCAACCGCTCTGGCACCTCTCCGACATATATTTTAGCAGACTCATAACCGCGCCGGTCGTTCGCCGCCGTGAGCGGCAACTACACTCCGCCCGCACGACGCCTGCAGCATCAGTTCGAGGGCTGAATCGCCTTCTGCCCGCCCATGAATGGTTGCAAAGCGGCGGGAATTTCCACTCCGCCGTCGGCGCGCTGATAGTTCTCCAGAATCGCAACCAGCGTGCGCCCGACCGCAAGCCCTGAACCGTTGATCGTGTGCACGAATTCGGTTTTGCCCTTGTCGTTGCGGAAGCGTGCCTGCATGCGCCGCGCCTGAAACGCCTCGAAGTTGCTGCACGACGAAATTTCGCGGTAGGCATTCTGCCCCGGCAGCCACACTTCAAGATCGTAGGTTTTGGCCGATGAAAACCCGATGTCGCCGGTACACAACGTAACCACGCGATACGGCAGCTCCAGCCGCTTCAATATGGACTCGGCATGCCCGGTCAATTCCTCGAGCGTTTCGTAGGACCGCGACGGCTGCACGATCTGCACCAGCTCGACCTTGTCGAACTGGTGCTGGCGGATCATGCCGCGCGTGTCCTTGCCGTAGGAGCCGGCCTCGCTGCGAAAACACGGAGTGTGACAGACGAATTTGAGTGGCAGCTCGGCGCCGGGAATGATGGCGTCGCGCACGAAGTTCGTGACGGGGTATTCCGCAGTCGGGATCAGGTAAAGATCGCGGCCCTCGATTTTGAAAAGATCGTCCTTGAACTTGGCGAGGCTGGAGACACCATTGGCGCACTCCCCGCTCACCAGATACGGCACATAGACTTCAGTGTAGCCGTGCTCCTGCGTGTGCACGTCGAGCATCAACTGCGCGATCCCGCGATGCAAGCGCGCCAAATCCTTTTTCATTACGGAGAAGCGCGCGCCCGCGAGCTTGCCCGCGGTGTCGAAGTCGAGCATGCCCAGCGCAGCACCGATGTCGACATGGTCCCTGGCCGGAAAATCGAACCGGCGCGGTGTGCCCCATTGCCGCAGTTCCGGGTTGTCTGCGGACGAAGTGCCGCCCGGCACGCTCGAATGAGGAATATTCGGTATTACCCCGAGAAATTCGTTGAGCCTGCCCTGGATGACGTCGAGCTGCTGTTCGAGCGCCTTGAGCTTGTCCGCCTGCGCATTGACCTCGGCCATCAGCGCCGCGGCATCCTCGCCCCTGCCCTTGGCCTGTCCGATCTGCTTGGAAAGCTGATTACGCTTCGCCTGCAGTTCCTGGGCCTGCGTCTGCACGCTCTTGCGCTCGGCCTCGAGCCGATCGAAGGCAGCCACATCGAGCGTCACGCCGCGATCAGCAAGGCGCCGGGCGACGCTCTGCAGGTCGCTGCGCAATAATTGGATATCCAGCATTACAACTCCGAAATGTACGGATATTATCGCGGAGATTAGCGCGCGCGGCCAGCACCTTGACCGGTAGGTCGCCGCGCCCGGCAAAATGCGCTGGACCGATTACATCCATCAGGAGGAGTTACCATGCAATCGTTCGTGCAAGTGGCATTGATGCTGGTGCTGGCGATGGGAAGTCAGCTCGCGCCCGCGCAAACCTACCCCAGCAAACCGGTGCGCATCATCGTTGCGTTCCCGCCCGGCGGCGGCGTCGATATCGTCGCCCGCACCATGGGCCCGCGTCTGTCGGAAGCACTCGGGCAGCCGGTCGTGGTCGACAATCGCGCCGGCGCCGCCGGCATCGTCGGCACCGACCTCGCGGCGAAATCACCCGCCGACGGCCATACGGTCTTCATCGGCACGCTCGGCAATCTGAGTGTGAATCCGCTGCTCTACGCTAAGCTGCCGTTCGACGTTGGCCGCGATTTCGCGCCATTGACGCTGGTGGTATCGGTAACGTTCGTGCTTTACGTCCACCCGTCGCTGCCCGTCAAAACGGTCAAGGACCTGATCGCGCTGACGCGGTCGCGTCCCGGGCAAATCAATTATGCATCGAGCGGCAACGGCGGCGCACCCCACCTTGCGGCCGAATTGTTCAACTCCATGGTGGGCGTCAAGATGGTGCATGTGCCGTACAAAGGCAGCGGCCTGAGTTTTATCGACCTGCTCGGCGGCCAGGTTCCGTTGACCTTCGACAGCATGGTGCAAGGCCTGCAGTACGTGAAAAGCGGCAGGTTGCGGGCGGTAGCCGTGCTTGGCCCCAAGCGCTCGCCGGTGCTGCCGGAGGTGCCCACGGTGGGTGAAACTCTGCCGGGCTACGAAGTCGTCAACTGGTTCGGCATGGTGGTCCCGGCCGCGACGCCGCGTGATATCGTCACCCGTCTCAACACCGAAGTCGTTAAAGTGCTGCGAATGCCGGAGATCAGGGAACGACTGTTGGCCAGCGGCGCGGAAACTATGGGCAACTCGACCGAGGAATTCGGCGCGTTCATGAAATCGGAAACCGTCAAGTGGGCGCGCGTCATCAAGGACGCGAATATCCGCGCGGATTGATTGCTCCTGAACCATCACCCGGAAAGGCACGCATGACACCGACTGAACAGATAAAGTATTCCGTGGTCGAGGGATGGGAGCAATTGCCCAAAGGCTACACGCATCGGGACGTGGCGGGGGTGGCCGTCGACGGCGAAGACCGCGTATATCTCATGTGCCGCGGCGACCATCCGGTCCTGATCTATGACCAGAAGGGCAACTTCAAGCGCTCGTGGGGCGAAGGCGAATTCTCCTATCGCACCCACGGCATCTACGTCGCGCCGAACGGCACGATCTTCTGCACCGACGACGGCCAGCACACCGTGCGCCAGTTCACGCCCGAGGGGAAGCTCCTCATGACGCTGGGGGTCCTCAATACGCCTTCGGACACCGGTTACGACGGCAAGAACATCACCAGCATCACGCGCGGGGCGGGCCCGTTCAACCGTCCCACCAATGTAGCGATCGGCCCCAGGGGCGACATTTACATCACCGACGGCTACGGCAACGCCCGCGTGCATGTATTTTCGGCCACCGGTCAACTCAAGCGATCGTGGGGCGAGCCGGGCCGCGGCCCCGGCCAGTTCTACCTCCCGCACGGCATCGCGGTCGATGCCGAAGGGCGTGTCTTCGTCTGCGACCGCGAAAGCGACCGCATCCAGATCTTCAGCCCGGATGGCGAGTACTTAAGCGAGTGGACCGATACGCAGCGGCCCACGCATCTTTGCTTCGACTCGCCGGGTCGCGCCTATGTAACGGAACTGGCATGGCACGAGGGCGACACCTCGCAAAGCCTCGGTCCGATTACCAAAGGCAAAGCGCGTCACGCCCGAATGAGTATCTACGACAAGGAGGGCAAGGTGCTCGCGCGCTGGGGCACGCCGGAGGTGACGGCGCCCGGAAGTTTCGCTGCGCCCCACGGTCTTGCGCTGGACTCGAAGAACGATCTCTACGTGAGCGAGGTCACCTGGACTTTCGCGGTGAGCCGCGGCCGCGCGCCCGAGGATTGCCACACGTTCCAGAAGTTTTCGGAAAAATAGGGTCAGTGTAACTTTTCGATTCCCCGAAGCGGCTGTTGCCGGGCCGAAAAGTTACACTGACCCCATTTGATGCGGTCGAGTTCAAACCCCCGCCGGGGATGATTAACAACGGGAAGCCGGAGCCGGCCTCCTGGTAGTGGATGCGGACGTCGCCTTTTTGGTAGAACGGCATGGCAGTTTCTCTTGGCCCAGTTTTTTGTTGCGCGAACGCGTGCGGTGCAGCGTCACGTCTATGCGTGCGTATTCCGCTGATCGTGACCGGTGATTCCGGAGGAACGTGACCGGGCGTTTCGCCCGGTCGGCGTGCTCAACAGTGCGAAGACGATCGCAGCATCGAGTTTACGCCTGTGGAATTCTCCTTTCAGCCCGGCTGTTGAAGTAACATAATCGGCGGGATAGCTCCTGTCAAAGGGAAAGCAGACCATGGCATCGCTTAGCAGACAGATCGCGCAGTGGATCGCCGGTTTGCGCTATGAAGATCTCCCGCCGGAAGTCGTGGACCGCGCGAAGGGTCTCACGCTGCATGCGCTTGCCTCGGTGCTCCTCGGCTCACAGACGCCGGGCGGCTGCAATGCGGTGAAGCTCATCACCGACGAATGGGAAAAATAGGGTCAGTGTAACTTTTCGATTCCCTGAAGCGGCTGTTGCCGGGCCGAAAAGTTACACTGACCCCATTTGACCATTCTTTGACCATTTGATGCGCCCGCATGAAATAATCAGGGTCAGTGTCTGATATCTAACGCGCGCCAAAGTAAAAGTTACACTGACCCTAATTGATTCCTGCACCGCTATTGCAGCTTGATTCCGGCAGCCTCGATTATCGGCCACCACTTCTTGATTTCGGCCTGCTGAATGGCGGCGAGCGATTCGGGAGTTTGCTTCTCGCGCGTGGCGATTTCCATCCCTTGGCTCGCGAGTCGTTCCTGCACCTTCGGATTGGCGAGGGAAGCCACCACCGCCCGGTTGACCGTATCGATGATCTCCTTGGGCGTCCCCTTCGGGGCGAACAGCCCCGACCAGAGTGAGAACTCCATGCCCCCCTGGAACCCGGCCTCCGCCATGGTTGGCACGTCAGGCAGGATCTTCATGCGCTGGGCACTGGTCACGCCCAAGGCCTTGATCACGCCCGAGCGCACATGCGGCGCAGCAGTGGCAGGATTGAGGAATGCCATTTGGATCTGCCCGCCCATAAGGTCCTGCATGATCGGTCCGGCGCCGCGATAGTGGACCGTCTGAAAGCGCGTCCTCGTCTGCTTTCGTACCAGCTCATCAAGCAGGTGGGGCGGACTGCCGATGCCGGCGCTCCCCGAGGACGCCTTGTCCGGGTTGGCCTTGAGCCAGTCCACCAGCTCGTTGTAGCTGTTTGCCGGCACTGACTTGTGGACCGTGAGCAGCAGCGGTGCATCCGTCATGAAGGCAATCGGCGCGAAGTCCTTCACCACGTCGTAGTCCAGCTTCAGGATCTTGGCAATCGCCACATGCGTATTCCAGATGCCAAGAAGCAACGTATAGCCGTCCGGCGCTGCGCGCGCCACGCGCGACGAGCCGATGGCGCCGTTTGCGCCGCCCAAGTTCTCGATCACGATGGTCTGCCCCAGGGGCCCTTGCATCCCCTCGGCCACCGGCCGGCCCACGGCATCTGCCAGACCACCTGGCGGAAAGGGCACGATCAGGTTTACCGGCCGCGTTGGATAGTTCTGCGCCCATGCGCCCGTCACCGCGACGAGCGCGAAGACAACGATAGCCACCAGTTTTTTCATACGATCCTCCTCTATCCCCCTTAGGGGTTTGTTGAAATTCGCGTTTATTTTCACGGCTACCTCCGCACTGTAAGGAGTTCCTGGTCAGGCTGCCGTGAATTTTACGCTGCGCTCGCGCGAAATCAATCAGCCGTAAGCTTCATAATGAAACGCTTTCGATTTGCGAAGAAGTTCGATTGCCGGATAGGACGCGTTCCCGTGTGCTCCACCGTCCGATCCGCGCTGCCGGGGCGCTTCGCGACGGACGTTGCGGCAAATCATGCAGTCCCCGGGCGCGACAAGTCAAGCGCGCCCTGCGCTCAGGCAATGTCGGGGAACTGATGGGTAGGTGACCCGCCCGCATTCGGCATGGAATGCAGGCGAGGCGCCTGCGCTACAAGTGCACCCCTACCAAGCCGCCGCGTTCATAGTGTCAAAAACACCTGCGGTATTGTTCAAAAAAACACCCGTCCGGATTCGAACATAATTCTGAAGGAATACCTGAAAGCCAATATCCATGCGGCTTCCAGCAATATTTGCCCCCTCAATTTACCCACTCGATTCCGTGAAGAACTTATCTTTACTGATACATTTCATGCGCTGACAGTTCGAGTTTGAGTCAATGTGCATAGCATACCGCCCGTGCACTCCAACCGGTGCGTCATCTCCAGCCGCACCAACGTCGGCTTTACGCGCGTCTGCTCCAACAAATGTTGGGCCGCTGAATCAGCCATGCGCCGCCTCGGCGTGCAATCTCAACCCCAGGGCATTTACTACCTTGAGGATTGTGTCGAAGTCGGGACTACGCTCACCGGAAAGCGCCTTGTAAAGACTTTCGCGAGACAGGCCGGCATCACGAGCCACCTGCGCCATGCCCCTGGCGCGTGCAATATCGCCCAACGCCTTGGCGATGAACGCTGCATCGCCCTTCGCCTCATCAAGGCAAGCCTCCAGATATGCCGCCATTTCTTCCGGGGTTCGAAGGTGCTCGGCGACATCGTAGCGAGTAGTTTTGGTTTTGCGCATCATGTGCTCCTATAGATTGCGTGCGAGGCGCAAGGCGGTTTTGATGTCGGCGGACTGTGTGCGCTTGTCACCTCCTGCCAGCAGAATTACCACTTCGCGCCCGTGTTTTTTAAAATACACCCGGTAACCTGGACCGTAATCGATCCGCAATTCGGAGACACCCTCGCCAACCGGCTCGACATCCCCCGCGTTACCTGCGGCGAGACGCTCGATCCTGATCTGAACCCGTGCCCGCGCACGAACGTCGCGCAGCCCGTCAAGCCACTGGGCGAAAGTTTCTGTCTTGCGAACCTGAACCATGTGGCAATGTAGCCTAGTGGCTACATATTGTCAATGCGTTCTGGATTCGTCGCCGCCCTGCTCGCGCAGACAGCGGAGCCGCTCACGGCGCTGCTCGCCTTTACTTGCGCTTACTCGCTTTCTCATCGAGCGCGCGCAGCTCGTCAAGCCGCGCTTTGATCTTCGCCTCGAGCCCGCGTTCGGTGGGCTCATACAGGCGCGGCGGTGTCATGCCGTCGGGGAAGTAATTTTCGCCCGCGGCATAGGCGTCGGACTCGTCGTGCGCGTAGCGGTAGTCACGCCCGTAGCCAAGTTCCTTCATCAGCTTGGTCGGCGCATTGCGCAGGTGCGCGGGCACCGGCCGCGACGGGTCGTCGCGAATCAACGCACGTGCCGCGCCGTAGGCGGCATAGGCGGCGTTGCTTTTCGGCGCGACCGCCAGATAGAGCGTGGCTTCAGCCAGCGCAAGTTCGCCTTCCGGGCTGCCCAGACGCTCGTAGGTCTCGCACGCATCGAGCGCAACCCGCAGCGCGCGCGGATCGGCGAGCCCGATGTCTTCGATCGCCATGCGCACCAGCCGCCGGCCGGCGTAGAGCGGGTCCGCCCCGCCGTCCAGCATGCGGCACAGCCAGTAGAGTGCGGCATCGGGAGACGAGCCGCGCACCGACTTGTGCAGCGCGGAGATCTGGTCGTAGAACTGGTCGCCGCCTTTGTCAAATCGCTTCAGGCTCTGCGTGAGCGCATCGCGCACCAGTGCTGCATCGACTTCCCGCACGCCGCGCCTTTCCGCGGCAATCTCGATCTGCTCGACCATGTTGAGCAGCCGCCGCGCGTCACCATCGGCGTATCCAATGATCAATCCGCGCGCGGCTTCGTCCAGCGTCAGCGGCTCGTTGGACTGCTTTAGCGCGCGCTCCAGCAACACCGCAAGATCCGCATCCGCCAGCGGCTGCAGCACATAAACCGCCGCGCGCGAGAGCAACGCGCTGTTTACCTCGAATGATGGGTTTTCGGTGGTTGCTCCGACAAACGTGAGCAAACCCTGCTCGACGTACGGCAGAAATGCATCCTGCTGCGCCTTGTTGAAACGGTGCACTTCATCGACGAACAGGATGGTGCGGCGCCCGCTTTGCTGCAGCATGAGTTCGGCGCGCTCGACCGCGTCGCGAATATCCTTGACGCCGGAAAGTACCGCGGATATCGCGATGAACTCGGCATCGAACGACTGCGCCATCAGCCGCGCCAGCGTGGTCTTGCCGACGCCGGGCGGCCCCCACAGGATCATCGAATGCGGCTTGCCCGACTCGAACGCCAGCCGCAATGGCTTGCCCGCACCGATCAGATGCGGCTGGCCGACGACTTCGTCCAGCGTTTTCGGTCGCAGCAGATCCGCCAGCGGCGCCGCCGGTTCCCGGCGTCGGAAGAGATCATTCACGGATCACGTCCGCGCCCGACGGCGGGACAAACCTGAACAAATCCGGCGAAAGTTTCGGATTGCGCTCGACCGCCGCAAACTTGATGACCGTAACCTGGCCGAACTGGTCGCGCAGTTCCATCGCCTCGAGCCCGTTGCGGCTGAAGCCCAGGCGGACGCGCTCGAACGCGTTTTCCTTGGACTTGGGCATCGCTTCCAGCCAGTCCAGTCCTTCCTGGTTTCCGAGATTGGTCAAATTGTAGGCTTTCTCGATCTCGTTGCTGCCGGCGAGCAACGCCGCGGGGCTTTCACCGAGCGCCTTGTCCAGCTTTCTTACGCTGACCTGATTCAAATCCTTGTCGTACACCCAAAGCCTCGAACCGTCCCCGACGATCAACTGCTCGTAGGGCTTTTCATATTCCCAGCGGAACTTGCCGGGGCGCGCAAACTGCATGGTGCCGGTCGCCTGCTGCAGTTGCTTCAGGTTCTTGTCGACGATGATCTGCGCGAAGCGCGCCTTGCCGGTCGTCGTATGCTGCAGAAAATTCCTGAGCATGTCGATGCCGGCCGCGCCGGCAAGCGCGGTGTATGAAAAAAACCAGAGCGAGAGTACCAGTCGCATCGGAAACTCCGGATTACTGCCCGGCCCCGGAAGCCGGCGCCAGCACTTCACGATTGCCGTTCGATTGCATGGCCGATACCATCCCGGCGCGCTCCATTTGCTCGATCAGCCGGGCCGCGCGGTTGTAGCCGATGCGCAGATGGCGCTGCACCAGCGAAATCGATGCGCGGCGCGTTCTGAGCACGATCTCGACCGCCTGATCGTAGAGCGGGTCGGACTCGGCATCGATTTCCGGCAGCGTCCCCTCGCCGTCAACTTCGGGTTCTTCCAGCACGCCTTCGAGATACTGCGGCTGCGCCTGGCTCTTGAGATAACCCACCACTTTGTGGACCTCGTGATCGGCAACGAAAGCGCCGTGCACGCGCTGCGGGATGCCGGTCCCGGGCGCCAGGTACAGCATATCGCCCTGCCCCAGCAAGGCCTCCGCGCCCATCTGGTCGAGTATGGTGCGTGAGTCGACGCGCGCCGATACCTGGAACGCGATGCGCGTCGGTATGTTGGCCTTGATCAGCCCGGTAATCACATCCACCGATGGGCGCTGCGTTGCCAGCACCAGGTGGATGCCCGAGGCACGCGCTTTTTGCGCCAGCCGCGCGATCAGTTCCTCGACCTTCTTGCCGACCACCATCATCAGGTCCGCAAGCTCGTCGATGACGACCACAATCAGCGACATTTCGAGCAGCGGCTCCGGATGCTCGGGCGTCGAGGTGAGCGGATTCAAAATTGTTCTGCCGGCCTTCACCTCCTCGCGCACCCTCAGGTTGAAGCCCGCCATGTTGCGCACGCCGAGCGCTGACATCAGCTTGTAGCGGCGGTCCATTTCCGCAACGCACCAGTTGAGCGCATTGGCCGCTTGATGCATGTCGGTCACCACCGGTGTCAGCAGATGCGGTATGCCCTCGTACACCGAAAGCTCCAGCATTTTCGGGTCCACCAGTATCAACCGGCACTGCGACGGCGGCGATTTGTAAAGCAGGCTCAGGATCATGGCATTGATCGAGACCGACTTGCCCGAGCCGGTGGTACCGGCCACCAGCAGGTGCGGCATGCGCGCCAGATCGACCACGATCGGGTTGCCCGCAATGTCCTTGCCGAGTGCGAGCGTGAGCGGCGAGCCCATATCGGCGTAAACCTGCGAGCTCAGAATTTCCGACAGACGCACGATCTGGCGCTCGGGGTTCGGAATCTCCAGCCCCATGCAGCTCTTGCCGGGAATGGTCTCGACGACGCGAATGCTGACCACCGACAACGCGCGCGCGAGATCCCGCACCAGATTGGTGATCTGGCTGCCTTTGACGCCGACCGCGGGCTCGACTTCGTAACGGGTAATCACCGGCCCCGGATAGGCGGCTACCACCTTGACTTCGACACCGAAATCGAGCAGCTTTTTTTCGATAAGGCGCGAGGTGAATTCCAGCGTTTCGCTGCTGATCGCCTCGAATACCTGGTCCGGCTCGTCAAGCAGATTGAGCGGCGGCAGCGGGGAATCAGGCAGGTTCTCGAACAACGGCGCCTGCTTCTCGCGCTCGACACGCGGTGATTTCGGTGTCTGTCGCGCTTGCGGCTCGATGTGGACCGGCTCGTGGATTTCGAACTTCTTCCGGCCCTCGCCAACCGCCTCCTCGCGCTCGATCACTGCCGCCGCGCCGGCACGCCGGTCCTGCCAGGCGGTCCAGCCCTGCCGGATGGAGAGATAGGCCTCCTCGATCCCGCCCCCGAAACGCTCGAGGAAATCGATCCAGGAAACGCCGCTGAACAGGCTAAAACCGATCGCGAGCAGCGCGAGCAACACCAGGGTGGCGCCGGTAATCCCAAACGCGTCATCCAGCATGCGGCCGATACTGAGGCCGACGATGCCGCCCGGCGCCTGGGGCAACACCGCTTTCAGGCTCCAGAAGCGCAATGCCTCGATACTGCTGCTTGCGACCAGCAGTACTGCAAAGCCGATGCCGGTGACGAAGTAGGACCTGCGGTCGTCCGACACCGAATACTCGATGCGGCGGAAGCTCCAGCGCACCCCAATCGCGCACAATGCCACCCACCACCATGCGGAAATGCCGAAAACATAGAGCAGCAGGTCCGCGAGCCATGCGCCGACGCGGCCACCGGAATTCCTGATCTGATCGACGCCCGCGCTATGCGACCATCCCGGGTCCGCGGGATCGAAGGTAAACAGAATCAGTGCCAGAAACAGCGCCAGCGCGACCAGCGCAAGCCACCGGGATTCCCGCACCAACAACGCGACTTTGTGCGGCAGTGGATTTTCGGCGACGCGGCCGGATCGGGTGTTAGCGCTCGACGGCATGGTCAGAAACTGGACGCGCGCTTGGCCATCGAGTTTTTGTCGAGCAGAAAAATCTTGCGCTTTTCCGCGCGGATATAGCCGCGCTTCTGCAAATCCCTGACCACGCGGCTCACCATCTCGCGCGATGCCCCTATCATGCGCGCGATTTCCTGCTTCGGCGGCGCCTGCTTCACGACCCATACGCCATCGATCTCCTGCGCCTGGTCGAGCAGCACACGCGCGACGCGGCCGTAAACATCGAACAGCGCCAGACTTTCGATATGGCGATCGGCGACACGCAGCCGTTTGACCAGGTTGCGGATGATAACCATGGCCAGGTCGAAATTGTCCTTGAGGCACGCAATGAAACCGGACTTCGGTAAACGCAGCATCTGGCAGGACTCGAGCGCCTCGACGCTGGCCGAGCGCGGCAGATCGTCGAGCAGTCCCATCTCGCCAAAGAATTCCCCCGGCCCCATCACCGCAAGAATTACCTCGTGCCCCTGCGCATCCGAGATCTGGACTTTGACGCGACCCGAGAGAATGATGTAAAGCGCGTCGGTTGCTTCGCCGACGCGCACGATGAGCGCACCGCGGGAATAGGCGCGCTGTTGCAGACATGGCTGCAACAACTGCAGCTGCGCGTCGTGCAACGACGAAAATAACGGTACTGTTTTCAGGAGCAGAATATTCAACGCTCTTTATCCTTCGGACACCGACCAGACGCTGTCGCCAGGGTATTCCGTGAATTCTACCCTATCGACCTTCACGTTACGCGGCTCGACTTTCGGCAATTTCGCTGCCAGAATGTCCCGTTTTCGCAACATCACCCCTGTTTCCGGCAGCCCATGTCTAACCCACCCAAACATTGCCGCCTGCTGATACTCGGCTCAGGCCCCGCCGGCTACACTGCGGCCGTTTATGCCGCCCGCGCCAACCTGAAACCCGTGCTCATTACCGGTCTCGCCCAGGGCGGTCAGCTTACAACGACCACCGATGTCGACAACTGGCCTGCCGATGCGATGGGCGTGCAGGGGCCGGAATTGATGGAACGCTTCCTGAAGCACGCCGAGCGCTTCAATACCGAAGTCATTTTCGATCATATTCATACCGCGCAGCTCGCCGCCAAACCGCTGCTGTTGAGCGGCGACCATGGCGACTACACCTGCGACGCGCTGGTGATCGCGACCGGCGCCTCGGCGATGTATCTCGGCCTGCCCTCCGAGCAGGCGTTCATGGGACGCGGCGTTTCAGGTTGCGCGACCTGCGACGGCTTTTTTTACAAGGAACAGGATGTCGCCGTCATCGGCGGCGGCAATACCGCGGTCGAGGAAGCGCTGTATCTGACGAACATCGCGAGCCACGTCACGGTGGTGCATCGCCGTGATAAATTTCGCGCCGAAGCGATTCTGGTCGACAAGCTGCGCGAAAAAATCACCGCCGGCAAGGCGACGGTGCTGTGGGACCACGTGCTCGATGAGGTGCTCGGCGACAAGTCGGGCGTCACCGGCATGCGGGTGAAAAACGTCCGCGGCGGAGCCACCGCCGAGCACCGGCTGCAGGGCGTTTTCATCGCGATCGGCCACCGCCCCAATACCGAAATTTTCGCCGGCCAGCTCGAAATGAAAAACGGCTATATCATCACCCGGTGCGGGCTTGACGGCAACGCCACCGCTACCAGCGTGCCGGGAGTTTTCGCGGCCGGCGACGTACAAGACCACGTTTACCGCCAGGCGGTGACCAGTGCCGGCAGCGGATGCATGGCGGCGCTCGACGCGCAGAAATACCTCGAGTCGCTTGCGCCTTAGGCCCGGCGACCCGCGCACGCGCAGTCAGGAGCGAAGCGATGAAAAAACGCGGCGCCGGTCACCACGATAACGATGCGGCACTGCTCGAGCAACTGCTGGCGCAAGTGGTTCCGCTGCCCGATCACGGCCGGGTAATCCACCCGCGTCCGAAGCGCAAGCCGATTCCGGTGCAGCGGCTGCGCGACGAGCGCGCTGCGCTTGCCGACAGTCTGAGCGATCACATCACCTGGGACATCGAAACCGAAACCGGCGAAGAACTGGTTTACCTGCGCCACGGCCTGGCGCGGCCGGTCCTGCGAAAACTGCGCCGCGGTTACTGGGTAATCCAGGACGAACTGGATCTGCACGGCCTGACCTCGGCCGAGGCGCGCGCGCTACTGGTGGAGTTTCTCAACGACTGCATCCGCAGCGGCGCGCGCTGCGTGCGCATCATACACGGCAAAGGACTGCGTTCGAAAAATCGCGAGCCGGTGCTCAGGACCAAAGTCGCAAACTGGCTGATTCAGCGCGACGAGGTGCTGGCATTCTGCCAGGCGCGCCAGGTTGACGGCGGCAGCGGCGCGGTGATGGTGCTGCTGAAAAGCGGGAGGCGTAAGGCGTGAATTCAGTTCCCTTCCCCCGCTTGCGGGGGAAATTCGAACTTCAGTTCCCTTCCCTCGCGTGCGGGGGAAATTCGAACTTCAGTTTCCTTCCCCCGCTTGCGGGGGAAATACGAACTTCAGTTTCCTTCCCCAGCTTGCGGGGGAAGGTTAGGATGGGGGCAGGTTGATTCGGAAAAAGCACTTTTAAATTGGTTCGAACTTCAGTTTCCTTCCCTCGCTTGCGCGGGGAAGTTCGACCTTCAGTTTCCTTCCCCCGCTTGCGGGGGAAGGCTAGGATGGGGGCTGGTCGAATCCAATGCCCGCAAAATGACATCCAGCACCGCCAGGGTCTCTTGCAATACCTGGTTGTCCCAGAATCGGAGCACCCGAAACCCCCGCGCTTCGATTCGACGGTCGCGACGCTCATCATACGAACGGCGTTCCTGGTGCTGTCCGCCATCAAGCTCAATCACAAGTTTCGCGTCAAGACACGCAAAATCCGCGATATAACCGAGGATCGGAACTTGCCGGCGGAATCGGTGACCACCGAGTTGCCGACGCCGTAAATGCTGCCACAGGTGGCGTTCAGCATCCGTGGCCTGATTTCTCAAAGTGCGGCTTCGACGTTGTGCAACGGGGTCACGCATGCGACGGATTATCCGGTACTCTGCCCCCATCCTAACCTTCCCCCGCACGCGGGGGAAGGAACCTTAAGGCAGGTGTCTTCCGTGCGCATGCTGTCGTGCTTCACGCGCAATCGGTCGCGTATCTGGTCGAGCAAGCGCGGTGACGACATGACCTCCTCCGGTGGTGCCTATACCGAATGAACGTAGAGTCGTCTATCTCGGTTGACGCGGTTGAGGCATCAGAGGCTTAAGCGTAAGCTGACCGTGCCAGGCCCCGCTTTTGGGGTCTTATAAGGCTCCACTGAAGGGGCTGACTTTTTAGGCCGCGACAATCCAACGCCGGACGACACGTCATCTATGGACTTTCAATCCTGGTTTCCCGCGCTCACCACTTCAGGGTTGCTTGCAGCAGCCCTATGGCTCGGACGCAACGTAATTTCAACGCGCTTAACGAAGAGCGTCGAGTTTGAATTCAACCGCGAGCTAGAGACTCTCCGCGCACAAATGCGTGAGGGCGAAGAGCGGCTAAAGGCAGAACTGCGCATAAAGGAGGCGGAAATTGCTTCGCTCCGCAGTGGTGCTCTAACGGCTCTCGCAAGCAGACAAATGTCTCTCGACAAGCGCCGCCTAGATGCGGTGGATCAACTATGGGACTCTGTCACTGCGCTGACACCGGCACGCGGAATTGCAACGTTGATGTCAGTGGTGAAGTTTGAGTCTGCGGCTTCATACGCAGAGCGAGATCCAAAAGTACGCCAGATGTTCGAGATGATGGGTTCTGGCTTCGACCCAAAGAACCTCAACCTGAGCGGGGCCGCCAAGGCACGACCCTTTGTTTCACCGATGGTATGGGCTGTCTATTCAGCGCTGGTTGCAGTCACGATGCATAGCGTAATAAGATGGCAAGTCATCAAAGGTGGAATTGGACCCAAAGATTTCGCCGATAACGACGCGATTGCGAAACTCATAAAGACCGCACTACCGCACTACTCCGAATACATCGATAAGAGCGGGCCTTCGGTTTACTACTACGCGTTGGAAGCACTTGACTCGCGATTATTAATCGAGCTACAGAATATGCTCACTGGCGTAGAGGCAGACAAAGCTAGCGTCGAGCAGGCAGCCGAGATACTGCGCCAATCCAATGACGTGCTCAAGCAGAGCAAAGGAAATGAAACCGCGGCCTAACCTGACGGTAGTGCCGGACGCGCCGCGCCTTCATTGGGTGCCGTATACCTACCCTTCTACAATCGCGATAGAATTCATTCATCATTGAACTACGTGTCGCCCGCGACGTATGAGAAACAGCTGGCGGAAAACCCCGTGTCAACAAAATCGGGGGAAGATTCCCTTCGCAAGCGGGCATTGCCCGCTTGCTCGGCCGCTCATGGGCGACGTTAATCATTTCATAGCACATGACGCCCACTGAAACTCTGATGCATACAACTGTCCGGCTTGAATGCGCGTTGAGCGACAATCGCGTGTCCACTGGGACCGGATTCTTTTTCTCGTTCAAGGTCGATGACAAGACCCAAGTGCCAGTGATCGTCACCAATAAACACGTAATCAACAACTCCAAAGTCGGTACGTTCGTCCTGACCAAGAGCAACGATCAAGGTGTGCCAATCCTCGGTTCAACGGAACGGGTCGTCCTCGACAATTTTGAAAGCTTATGGGTGAAGCACCCTGAGGAAAACGTCGACTTGGCAGTCTTTCCTATTGCACCGCTTTACCACCAAGCCGAAGCAAAAGGAATCAAATTCTTCGCCCCACCAATGGGCGAGGACTTGTTGCCTTCTGCCGAGAAGCTTGCCAATCTTTCTGGTCTCGAAACGATAACCATGATCGGCTATCCGAACGGCATCTGGGACGAAAAGAACAATATGCCGATTGTTAGGCGGGGCATCACAGCCACGAACCCTAAGCACGACTTTAACGGCCTGCCAATATTCGTAATCGATTGTGCGTGCTTTCCGGGGTCGAGCGGAAGCCCGGTGTTCATCTTTGACCTTGGCGGATACCTTGATGCAAAGGGACTCAACCTTGGTGGAGGTCGCATTATTCTACTTGGCGTCTTATTTGCGGGCCCTCAGCACGTCGCTGAAGGAGAAATTCAAACCATCGAAGTGCCACTAGCCCAAATTCCCATTAGTTTGTCCAAGATTCCAAACAATCTAGGTTTTGTTGTGAAGGCTCGAAAAATTGCCGATTTCAGAAAGATGCTTATCCCGAATGGCTAAATTTAAATGGAACGGACTGGCGAAAGCGGCTTTGAGTTTCTTCGCAACCATCTCGCGCGCCCGCCGTTCATTATCACGTTAGACACTGCAATGACCAGCGGTGCTCCGACGAGAATTGAACATCGCGTACCCGTTATTTGTGCTCACCCGTCTACTGTGGCGGGTGCGGCTATTTTCGATCCCAATCCGTGGTTTGATGGGAGCAAAGGTGTAATCCACTCATGCTGGAATGAGTATTCCGTACTTCATTTTTGTGTCAACCAAATTGAGAATATGTGCGCTAATGCGGATCAGGTATGTGCGCAGAACATTGCTATTCTCCAAGACCAGTGGAAATTGGCTAAGTTCGATCTGGAAAAATCGATATTTTTCGGGCAACAGCCTGAACTGCATATTCGAATTGAAGGTTTCTTCTCCGGAGTGAAAACGCTGCTAGACCTTCTTGTTCAACTTCTCACCACCGAAAATATCGTCGGTGGCAATGTTGACGGCTTCCATCGAGATAAAGAGGTGTACGGCGGTAGGGTATTGAACGCTCTTCGAGGTAACGCCACCAAGGAAAGCAAGGGCATGGCAGCAAAGTTGGACGGCCTGATCTCAGAACATAAGAAAATGTGGATTGATCAGCTCATCTTGGCGCGTGATCTACTTGTGCATCCACAAAAAGGGATGTACCAGCTGATGTTTAATCTGGAGATTGCTGAGAAAAATGGTGCCTTGGTTTGCACAAAAGTACATCCACCGGAAATCAATTCAAAGCCCATCCACCTTTATGCGCAAGAAACGCTCACGCAGATTGACGCTTTTTCCTCCTGCTTCCTCGGTTTGCTACGCGAGAAAAGCAGTGTCTAACTTTAAATGCAACGGGCCGCCTTCGGCGGCCGTTGATTATTGACATTGGTGCGGACGGGGAAACCTCAGGGGTTGAGGAGGGGGCAGAATGTCCGACGCCCCGCTACGCATGAAATCAACACGCCCCCATCCTAACCTTCCCCCGCAAGCGAGGGAAGGAAACTGAAGCTCGAACTTCCCCCGCACGCGAGGGAAGGAATCTGAGGTTCGAACCAATTTAAAAGCGCTTCTTCCGCCTCACGGCTCACGCCTCACGGCTCACGCCTCACGCCTCACGGCTTTTAGATCGCGGCCTCGTCGGTTTCGCCGGTACGGATTCTGAGCACCTGGCCGACGCTGGTCACGAATATTTTACCGTCCCCGATTTTGCCGGTGCGCGCGGCCTTGATGATGGCCTCGACGGCGCGCTCGAGCATCTCGTCCGGGATCACGACCTCGATTTTCACCTTGGGCAGAAAATCGACCACGTATTCGGCGCCGCGGTAAAGTTCGGTATGCCCTTTTTGCCGGCCGAATCCCTTGACCTCGGTGACCGTCAGGCCGCTGACGCCGATTTCGGACAGCGCTTCCCGCACCTCATCCAGCTTGAAAGGCTTGAATATCGCTTCGATTTTCTTCATTACGTTCTCCCTGCCTCGACTTGACCGGCAGCGTGCCGCGGCCGGTTCCGGGGCATATTATAAAGCCTGGCGGCCAAGAGATAAATCATACGTTATTACCCGAACGAATCGCGGTATTTACTGGTGATCGGATAGCGCCAGTCCTTGCCGAAGCCGCGCGGCGTAATGCGGATGCCGATCGGCGCCTGACGCCGCTTGTACTCGCTGATCCGCAGCAGGTGGATCACGCGCTCGATATCTTTTCGTGCAAAACCGGCCGCTTCAATTTCGCGCAACCCCAGATTGCGCTCGACATAGGCTTCCATGATCGCGTCGAGCACGTCGTAGGGCGGCAGGCTGTCCTGGTCCACCTGATTCGCCCTCAATTCAGCCGAAGGCGCGCGCGTAATCACGCGCTGCGGAATCACCGCCGCGACGGTGTTGCGGTAATTGGACAGGCGGTAAACCATCATCTTGCTGATGTCCTTCAACACACCGAAGCCGCCCGCCATGTCGCCATAAAGAGTCGCGTAACCGGTGCCCATTTCGCTCTTGTTGCCGGTGGTGAGGACAATAGCACCGCTCTTGTTCGACAACGCCATCAACAGCGTGCCGCGGATGCGCGACTGCAGGTTTTCCTCGGTCGTGTCCTGCTCGAGGCCTTTGAATTCCCCCGCCAGTGCGCTAAGAAACGCATCGAAAACCGGCTCGATGCCGATTTCCGTGTAGCGCACCTTGAGCGCCTCGGCCTCGGCACGGGCATCCTCACGGCTGATGTCCGCAGTGTATTGCGACGGCATCATCACCGCGTGCACCCTGCCGGCGCCCAGTGCATCGGCGGCAACCGCCAGCGTCAGCGCCGAATCGATGCCGCCCGACAACCCGAGCAGCACGCCCGGAAAACCGTTCTTGCCGACGTAATCGCGCACGCCCAGGCACAGTGCATCGTAAACATCGGCTTCGAGCGTACGCTCCGGCGCAATTTCGCCCGGCAACGGATCACCGTTTTCGATGGTCACGATCCCCAGCGCCTCCGTGAACGGAGGCAGCTGGTGCGTGACGTCTCCCTTGCGGTCGAGCACGAACGAGGCGCCGTCGAACACCAGCTCATCCTGGCCGCCGATCATGTTGGCGTAAATGAGCGGCATGTCATTCTCGGCGACGCGCTCGCGCATCACGTCGTATCGCGAGTGCTGCTTGCGCATATGATAGGGCGAGGCGTTAAGCACCAGCAGTACCTGCGCGCCCGCCGCACGCGCAGCCCGCGGCGGTTCCGCCTGCCAGGTATCGGCACAGATATTAATGCCCAGATTGAGCGGGTTGCCGTTGACTTCGGTCCCTGCGTGCAGCGGGCCCTGCACGCCCCAGGTATCCTCGCAGATGTTGACACCAAAGCTGATGCCGTTGATCTTGAACACGCACGGCCGGTCGCCGGAATCAAAGTAACGCTCCTCGTCGAACACCGTGTAATTGGGCAGCGTGTGCTTGTGGTAAGTGGCGATGATGCGGCCGTTCTGGATCACCGAGGCCGCGTTATAGCGCTTGCCGTCGAGCTGGCGCGGATGACCGACTACGACTGCGATTTCCCGGACCTGCGCAGCCAGCCGCTGCAGTGCGGTCTCGCAGCTTTTATAGAAATCGTCCCGCAACAGCAGATCTTCGGGCGGATAGCCGCACAGCGCGAGTTCCGGCGTGAGGAGCAGATCCGCGGACTTCGCGCGCGCTTGTTCGACGAATTCGAGAATGCGCGCGGCATTTCCGGCAAGATCGCCGACGGTGCAGTTGATCTGGGCAATCGCGATTTTCACGACGCTAATATATCATTGACTGAATGAAGACTGCCGGATCTGTAGTCGAAGTCCATGAATCGATCGGTTCAATCCCGGCATGCGACTGGAACCGGCTCGCCGGTGACGATCCGTTCGTGCGTCACGAATTCCTGCACGCGCTGCACGAAACCGGCTGCGCCGGCGCCGACACCGGCTGGGCGCCGCGCTTCCTGATCCTGCGCGAGCAAGGTGCCCTCACCGGTGCCATGCCGCTATATCTGAAAACCCACTCCTACGGCGAATACGTATTCGATTGGGCGTGGGCGGAGGCCTACGAGAGCCACGGACTGCGTTATTACCCGAAACTGCTCAGTGCAGTGCCCTTCACACCGGTAAGCGGATCGCGCCTGCTCGCCCGGCACGGCGGGCAGCGCCGGCTGCTGCTCAAAGCGGCGCTCGAACTTGCGCGCGATACCGGCAGCTCGTCGTTGCATTGCCTGTTCCCGCCTGCGGAGCAGGCGTCTGAAATGCAGGAATGCGGGCTGATGCTGCGCCAGGGCGTGCAATTCCACTGGCGCAATCACGGCTACGCCGATTTCGACGGCTTCCTGGCGACGCTCAATCACGACAAGCGCAAGAAAATCCGGCGGGAGCGGCGCCGCGTGCATGACGCCGGTATCCATTGCGAGTGGCTCCCGGGCAACGCCATCACCGGCGAACTATGGGAATTTTTCAACCGTTGTTACCGCGAAACCTACCGCCAGCACCGCTCGACGCCTTACTTGAGCCTCGATTTTTTCCGCGCCATCGGCCGCGCGATGCCGGAAAACCTCGTGCTTATCGTCGCCAGGCAGGGCTCGCGACTGCTCGCTGCATCTTTAAACATCCATAACGGACAGCGGCTGTGCGGCCGTTACTGGGGCGCACTCGAATACCACCCGGCGCTGCATTTCGAAACCTGCTACTACCAGGTCATCGATTACTGCATCGCCAACCGTATCGCCGTTTTCGAAGGCGGGGCGCAGGGACAACACAAAATCGCGCGCGGCCTGCTGCCGGTGGAAACACGCTCCGCGCACTGGCTCGCACATCCGCAATTTTCGGCGGCGGTCGAAGATTTCCTGCGGCGCGAGTCGCGGGGCGTAGCGGCTTATGTCGACGAACTCGGCGCGCACAGCCCGTTCAAATCAGGCGATAGCGATTCCGCCACCGCCTGACCGCGCGGTTATTTCTTGGCCGCGGGTGACGGCGCCGGGGCAACTGGCGCGGTAGCTGACGCAGGTGCCATTGGCGCAGCGGCTGCCGGCGCGAGCTTGGGCGGCAGCGCTGCCTGCTGCAGTCCGAGGTCGACCAGCAGCCGGCGCGTCGCCGCTTCCAGTTCGATTTCCTTGCGCGGCCAGCTCTGCTTCAGTGACTCCAGGATCTGTTTAACCTTTGAGGCATCCGGTGCCGCAGCGCCGAGTTCGGCAGCCAGCGCATCGAATTCGGAGTTCATCGCGACGCGCGCCCCATCGAGCGAACCGCGCAGGCCGTCGCGCGCCGCCAGTATCGCGCGCGCCTCGTCGATCAGCTTGACCGGATCCAGCGCTACCGGCGCCGGCGCAGTTGCCGACCCGGCCGGCAAATCCGGCGCGGTCTGACTGCGCGCCGATGTTGCGGCAGGCAGATCCGGCGCGCCCTGGCTTTGCGCCGGGGCCGCGGCAGACGGGACCGCCAATGCGGGCGTGGCGGCGGCCATGACCAGCGGGCCGAGAACCTTGCTGTATTTTGTCGCCGCAGCGTCGTTCATTTTGAGCATGCGATCCATATTCTGCACCGCCCTGTCCTTATCCTGCGTCACCGACATTACCGTCAGCTTCATCTCATTGACCTGCAGCAGGCCGTAGCCGCCGCCGACGGCGAGTCCGACTATCAACGCCGTCACGCCCAGCAAAATCATTTTTACCCTGTCGCTCATCAGTGTCTCCATCAAGTCATGTCAAAAACTGCACGATTTGATCATAGCATGCACGGCGTACACTGGCGGTAACCTGCCCGCGGTGGATCGAACAGAGAAAAGCGCAAGTGCCGCGCAACGGCAGGCACACCCCTGAACGCGGCAGAGTTGCAATGCGCGGTCGGTACCGTATAGTTAGGGTTCCCGGAACGATTCCTATCCAGCCTCACTCATGAAATTCTGCGCTCAATGCGGCTCGCTGGTTGAGCAGCGCATACCGGAAGGCGATAATCTGCCACGCTTTGTGTGCGGCACCTGCCACACCATTCATTATCAGAACCCGAGAGTGGTGGTCGGTTGCATCGTGGAATGGCAGAACAAGGTGCTGCTGTGCCGCCGCGCGATCGAGCCGCGTTACGGCCTTTGGACAGTGCCCGCCGGATTCATGGAAAACGGCGAGACCACCGATCAGGGCGCGCTGCGCGAGACGCAGGAGGAAGCCAATGCGCGGGTCGAGATCGGCCCGCTCTATGCGCTTTACAACATCCCGCACATCAGCCAGGTTTATATTCTGTACCGCGCCCAACTGCTCGATCTCGGTTTTCACGCCGGCGCCGAAACGCTGGAAGTCAGGCTGTTTGATGAAGACGAAATACCGTGGGATCAGATTGCGTTTGCAACGATACGCAATACGCTTAAGCGCTATTACCGCGACCGCAGCAACGGTGAATTCCAGTTCCATACCGGCACCATCGAGCCCGTCAAAAAATAACACCGGAGGAACCGTGTCGCGCACTTCGCCAAAAACCACGCTCGCCACCTGCTGCGCCGCGCACACGCTGCACGACGGCCTGTCCGATATCAGCTACGTGCTGCTGCCGATACTGGCCCAGGCATTCAATCTGTCACTCGCCCAGGTCGGCATGATCCGCTCTGCACATCGCGGCGCAATGGCGTTGTTCCAGACACCGGCGGGGCTGATCGCGGAGCGGCTGGGTGCGCGCAATCTGCTCGCTTTCGGCACCGCGTGCGCCGGGCTTGCGTTCCTCGCGCTCGGCCAGGCGGCGGGATTCTCCGCGATCCTGCTCGCGCTGTTCTGCGCCGGCTTCGGCTCGGCGTTCCAGCATCCGCTGTCCTCGACCCTGATCTCGCACGCCTATCCGGGCGAAGGCCGGCGCGCCGCGCTCGGTACCTACAACTTCTTCGGCGATGTCGGCAAATTCGCCTTTGGCGGCGCGGTAAGCCTGCTGTTCGTCGCCGGTGTGCCGTGGCAGGTGCCGGTCACGGTCTATGGCAGCCTCGCGCTGGCATGCGCGCTGGCGGTACTGATGTTGATGCAGGAAACCGCAACCCACGCGCATTCTGCCGCAATGCAATCCAGCGGCCAGCGCACGGCCGCGGGATGGGGCATCCGCAATCGCCGGGGCTTCACCGCGCTGTGCCTGATCGAAATCATCGACAGCAGCACGCGCACCGGTTTCCTGACCTTCGTCGCATTCCTGATGATAGAAAGAAATCTGCCGGCCGGCTGGGCGACGCTGTCGGTGCCGCTGATCCTGATCGGCGGCATGGCGGGCAAGCTCGCATGCGGCTTTCTCGCCGAGCGCATCGGCATCATCCGTACCGTGGTCATCACCGAGGTCGCAACCGGCACCGGAGTGCTGCTGACGCTGGTGCTGCCGGACATCGCTGCCTACCTGCTGCTGCCGCTGATCGGGGTTGCGTTGAACGGCACCTCATCAGTGCTGTATGCGACGATAGGCGATCTGGTCGAGAAGGACCGGCTGCCGCGGGTGTTCGGGTTGTTCTACACGCTGGGCTCGATCTGCGGGCTCATCGCGCCATTCGTGTTCGGCGTGATCGGCGACGCGTTCGGCGTCAGCGCCACAATCACGCTGGTCGGAGTGCTCGTGTTCCTGACACTGCCGCTGTGCCTGATGCTGAAGTCCGGGTTGCGCGCAGCACCCGCCTGAGAAACGATCAGGCTGCAGGCGATAGATCCAGCGGGTCAGACTTGCTTGAAGGCCCGTAATGACGCTGCGGAACGGTCGAAGGTCAGTGTCGATTTGTCTGCCCCATTAAGCCACGAGCGCTTCGAGTTTGATCGCTTTGGCGCGGGCGCGCACTTCTTTCATTCGTCCGTGACCCGGATGGGTTTTTTTCGTAACGGTAATCAGGCCGGCTTTACCGAGCGCCGCAACGTCGCGCGTGACTGCGCTGCGGTCGCGCTTCATAAGGAACGTCGTTTTATCAGGAGCCGGTCAAATCTTCGCGTGTCTTGGGTTTCTGATGCTGGTGCATGCACGCCAGCACGATGACCTGATCCTGTTCGATTATGTAAAACAGGGAGTAGGGAAAGCGGCGCAGGATGGCACGGCGAATTTCGTCCTCTACGCGTTGATATAACTCGGGGTAATTCGTCAGGTGCGCTTCAGTCCGTTCGAGTTCACGCAGAAACGCGGTCGCCTGATTTATCTCCGGCTGGCCGTACCACTCAATTGCGCGTGTAACCTCGGCAGCAGCGGCCGGTTTATAGCGAACTGTGTAGCGCACTACGCCATGCCAAGCTTGGCTTTGATTTCGACCAGCGTTACACCGACTTCTTCAGGATGTGTTCGGTGATGAGCAAGACGCGCGCGAAGCTCCGCGCGTTGTTCATCCATGAGCGGTCCCGCAAATGTCTCGCTCGCGACGCTATCCAGGAGGTCTTGGGCCAACTGGAATCGCGTGGCTGCGTCAAGCTTGATGATCGCTTCGTAGAGAGTGGAGTCCATATCGCCTACCTTACCGAACCACGAGGCGCTCTGCAACCCTGATCTTTGCGCCATGTCATCACGCAAAATGCAGCCTGTCACGCCGCCTTGAGCTTGGAGCCCGGCACCCGTGACGCGCGCACCAGTACCTGACCTTCGAACAGGCGGCGCTGGGTGCGGTAGAACCCGCCCTGCTCGGCGTGCCACGCGCCATCGACCTGCTTCACTGACGCCGCGACCACCAGCACGCCGGATGGCATCGCGATCCGGATTTCCGCGTCCGGGTCCGGATT
>Ga0080064_1001670_pt1 | contig 43104 bp, 40 predicted proteins | sample Subgrocontami54m_FD_69260 | JGI IMG/M metagenome (GOLD analysis project Ga0080064, IMG submission 69260) | Subsurface groundwater microbial communities from S. Glens Falls, New York, USA - GMW46 contaminated, 5.4 m (SPADES assembly) (version 2) ...
GTCGAGCCGCACGCCATCAAGCGACGACCGAAAAACCATCAACTGCTCACGGTTCCACGTCGCCTCGCCCGCGCAGCAATCCTGCGTGCGCGCGAAGCGGCGGCTTAAGGTAGTGCCATGGGACTATGAGCCCTAACCACGCGGCCCACCTGGACGCGCGTGAGGCGTCGCAGTTCTTTTCACCATCGCAGTCGCGCGCCGGTGGCCGCGAACGTTGGGCCTCACGGCGATGACTGGAACTTCAAGATCAGAAAAGAATTACTCGTTCAGGCTTGAAGCTTGGGTAGAAGGCAATGGTCAGCGACACTTGGGATACCTTGCGATTCGTCATATGGAAAATCCGCTTGAAGGCCCTTCTCCTTATGGGGCTCGCCTAGATATTCCTGGCTCCTTTCGATCACATCGTGATCTTTCCGCGGCGGCCGATGAACTCTATGCTAGATTTCTTCGCGGGGATGTTTCGCCTCCGATAGTTGAGCACCGAGAGAAATACCAAGGGTACCGAATCACTGGCACAGTAAGGTTCAAGGTTGGTGCCCTGAAATGGGAGCCAGTCCTAGAACTAAAGAAGATGGAAGAACCCAACAAAGGGCTTCGGCAAACTGTTTCAGGAATTGACACACCGTTTCCACGCAATCTATTTGATACACCAGAAAATGCAGCCCTGTTTGCGTTCAACTATGGCAAACGAATGGTGATGGGTCTTATACAGGGTCTCAAAATCTGAAAGCATCGGACATAGTGATGGCTAACCTAGCACTTCACCCGGCCGCCCGCAAGCGGGCATCCGGTTAGCTTTACGTCAGGCCGCATAATTGGCGACGTGTCTACATTGCCATCTAAAACCCATTTCGGTATTTGCGAAATGGTGGTCATCGGCTGCAACGTGCATGGGTGGAACAAAGAAAACCTTCAACGAGCTGTGCTGACTTACACCATGACCTTCATCTTATTCGGCGTCGCGTTCTTCGTTCTCTCGGTCGTCATGGAAAATGGGCGCATTTACGCTGTGTTGGGAGCGATCGCGCTAGTCTTGGGCATCATTTCTGGCGCCAAGGGTCTTTTCAACTAACGTGCCAAGCTAGCCATGGTAATCTCATCTTGTGCGACGCCTAACCCCTTGGTGAAGCCGACGCGCATGAAGCCGCGCGCGGCTGACCAAGCACGTTGGCCATCATGAATAATCAGCTCCTCATCCGCACAGCCACACGTTGGAAGATCCCGCGCGACCTCGCAGTGGTCGTGATCTCTCGGGACGATCGCTGTATCTATTGTGGTCGAGTGTTCGAGGACTCGTTGAGTCCACGAGCGGGTTATCCGTCGTGGGAACACATTGTCAACGATGAATCACTTGTGAATGCCTCGAACATTGCGCTTTGTTGCATCGGCTGCAACGCAAGCAAGGGCACAAAGCCACTTGAGAAGTGGCTCAACTCAAACTACTGCAGAAAACGCGGAATCACAAGCCACTCAATGGCAGCCGTTGCACTCAGTGTACTTGGCGCGGTCGCGTAATGTTCAGCACTTGCATGCCAAGAGAAACGTGCAAAACTTTGAACTGGCATTTCCTGCTGCGCATGTTCGAGGTTGAAATTCTGAAGGCAGGCAAAGAATGACGGCCAACCCTGCGCTCAAGCGGGACTGCGCAAAAGCGGGCAGCCCCTTAGCTCCACTACCACGCATCGAACCGGCTGGTGCTGAAACGCACGCGCAACGCGGACAAGGCCCCGCCTGCTCGCAAAAATCCGCCTGGCACTGGAACAACCCGATGCAGCTCAGTTCCGGCCGGCGTGGGCTACGGGACTGTAGCCGCCAGCCGCACCGGGATGCGGCGCGAGCCGAAGGCCTTGTCGAAGTGCTGATAGCGGCCGGCGATCGCCCCGCCGCATTCCCGGCAATGCCCGTCCTCGGTAACGCGATAGTCGAGGATGTTGTACCAGTCGCGCACGATCAGGGCCTTGGCGCAGTGTGGGCAGGAAGTGGTGCCGCCCTTGGTGTCGTGCACGTTGCCGGTGTAGACGTAATGCAGCCCGTGTCCGAGCGCGATCCGCCGCGCGCGCGCAAGCGTGGCCGCGGGCGTCGCCGGGACGTCGGTCATTTTCCAGTCCGGATGGAAGGCGGAGAAATGCAGCGGCACGTCCGGCCCCAGTTCCTGCGCGATCCAGGTGCACATCGCCTCGAGTTCGGCATCGCTGTCGTTCTTGCCTGGAATCAGCAACGTCGTGATCTCGAACCACACCCCGGTCTCGTGCTTCAGATATTTCAGCGTCTCCAGCACCGGCGCGAGGTGGGCGCCGGTCAGCTTGACGTAGAACTCATCGGTGAAGGCTTTGAGATCGACGTTGGCAGCGTCCATCTTGGCGTAGAACTCGCGCCGCGGCGCGTCGTGCATGTAGCCCGCGGTCACCGCCACCGTCTGCACGCCCACGGCGTGGCAGGCGTCGGCCACGTCCATGGCGTACTCGGCGAAAATCACCGGATCGTTGTAGGTGAAGGCCACGCTCTTGCAGCCCAGTCTTTGCGCCGCCTGCGCAATCTCTACCGGGCTGGCCGCGTCGGCAAGGCTGTCCATGTCGCGCGATTTGGAGATGTCCCAGTTCTGGCAGAACTTGCAGGCGAGGTTGCAGCCGGCGGTGCCGAAGGAGAACACGCTCGATCCAGGATAAAACTGGTTCAGCGGTTTCTTCTCGATCGGATCGACGCAAAAGCCGGACGAGCGCCCATAGGTGGTGAGCAGCATGCGATCGCCCTCGCGCATGCGCACAAAGCACAGGCCGCGCTGGCCTTCGTGCAGGCGGCAGTCGCGCGGGCACAGGTCGCACTGCATCCTGCCGTCCTCCAGCATGTGCCACCAGCGCGCGGGGTATTGGCTTTCGGCAACGCTCATGTTCCGTCGTCCTTACCCGTTTCTTCCTTCCATTTCAGCACGCGATAGCGCTGGATGCGGCATTTCGCCGTGCTCACCTCCGGCGACAGGCCGGCCTTGCGTTTGAGTTCGGCGACGAACTGCTCCGCATCGGGCAGGCTTTCCCAGACCTGCGGCAGGAAAGTGCCGCGCGCCTCGCCGTATTCCAGGATCAGGCCGTCTTCGCCCGGCCGCAACTGCGCGATCAGATCGGCGTGATCGGCAAAGGCGAGCAGCTTGGGCGTGGACAAGAGCGATACCTCGATGCGCGTGCCGGCGAGTTCTGCGCGTGTGAGCGGCGGGAAGCGGGGGTCCGACAGCGCCGCGGCGCGGGCATTGTGGCTAACGTCCTCCCCCAGCGGCCGATGGGCTTCCAGGCTGCCGATGCAGCCGCGCAGCCTGCCGTTCTGGGTCAGCGTGCCGAACGTCGCTCGCGCCGGCTTGAGCCAGGGCTCGTCGGGCAGCAGCTTCAGTTTGGCCACGCCCAGCGCAGCCTCGATGCTGTTCCTCGCGATGTCGAGCAGCGTGCGGCCGTGTGCCTCGCCGAAACTCGGCGCCCCGTCCCAGAACGCAAACGAAGCGTAGCCCACGACCCGCCCGCGTCCGCCGGCGGTGTCGCCGGAATTGCGCAGGTCGAGCAACTCCACGTTCAGCTTATGACGCTTGGCCGCAAGCAGCATACCCGCGACCGGCGTCGCGCCGCAGGCCTGTTCGTGGTCGATGTCGGTGGAGCAGTCCAGGATCGCCTGGGCGGTGCCGCGGTCAATGGCGCGAGCCTCATCGTATGGATGGTAGTGCGACAGGTCCGAACTGATGACGATCAGGGTTTCGGCGCCCCCCCAAAGCCTGTCGATCACCTCGGCCACTTGTTCCGGCGTGGCCGCTCCCACGGCCAAAGGCACCAGGTTGAATTCACCCAGCACGCGCTGCAGGAACGGCAACTGTACCTCCAGCGCATGCTCTTCGGCATGCACCGCGCCGCTCACCACCACTTGGGGCAGGCCGGCGAGCGACGCGATCGCCTCCCGGTCGATCAGCACCTTGCCCAGCGGCGTTTCGAACGCCGCCGCCTCGGGCAAGGCGAGCCCGCGCACCGGCACGCGGTGGCAGGGGCCGAGCAGCACCACGCGGCGCACGATCCCGCGCGCCGGGCGCAGCCTGTCGTAGGCTTCGGCGGCGACGCTGCCGGAATAGATGTAGCCCGCGTGCGGCACGATCAGCGCCTTGGGAAAGCCGGGCGCCAAGCCGCCGCCGACGCTATGGCCAAGCATGTCATCGACTTCCCGCGCCAGCTCGCGTGGACTGGCGGGGTAAAAGGTGCCGGCGACGGCGGCGGGACGAATGGAAGCCATGGCTTCTACATGGGGGTGACCATGCTTAATTCTAGGCCGGCGAACTGCCGGGTCAAGCTCGACTGCCTCCCCCGCATTCCTCGCATTCAGCCCTCGAGCAGCTCCAGCACGCCTTGCAACGCGGCGATTACGGCTTGCCTGCGCACGCTCTCGCGGTCGCCTTTGAACTGCCGCGTTTCGGCGTTGAGCGCCCCCTCCTTTGCCGCCCAGCCGAAGCACACCATCCCCACTGGCTTTTCCGGCGAACCGCCGGTCGGGCCGGCGATGCCGGTGATTGCCACCGCCACCTGCGCGCGGCTGTGCGCCAGCGCTCCGGCCGCCATCTCGCGCGCCGTGTGCTCGCTCACTGCCCCCTGCGCGGCAAGCGTGCGAGCGCTCACCCCCAGCATTTCCTGCTTGGCCGCGTCGGAATAGGTGACAAAACCACGCTCGAACCAGTCCGAACTGCCGGATATGGCCGTAACCGCCTGCGCGACCCAGCCGCCGGTGCAGGATTCGGCCGTGGCAAGCATCACGCCTTGCGCCTTCAACTTTGCGCCGACGAGCGTCGCGAGGGCGGTAAGGGTGTCAGAGGACATCCGGCATCAACCAATCACGGCCTTGCATACGGCCATGGCCAGCAGCGTATAGAACGCCGCGAGGATATCGTCGAACATCACGCCCAGTCCGCCTTTCAACTGAGCGTCGACCTGGCGGATCGGCGGCGGCTTGAGCACATCGAAGAAGCGGAAACCGAAAAACGCGAACGCCTGCCACTGCCAGGCGGGAGGCGTCAGCATCAGCACCAGCTGGAACGCGACAATCTCGTCCCAGTTCATGCCGCTGTGGTCGGCAATACCCAGGTCTCGCCCGGTGCGCGCGCAGGCCCACACGCCGAGCACGAACATGGCCGCGACGAACGCGAGCATGCCTAGCGGCCCGTAGGGCGCCAGCAGGTCGCGCGCAATCCAGTACACGGGAAAGCCGAGCAGCGTGCCCACCGTGCCGGGCGCGAACGGCGACAGCCCCGTGCCGAAACCGAGCGCGATGAACCGCGCCGGGTGCGCCAGCATGAAGCTTGCGGTGGGACGCAGAATAGCGTCAGCTGCCAAAGTGATCGAACCCCTTGCGCGCGATTTGCATGATCTTTCCGGCCGCATCGTACACCGACACCAGCCCTGGATCACCGGCGCTGACCGTGCCGATACGCGTTAGGGATAGCCCCAACTCGCTCGCGACCGCGGCGACCCGGGGACGCGCGTCCGGGTTGGCAGTGAACGCCAGCTCGTAATCGTCACCGCCGGCCAGGAGGCATTCCTGCGCCAAACCTTCATCGGCGCAAGCTGCCAGCGCACGCGAGCGCGGCAATGCCGCGTAGCGCAGTTCAAGCGCCACGCCGGAGCGCTCGCCGATGTGGCCGAGATCGGCCACCAGGCCGTCCGAGACATCGATGGCGCTCGAGGCCAGCCCGCGCAACGCCTGGCCCAGCGCTATGCAGGGCACCGGCGTGTGCAGGCGCGCAAGGCAATGCGCCAGTGCCGCATCGGACAAGCGCGCACGCGCGCCTAGGTGCGCCAGCGCCAGCCCGGCGTCGCCGGTGCAGCCCGAGAGCCAAACGTCGTCCCCGGTTTTGGCGCCGTCGCGGCGCAAGGCCGCTTCCGGCGGCACCGCTCCCATTACGGTAATCGAGATGTTGCGCGGCCCGCGTGTGGTGTCGCCGCCGATCAGCTCCACCCCGAAGGCGTCGGCCAAGGCGAAAAACCCCTGGGTAAACTGCGCGAGCCAAGTCTCGTCGGCCTCGGGCAGGGCAAGCGCCAGGGTGGCGTAGCGCGGCGCGGCGCCCATCGCCGCGAGATCGGAAAGATTCACCGCCAGAGCCTTGTGGCCCAGCTTGGCCGCGTCGGCGCCGGCGAGAAAATGCCGCCCCTCGACCAGCATGTCGGTGGAAATCGCGAACAGCGCGCCCGCCTCCGGAGCGATCAAGGCGCAGTCGTCGCCCACGCCCAGCAGCGCGCGCTTCACCGGGCGGGTGAAATAGCGGCGGATGATATCGAATTCGGAAGCCAACGCGCCCCACGCGGTGAATGTAAAGCGGACCTAGTGTCCCGAATCGCTAATTCGCTGAAGAAAAGACGCCGAGAATCGACGCCATACGGCGTTGCAAATGCTCGCAAGGTGTCCAACCTTGCTGCGCTTTGCGCCTTGTCTGGCGCCGATTTCGCCGCTTTTCTGTTTCAGCCGGTATTGCCTTGCCAGATATTTGTTCAACGAACTAACGATTCGGGACACTAGGCCGCGGCCTTGCCACCGCCCGCCCTGCGCGCCTTGACCTCGGCCGGGCGCAGGCTTGCGGCAAGCTTGTCGAGCACGCCGTTGACGTACTTGTGGCCATCGGTACCGCCGTAGGACTTCGCCAGCTCCACCGCCTCGTTGATCACTACCCTGTAGGGCACGTCGGGCACATGGGCGAGCTCGTAGGCGCCGATCAGCAGCACACCGCGCTCCACCGGGGAGAGCTCATCGACGGGACGGTCGAGCAATGGACGGAACGCGGCTTCGAGCTCGGCGGCATCGGCAATGACGCCGTTGAGCAACCGCTCGAGATACTTCTGATCGGCCTTGTCGTAGCCCTTGAACTCGGCCAGGTGCGCGCGTATCTGGTCGGCATGCTCCTCGGCAAGCAGCCACTGGTACAAACCCTGCAACGCCAGCGCGCGCGCCTTATGCCGTGCGTTTTTCATTCCTGATTTCCCTGGCCAGATTGGCCATCTCTACCGCCACCTCGGCGCAATCGGTGCCCTTCTGCCGTACCCGCGCCAGTGCCTGCTCCTCGGTATCGGTGGTGAGTATGCCGTTGGCGACCGGCACGCCCGCGTCGAGCTGCACCTGGGTGATGCCGGCGGCGGACTCGTTGGACACGACCTCGAAGTGATAAGTATCGCCGCGCACCACCGCGCCGAGCGCGATCAGCGCATCGTAGTGGCCGGTGGCGGCGAGCTTTTGCAGCGCGAGCGGCATCTCCAGCGCGCCGGGCACGCTTACCAGGGTGATACGGCCGGACGCGACGCCAAGCGCGGCGAGGCGCTCCAGGCAAGCGGCGAGCAAACCGGTGCCGATGGCCTCGTTGAAGCGGCCGCGCACGACCGCGATGCGCAGATCCGCCCCGTGCAAACCTGGCTCGATCTGCCTCATGGTCCCGCCTTCGTCCCGCGCTGCGGCTGCACGTACTCGGCCACTTCCAGGTCCCAGCCGGCCATGCTGGGCATTTTGCGCGGTGTCGCCATCAGCCGCATCTTGCTTACATCCAGATCGCGCAAAATCTGCGCGCCGATGCCATAGGTCAAAAGCTCCATTTTCGCCGCCGCACGCGGCTTGGCTGCACTGGCGACGCGCTCGGCAAGCTGCGCCGCGCTTTCGGCGCAATTGAGCAGCACCACGACGCCGCTGCCGGCAGCGCCGATCGCCGCCAGCGCCTCGTGCACGCCCCAGGAATGCGCACCCGGCGCGCCATCGAGCAGGTCGAGCATGGACAGCGGCTCGTGCACGCGCACCAGGGTGGGGGTATCGGCGTCGATGTCCCCGCGCACCAGCGCCAGGTGCGTCGCGCCTGAGATCTTCTCGCGATAGGCGATCATGCGAAAGCCGCCGTGCGCGGTGACGATCTCGCGCTCGGCCACGCGCTCGACCAGCGACTCCGTCTGGCTGCGGAAGTGAATCAGATCGGCAATGGTGCCGATTTTCAGACCGTGCGCTTTGCCGAACTCGATCAGGTCCGGCAGTCTGGCCATGGCGCCATCGTCTTTCATGATTTCGCAGATCACCGCGGCGGGTGTGAGGCCGGCCAGCGCAGTCAGGTCGCAACCGGCTTCAGTGTGCCCGGCGCGCACCAGCACGCCGCCGGGCTCCGCCGCGATCGGGAATACATGCCCGGGCTGGACGATGTCCTCCGGCTTCGCCCCGGGCGCCACCGCCACCTGCACGGTGCGGGCGCGGTCGTGCGCGGAAATCCCGGTGGTGACCCCGGTGGCCGCCTCGATCGAAACGGTAAATGCCGTGCCGTGGGAGGAACGGTTCTCCTGTGCCATCGGCGGGAGTTGCAGTTGGCGGCAGCGTTCCTCGGTCAGGGTAAGGCAGATCAGGCCGCGCGCGAACCTGGCCATGAAGTTGATTGCCTCGGGCGTGACGAAATCCGCGGCGAACACGAGATCGCCCTCGTTCTCGCGATCTTCCTCATCCACCAGGATCACCATCTTGCCGGCCTTGATGTCGGCGATGATTTCCTCGGTGCGGCTGATGCTGGTGTTCGATTGATGGTCGAACAGGCGATGGACCTGGTTCATTTGGCGGCACTCCATTCGGGACCAAGCGATTATAAGTGCTTATTGCAAAAACGAGGGAACCGGATGGGAATGCAACAGGCCGACCTGGCGGGGGCGACCCGGCGGCCGCCTTTCGTTCCTTCCTTCCCTAGTAGTCCTGGTATTGCCTGCCCAAACCTACGAAGGGCGGCTCCCTTCCGACCAGCGCCTCCAGCATGATCAGCTCCGCATCGCTATGGTTCTTCACCGGCGCAGCTTCGATCATCTTGATCGGCATCTCGCCGCGGGCGTAAATGTAGCGCGGCGCTTCGTGATGGGTGGTCTTCACCGTTTCCCTGGCCGCGGGCATATTGCTTGCCTGCAGGTCCGCCACGCCGTAGCAGGTACAGGCGTAGGTGCGCTCGGCCTCGGCTTCAAGGTAAACGCCGGTGCCGCGGATGCCTATGGTGGCGGTGGGGGTCGCGATGCTGCGCCGTCCGCGGCCAAACACCGACAGCAGCTTGCCCGTGACCAGCCGCAGCGACGCAACCAGCGCCCCGCTGCCTGCGGTATGCAATTCGCTGTTCTCGCGCAGCAGAAACGCATCCTTGCCGACAACAAACACCGCCAGGCCGCCGCTCGCGGTCACGACGCTGTCACCGGGCGTCACCATGGCACCGGTCCTTGCCGCGCTGCCATTGATCAGCACTTCGCCCTTGCTCATTACCACGCCGCTTGACTGCTTGCGCGCAGCCAGCACATCGCGCAGCAGCAGCGGCGCAATTGCGCCGCCCAGCAGCGCGCGTTTGAGCCACTCACGCCGCCTGCGCGTAAAAGTATCGCTGTCTCGCGTCATTGCCCGTCTTGCCTACTTATCGCGCAGTTCGCGCCGTAGAATCTTGCCTATCGGCGTCTTCGGCAGGGTTTCGCGGAACTCCACGTGCTTCGGAATTTTGTAGCCGGTAAGCTCGCGCTTGCAGTGCGCGATCACGGAATCTATGCTCAGGCCCGGGTCTTTTTTCACTATCACCACTTTCACCGCCTCGCCCGATTTGTCGTCGGGCACGCCCACCGCCGCGCACTCGAGCACGCCGGGGTGCATCGCCACCACGCCCTCGATCTCGTTCGGATAGACGTTGAAGCCCGATACCAGGATCATGTCCTTCTTGCGGTCGGTGATGGTGACATAGCCTTTGGCGTTGATATTGCCGACATCGCCGGTCTTGAGCCAGCCGTCCTGCAGCACCTTGGCGGTTTCCCCTGGCAGCTGCCAGTAACCCTTCATCACCTGCGGCCCGCGGATGCAGATCTCTCCGGTGGATTTCTCGATGTCGCCTTCACCGGTCCACGCCGGCAGCTCCCTGAAATCGTCGTCGCGGATCGAGAACTCGGTCGAGGATAGCGGCAGTCCGATGGTGCCGTTCCACGGCGTGCCCAGCGGATTGATGCTGGCCGCGGGAGAGGTCTCGGTGAGGCCGTAGGCCTCGGTGAGATAGTGGCCGGTGATCTGCTGCCATTTTTCCGCCACCGGCTTTTGCACTGCCGCGCCTCCGCCAACCACGACCTTGAGCCCGGAGAAATCGAGCGCACTGAACCCGGGCGTGTTCAAGAGTCCGTTGAACAGCGTGTTTACGCCGGTCAGCACCGACCACTTCCATTTCGCCAATTCCTTGACGAACGCCGGCAGGTCGCGCGGATTGGTGATCAACACGTTGACCACGCCAAGGCTCATGAAATAGAGCGTCGTCGTCAGGCAGAAAATGTGATACATCGGCAGCGGCGAAATCACGATTTCCTCGCCTTGCTTCAGATTGCCGCCGATCCAAGCGCCGGCCTGCTCGATGTTGGCGAGGATGTTGCGGTGGGTCAGCATGGCGCCCTTGGACAAGCCCGTGGTGCCCCCGGTGTACTGCAGGAAGGCGATGTCCTCGTGCGTCAGGCTGATCGGCGCGAGCTGGGTGCCGGCGCCGCGTGCCAACGCCGCGCGCATGGTCACGGCGCCATCGATACGCCAGTCCGGCACCATTTTTTTCACCCGCTTGACGACAAAGTTGACGATCCAGCGCTTGGGCAGCGGCAGCATGTCGCCGAGTTGCGTGGTGATCACATGCTCGACCTGGGTTTTCTGGATCACCTGCTGCAGCGTGTTGGCGAAGTTCTCGACGATGACCATGGCCTTGGCGCCGGAATCCTTCAGTTGATGCTCGAGTTCGCGCGGCGTATACAGCGGATTGACGTTGACCACCGTCATGCCGGCGCGCAGGATGCCGATAAGCGCCACCGGGTACTGCAGCAGATTGGGGCTCATGACGGCGACGCGCTCGCCCTTGTTCATTCCCGGCAGACTCTGCAGGAACGCGGCAAAGTCGCGGCTGTGCCGTTCGACATCGGCATAGCTCATGCTGCAGCCGAAGTTGTTGTATGCCGGCTTGTCGGCGAACTTGCCGCAGATGGTCTCGATCATTTCCGGAATGGAACCATAGCGGCTAGTGTCGATCTCCGCCGGAACGCCCGCGGGATATTCCTTCAACCAGATTTTTTCGGCCATGGGTTTCTCCCTGTTCGGATGAGCGAGATTACTTGCACGTGCGATCGATGCGTACGCGCATCTCCTTTTGCCGGCGCATGAACTGATCGAGCACCTCTTTATCGGCCCCGGCCTTGATGCGCCGGTCGATGTCGGCCAGTTCCTCGGTGTAGTTCTCGCACCTGGCCTGATGTATCGCCTGCTCGCGCTCGCGGCGCCTGGCCGCGCTTTCCTGTTGCCGCTGCGGGTCGGCTTTGCCCTCGGAAGAAACGGCGTCGATCATCGGACCCGTGCACGGCCGCTCCTGGAACTGATTGCCGCAGCGGTACATTTTCTTCTGCGCCAGCGCGGCGCTGCAACTGCAGGCGATTGCAAATGCCACGATCAGTCGGATCATAATTCCCTCTCCGGGTTGCGTTTGGAGCTTATTGCAAGAATACGTAATCCTTCCCCTCGTGCTCCCCTAAGCAGGAGACAGTCTCGGCAATTCTGAAACCGCTTCTTCGCAGCGAAGCGCGGCTGCACCCACTACGGCGTCCGCTGTGTCGAAGCTTGTCCGCGATCGGATGCCGTACCGCCATGGTACCGCTTCGACCGTCTCAGTTCCAGTGCGGGCGCAGCGCGCGCTTCCGCCTAGGATTTCAATGCCCGCCGCAGCAGCACGCGCATGGCCTGCGCACGATGCTCATCGTAACCACCGCGCTCCAGCCCCAGAGGAATCGAGCGCAACGCCAGTTCGCAATAAAGGTGCAAGGCGTCCGGGCCGACGCGGGCAAGTTCGGCGAGGTGCTTTTCCAGCGTGCCGATGTCGCCGCGCGAGTACGTGCCTGCGAGGCCCTGCGCCAGGCCCGAGCGCTCGATCGAGGCCGCGGTACCGCGCAGGAGCGGCAGCAGCGCGCGTATCGTCTGCTCGCGCTCGATGCCGAAACTCTGCCAGAGTTCGACCGCCTGGTTCAGCAGGGTGATGACGAAACCCGCAGCGTAATGCGCTGCGGCGTGATAGCGCGCACGGCAGCCGGGCGGCAGGCGTATGGTGCGGCAGCGCAGAGCCTGCGCCAGCTGTTCCAGTTGCGGCAACAGCGGCGCCTCGGCCTCGATGGCGATCGTGCAGCCCGGCAGTCCGGCAAGCGCCACTTCCGGATCGGCAAATAGCTGCAACGGATGAAAACCGCCGATCTGTGCGCCGGCGAGCGCGGCGGGCGTAAGCGCAGCCACCTCGGTTGCCCCGCTGCAATGGATCACGGCCACGTCCTCGCGCCACTTGAGACTGGCAGCGACTGCGGCAATCGCATCGTCCGGAACCGTGACGAAAACCAGGTCGCTGCGATCGACGACATCCTGTACGTTCGCAACCGCCCGGCAACCGGCAATCCTTGCCGCCAGCTGTTCGGCCGAACCCAAGCTGCGGCTGGCGGCGACGGCGACCCGCTGCCCGCTCTCGGCCAGGCCCCAGGCCAGGCCTTTGGCTACACGGCCCGCGCCGATGAAGCCGATGCGAGGAAGAATCCTATCTTGCGATTGCATTTGGTCCCTTTCTCGCAGTGGCCCCTGCCCCGCCGTGGCTCAAGCGCGCAGGCCGCAAACGAGACTGCCCACAGCAGCGGGGCAAGGCCAAGCGCCGCGAGCGCGCGCCATTAAACGCTGCGTTCCGCTTCCTTGCGCGCGCGCAGCTGCCGGGCGAGATCGAGCACCACCTGCGCCAGCGCGACCCCGTCCTCCTCCGAATGCATGATCGTCGGCGCCACCGCGACTTCAATGCCGCAGGAGCGGATGCCATCGGCCGCCGCCTCGTCCAGACTGTCGATCACGAATCCATCGATCAACCGGTAATATTCGAGCGCCGCCCTGCGCGCCGATACCTCATGGCCCAGCTCCTGCATCATTTTTCCGGCCGCGCCCCTGAGCGCACGGTCGCCGACGATGGGACTCACTGCAATCACCGGCACGCCCCGTTCGAGCAGCAGCTCGCGCATGCCGTGCACCGCCAGGATCGGCTGAATCGTGTGATAGGGGTTGGCCGGACACAGCACAATCGCCTCGAGATCGGGCGCGTACAACGCTTCCAGGACTTCGTCTGGAATGCGCGCCACATCGGCGCCGGCATACAGAAAGCTTTTCACCACGGGCCCGCACTCCAGCTCGGTGAGGTATTCGTGGTAGCTTACATGCCCGTACTCGGTGACCACCACGGTGCGCACCGGGTCGTTACTCATCGGCAGCACGCGGGCGTCGATACCCAGCGTCTTGCAGAAACGCAGCGTAACCTGGCTGAGCGGATATTCCTGGCGCAAGGCCTCGGTGCGCAGCAGCGGCAGCGCGAACGAGCGATCGCCGACGCGGACCCGATGCTCGGAGCCCAGGCGATGCAACATGTCATGCAGCACGTAAGTCTCGCCGGCGGGTTCCCAGCCGGCCGCGGGGCTGGCGATCCCGGCGAGCGTGTACAACATGGTGTCGATGTCGGGCGAGAACGCCAGGCCGAAGACCTCGTGGTCGTCACCGGTATTGACGATGACGGCAAGATCCTTGCCGCGCAGGCGCCGCAAACCGTCGGCGAGCTTGGCACCGCCCACCTGACCTGACAACGCGACGACTGTTCCCATTGGCCTCCCCGCTTTTGATGCCCGAATTGTAGACGACACGGCCGCGGAACGCGCGCGCGGCGAATTCCCCCGCCGCCGACGGCCCGGCTTCCTCCCGGGAATCTTATACCTGAACCGCCCGCCGCAGCCCGGCAGCAATCCCGACTGCGCTTGCGCAGGAGCATTTTCAACGCAGAGGAGGTGCGCCGCGACTGCGTGCCTGCTGCTTCCGCTATACTCGAAACCGGTTTTGCGGCAGGCGCCAAAAAATCCCCTTCCATTCGCCATGCCAAGAGGATTCAGCACATGCTTGTTCAAAGGGCAAGATTCGCCGTTGCCATTCTGTTCTGCGCGGCTTTGTCGTTGACCGGCGCGATTTCCGCGCACGCGGCCGAACTGCGCATCGGCCTGGCGGCCGACGTGACCTCGCTCGACCCGCATTTCCTCAATGTCGCACCCAACAACAACGTTGCCTGGCATGTATTCGATGCCCTGGTGCACGTGGATGCGAATGCGCGCCTCATTCCGGGCCTGGCCGTGTCCTGGCGCGCCACCGATCCGGCCACCTGGGAGTTCAAGCTGCGCCGCGGCGTCAAGTTCCACGACGGCTCGGATTTCACTGCCGAGGACGTGATCTTCTCGCTGGAACGCCCGGCAACGCTGGCGGCGAGCCCCGGCCCGTTCACCGGCTTCGTCAAACCCATCATTGCCAAGAAGGTCGTCGACCCCTGGACGCTGCAGCTCAAAACCGTTGCGCCCTACGCGATGCTGCCCTACGACCTCAACTCGATATTCATCGTGTCGAAGAAGGCGGCAGCCAGCGCGAGCACCGGGGATTTCAACAGCGGCAAGGCGGCCATAGGCACCGGCCCGTACAAGCTCGTGCGCTTTGCCCGCGGCGACCGCATCGAGCTCGCGCGCAACGACGGCTACTGGGGCGGACAAAATGGCAGGCCCGCAAGCTGGGACAAGGTGACGCTGCGCATCCTGCCCGCGGATACCGCGCGCATCGCCGCGCTGCTCGCGGGCGACGTGGATGCGATCGAGAATATTCCCAGCGCCGATCTGACCCGGCTCAAGGCGAACCCGAAGTTCCGGCTGGAGCAGAAGGTATCGTGGCGCACCCTGTTCCTGCATATGGATCAGTACCGCGACCATCCGCCTCACTTGAGCGACAAAGCGGGAAAGCCACTCGCGAAGAACCCGTTCAAGGATGCGCGCGTAAGACTGGCCGTGTCCAAGGCGATCAACCGCCGCGCGCTCGTGGAGCGCGTGATGGAAGGCTATGCCATAGCCGCGGGCAACCTGGTCTCGCCGCCGGTATTCGGCCATGTCGCCGCGCTTAAACCCGAAATATATGACCCGCAAGCGGCGAAAAAGCTGCTCGCCGATGCCGGTTATCCCGATGGATTCGCGCTCACCCTGCACGCGCCCAACAACCGCTACGTCAACGACGAACAGCTGGCGCAGGCGGTGGCGCAGATGCTGGCGCGGGTCGGCATCCAGACCCGGGTGGAGACCATGCCTGCGAGCGTGTATTTCGGCAAGGCGCGCGCCGGCGAATTCGCTTTCGCCTTGCTCGGCTGGGGATCATTCTCTGGCGATCTGGCGCTGCGCGCCCTCCTCGCCACGCCCAATGCCGACAAGGGCTATGGCGCCTGGAACTGGGGCCGTTACTCCAATCCGAACATGGATGCGCTGCTCGAGCAGGGTTTCGCTGCCTTGGAGGAAAAAAAGCGCGAGGCCCTGGCGCGCGCAGCGGCAACCCTCGCGCTCAAGGACGTGCCGGTGATACTCCTGCACCACCAGCTCGCGTCCTGGGCTATGAAAACAGGCATCGCCTACGGCGCCCGCACCGACGAATACACTTTCGCCCACGATTTCGGACCGCGGTAAACGCATCGGGTTTCCAATGCTCGCATTCATCATCCGCCGGCTGCTGCAAAGCGCGCTGGTGCTGTACTTCATGTCGCTGCTGGTGTTCGTCGGCGTGTATGCGATCGGCAATCCGGTGGACATCCTGATCAACCCGCAAGCCGATCAGGCCGACATCGCGCGCGCCGTCGCCGCGCTCGGGCTGGACCAGCCGCTATGGCAACAGTACCTGATTTTCCTGAAGCAGGCGCTGCGCGGAGACTTGGGCAAGTCCTTCGCCTACAACATCCCGGCAATCCAGTTGATCCTGGAGCGCATGCCGGCCACGCTGGAGCTGGCGCTGGCGGCCACCGGCATGGCGGTGCTGCTCGGCATCCCGCTCGGCCTGTGGGCCGGCCTTGCGCCCGGCTCCTGGCCGGGCAAACTGATCATGACCGGCTCCATCCTCGGCTTCTCCCTGCCCACTTTCTGGGTCGGCCTGATGCTGATCATGGTATTCGCGGTCGAGCTCGGCTGGCTGCCTTCCAACGGCCGCGGTCCGACCACCGATCTCCTCGGGGTTCCGGTGAGTTTTCTTTCGTGGGAGGGGATCAGGCACCTCATGCTGCCGGCCATCAACCTGGCACTGTTCAAGCTCTCGCTCATCATCCGCCTGACGCGCGCCGGCGCGTGCGAGGCGCTGCTGCAGGACTACGTCAAATTCGCGCGCGCCAAGGGCCTGACCGAAGCGCGCGTGGTCGGCGTGCACGTGTTGAAGAACATCATGATCCCCATCGTCACGGTGATCGGCCTGGAGTTCGGCTCGGTGATCGCGTTCGCCATCGTCACCGAGTCGATTTTCGCCTGGCCCGGCATGGGCAAGCTGATCATCGACTCGATCAACGTGCTCGACCGGCCGGTGATCGTCGCCTACCTGCTCGTCATCGTGAGCCTGTTCATCCTGATCAACCTCGCCGTGGACATCGTCTACTCGCTGCTCGATCCGCGGGTGCGCGTCAGCGAGGCGAAGGCATAGGCAATGCAGCGCGAACAAACGCCTTTGCAGCGCACCGTCGCCGACTTCGCCCGCGGCAGGCTTGCGCTGGCCGGGCTGGCGCTGCTCGCACTGATTCTGCTCGTCGCCCTGTTCGCGCCCCTGATCTCACCGCAAGATCCCTACGACCTGGCGCAACTCGACGTGCAGGACAGCCGCCTGCCGCCCGGCTCCAGGTCGGGCGAGGGCATGACCTTCTGGCTCGGCAGCGACGACCAGGGCCGCGACATCCTGTCCGGCATTTTCTACGGCCTGCGCATCAGCCTGGCGGTGGGCGTGGCAAGCACCCTGTGCGCAGTAATCATCGGCCTCGCCATGGGTCTGTGCGCAGCCTATTTCGGCGGACGCACCGATGGCATCATCATGCGGCTCGTCGACATCCAGTTGTCATTTCCCGCGATCCTGATCGCCCTCATCCTGCTCGCCCTGCTCGGACAGGGGATAGGAAAAACGATTTTCGCGCTGATCATGGTGCAATGGGCTTACTATGCGCGCACCGTGCGCGGCACGGCGCTGATCGAGCGCCAAAAGGCGTACATCGAGGCGGCCAGGTGTCTGGCGCTGCCGCCCGCGCGCATCGTGTTTCGCCATCTGCTGCCGAATTGCCTGCCGCCGCTGATCGTCATCGCGACGGTGCAGGTGGCGGCGGCGATCGCACTGGAGGCGACCCTGTCCTATCTCGGCATCGGCGTCCCCATCACCGAGCCCTCGCTTGGCCTCTTGATCAAGAACGGCTTCGATTACATGCTCTCGGGCAAGTACTGGATCAGTTTCTTCCCCGGCATCGCCCTCGTCCTGACCATCGTCAGCATCAATCTGGTCGCCGATCAGCTGCGCGACGTGCTCAATCCGCGGCTGCAGAAATGAATAGACCACCGACCAGGAAAAACTTGAAAGGGACGAAGGAAATCAAGAACAGGATTTCCCTTTGTGTCCTTCGCGCCCCTCGGGGTGAGTGCATTTCCCGCTCAATCCAATGACCGACGCAACGCTGCGGGTGGAGAACCTGCGCACGCATTTTTTCACCGCGCGCGGTGTGCTGAAGGCGGTGGAGGACGTGAGCTTCTCGGTCGCGCCGGGAAAGATTCTCGGCTTGGTGGGCGAATCCGGCTCGGGCAAATCCATGACGGGCTTCTCCATCATGGGCCTGGTCGATCCGCCCGGGCGGGTGGCGGCCGGGCGCATCCTGCTCGGCGGCCGCGACCTGCTTACGCTTGCGCCAAACGAAATGCGCAAGGTCCGCGGCGACCGCATCGCCATGATCTTCCAGGATCCGATGATGACGCTGAACCCGGTGCTGCGCATCGATACCCAGATGATAGAGGCGATACAAGCGCATGCAGACGTCGGCCGGGCGGCGGCACTGGGACGTGCGCGCGACGCGCTCGCGCGCGTCGGCATCCCTTCACCCGAGGAGCGTCTCCTCGCCTACCCGCACCAGTTCTCTGGCGGCATGCGCCAGCGCGTGGCGATCGCCATCGCGCTTCTGAACAAACCTGATTTGATCATCGCCGACGAGCCGACCACGGCGCTGGACGTCACCATCCAGGGGCAGATCTTGTTCGAAATGCAGAAACTCGCGCGCGAGTCCGGCACCGCCCTCATCTGGATCACCCACGACCTGTCGGTAATTGCCGGACTGGCGGACGAAATCTCGGTCATGTATGCAGGACGCATCGTCGAGCATGGAAGCGTCGATCAGGTGCTCGATGCGCCGCTGCATCCCTATACGCACGGACTGATAGCCTCGGTGCCCAGCGGCAGCCGCCGGGGCGAGCCGTTGCGGCAGATCCCGGGCATGACGCCCTCGCTGCTCGATCCCGCCCCCGGCTGCGCCTTCCGCGAGCGCTGCACCCGTGCCGACGGTGCCTGCTCGCAGGATCCCGCATTGTCCAGCCCGGTCGCCGGCAGGCAGGTGCGCTGCTTCCATCCTCTCACCCAGAGCACGGCTGCATGAGCGCGCTGCTCGCGCCCTTGCTCGAACTGCGCGGGATGTCCAAGCGCTTCGTCAGAACCCTGGACACCGCCGCGAAGCTCGCCAATCTGCTCGGCGCCAACGCGCGCGAGGAAATCGTGCGCGCGGTGGATGCGGTCGATCTTGCGGTGCAGGCGGGCGAAGTCGTGGGCCTGGTGGGCGAATCCGGCTGCGGCAAGTCCACGCTGGCGCGCCTCGCCGCGGGCTTGCTCGAGCCTTCCGCGGGCACGCGCCTGTGGCAGGGCGAGGAAGTCGCGCAACTGCCCGCTTCGATGCAGCGCGCGATCCAGCTCAAGATCCAGATGATTTTCCAGGATCCGTATGCCTCGCTCAATCCGCGCATGCGTGTGGCCGATATCGTCGGCGAGGCGCCGGTGGTGCACGGTCTGATCGGGCAGCGCGAACAGAAGGAGTATGTGGCAGAGCTACTCGCGCGCGTCGGCCTCGATGCGTCGCTCCTCGACCGCTTTGCGCACCAGTTCTCCGGCGGACAGCGCGCTCGCATCGGCATTGCCCGGGCGCTGGCGGTCAAGCCGGAATTCCTGGTATGCGACGAGGCCGTGGCAGCGCTCGATGTTTCGATCCAGGCGCAGGTGCTCAATCTGTTCATCCGGCTGCGCAAGGAGTTCAACCTCACCTATCTTTTCATCAGCCACGACCTTGGCGTGGTGCAGTACCTTTCGGACCGCGTCGTGATCATGTATCTGGGACGCGTGGTCGAGGCCGCGACTACCGGGGAGGTCTATGCCAGGGCCAACCACCCCTACACCCAGGCGCTGCTGGCGGAGGTGCCGCGCCTGGATTTGCGCAGGAAGAGTTTCGTTTCGATCAAAGGCGAAATTCCCTCGCCATTGGACCCGCCGCCGGGCTGTCATTTCCACCCGCGCTGCCCGCGCGCGATGCCCCGGTGTAGAATCGAGCAACCGCAATTGCGCGAGATCGCGCCGCTGCATTTCTCCGCCTGCCATCTGAACGACGGGGCCTGATCATGAACCGAGCACCCATGTGGACCGAACGATGATGCCGCCCATCAAGCCCGAAACCTTCGCCTTGATCGAGCGCCTGATCGGCTTTGACACCACCAGCCGCGGCTCCAACCTCGGACTGATCGAGTGGACGCGCGACTACCTCAAAGATTTGGGCATCAAGTCGCGACTCACCTACGACGCCGGCGGCAACAAGGCGAATCTGTTCGCCACCGTCGAAAACGGAAACAGGCCGGGCATCGTCCTCTCCGGCCATACCGACGTGGTGCCGGTTGACGGCCAGAACTGGGCGAGCGATCCGTTCAAGGCGACGCTGCGCGGCGACAGGCTCTACGGCCGCGGCGCCTGCGACATGAAAAGCTATCTCGCCGTGGTCCTCGCGATGGCGCCGCGCTTCGCCGCGGCGGCTCTCAAGGCGCCGATCCATTTCGCCCTGTCCTACGACGAGGAAGTGGGTTGCGTCGGAGCGCGCGGCCTGCTCGAGGACTTGGCGCGCAACGACATCCGCCCCGCCGGCGCCGTCATCGGCGAGCCGACCAACATGCGGCCGGTGATCGCGCACAAGGGCAAGCGCTCCTACCAGTGCTGCGTGCGCGGCAAGGAGGCGCACTCGGCGCTCACCCCCCAGGGGGTCAACGCGATCGAATACGCCGCCCGGATCATCACCTATATCCGCCACATGGCCGAGCGCATGCGCGATTGCGAGCCGCGCGATCACGGTTTCGACGTGCCGTTCACCACGCTGCAGACCGGCGTGATCTCCGGCGGCACCGCCGGCAACATCGTGCCGCGCGAGTGCATTTTCCAGTTCGAGTTCCGCTATCTGCCCGGCGCCGACCCGGACGCCCTGGAGCGGGAAATTAAAGACTACGCCGAAGGCGTGATCCTGGCGGAGATGCGAAAGACAGATGCAGGCACCGGCATCAGCTTCGAGACCAAGGCGGAGATCCCGGGACTCGACACCGGCGAAGCGGAGGAAGTCACCCGGCTCGCGCAAGCCTTGTCGCGCGACAAATCTGCGTCCAAGGTGGCCTATGCTACGGAGGGCGGATTATTTCAGCAGGCCGGCATTCCCGCGGTCATCTGCGGCCCAGGCTCGATAGCGCAGGCGCACAAGCCCGACGAATACGTGACGCTGGAGCAGGTGAGACTGTGCGAGTCCTTCATGGAGCGGCTGCTCGAGCAGATGTGCGCGGGCTAGCGTCGGACGCGGGGCGCGCATGCGCGCCCCAAAATAACAAACGGGACGCTTTTGGCGTCCCGTTTGCCTTGCGGTCAAGAGTAAAATCTATTCTGCCACTGCCTCTTCCGCCACCCGCTTCTTGAGTTTTTCGCGGATGCGCGCGGACTTTCCGGAACGGTCGCGCAGGTAATAGAGCTTGGCACGGCGCACGTCGCCTTTGCGCTTGACTTCGACCGAGGCGATCAGCGGTGAGTAGGTCTGGAAGGTCCGCTCGACGCCTTCGCCCGCGGAAATCTTGCGCACGATGAAGGAGGAATTGAGGCCGCGGTTGCGTTTGGCGATGACCACGCCTTCGTAGGCCTGCACGCGCTTGCGCTCGCCCTCGACCACGTTGACGTTCACGACCACGGTGTCGCCGGGCGCGAACACCGGAACGGTTTTGCCCAAGCGCGTGATTTCTTCGTGTTCCAGCTTTTCTATCAGGTTCATGACATTGCTCCTTGGAGTCTGTAAAGACTACGTATTCTCTTCCCGCTTGAATTCCTCAAGCAGCTTCGCTTCTTCCGCGCTCAAGGCGCGCTTTGTCAGCAATTCCGGCCGTCTCAGCCAGGTCCTGCCCAGCGCCTGCTTCAGGCGCCAGCGTTCGATCTCGGCGTGATTGCCGGACAGCAGCACCGCCGGCACGCGCGCGCCAGCATACTCCTCGGGCCGGGTGTAATGCGGACAATCCAGCAATCCGCTCACAAACGAGTCCTGCGCCGCCGAATCTTCGCCGCCCAGCACGCCTGGCAACTGCCGCACCACCGCGTCGATCAGCACCATCGCCGCCAACTCCCCGCCGGAGAGCACATAGTCGCCGATCGATACTTCCTCATCGACCACGCGGCGGATCAATCTCTCGTCCACGCTCTCGTAGCGCCCGCACAACAATACTGCGCCGGGCCCGGCCGCGAGTTCCATCACCTTGCCGTGATCGAGCACCCGGCCCTGCGGCGTAAGGTATATCACCTTGCGCCCACCGCCGGCGACGCGGGCTTTGGCCGCGCGAATCGCCTGTTCCAGCGGCTCGGCCAGCATTACCATGCCGGGCCCGCCACCATACGGCCGGTCGTCCACAGTGCGGTAGTTGTCGCTGGTGAAGTCGCGCGGATTCCACAACTCCAGGCTGTAGCGCGCCGCCTTCAGCGCGCGGCCGGTGATACCCGATTCAGTGAGCGCCGCGAACATCTGCGGAAACAGCGTCACGCAATCGAAGTGGATCACCAGTCCAGCTCCCACTCCACACGGATCCGGCCTTGGGCCATATCCACCTGGCGCACCACCTGCTCGATAAACGGCAGCAGTCGTTCGGTCTCGCCGGCGACGACGCGCATCACCGGATGCGCGCCGTTGTCGAAAAGTTCGGCGACCACGCCGAGCTCCTCGTCCTTCACATTCACCACTTTCAGGCCGACCAGGTCGGCCCAGTAAAACTCGTCGTTCGCGTTCGGTGGCAGCGCCTCGCGCTTCACCGCTACCTCGCTGCCCTTCAGCGCCAGCGCCGCATCGCGCTCGGCGCAACCTTCGAAGCGGGCCACCAGGCTGGCGCCGTGCTGCAGTACGCTCTGGGCAACTTTCAGTTCGCGCCAGTCGCCGTTCCTGCCCACCCACCACGTGGGGTAGGCGCTCAAACTGTCCGGCTGCGCGCTGTAGGGCTCGATCCTGACCCAGCCCTTGAGGCCGTACGGGGCGACGATCCGCCCCATCACGATCAGGCGCTCAGGCTGCGGGAGCGGCGGTACCAGCGACTTTCTTGCCAAACTGCTTGACCAGCCTTGCGACCGTGGGGGAGAGCTGGGCGCCCTTGCCCTGCCAGAAGCTCAACCGGTCCATCGCGACACGCAGGTTCTCGCGGCCCTCGGGCGCCTTCGGATCATAGAAGCCGACGCGCTCGATGAACTTGCCGCCGGCGGCCCGGCGCGAGTCCGCCACCACCATGTTGTAGAAAGGGCGTTTATGCGCGCCACCGCGAGCGAGGCGAATCACAACCATGTTCTTGTCCCGAAACTCAAAAAAGAGCGCGATTCTACGACGATTTGGCACCCGTTGGCAAGGGCTTTATGGGGGCGGACTCATGCGGACGAACGCCGATTTTTCCAAACTTTCAATGAAATACCCCGGGTTATAGGGCGAATATCGGAATGTTTCCGATGGCGCCTGCATTTGCAGCCGTGCGCTGCAGTCCCGTCCCGCCAACTCCGCTGCGCCCGCATTGCCTGTCCTGTTCGATTGTGTTCCCATACGGTCCTTTGTCACGCCAGAAAGACAGGACCATGATCGAAATGCACACCGGCCGCCCGCCTACACTCGCCCCGCGCGGCATGGTGGCGTGCCCGCACGCGCTCGCTTCCGAAGCAGGAGTCGAAATCCTCAAGGCGGGAGGCTCGGCGGTCGATGCCGCCATCGCCGCCAGCGCCGCGCTGAGCGTGCTCTATCCGCATATGACCGGCCTGGGCGGAGACGCGTTCTGGCTCATCTACGACGCCAGGCAAAACCGCGTGCGCTGTCTCGACGGCGCCGGCTGCGCCGCGGCAAGCGCTTCGATCGGGTCTTTCCGCGAGCGCGGCATGGACGAAGTCCCGTTCCGCGGCATCCTGCCGGCGACGCTCACCGTTCCAGGCTCAGTCGCGAGCTGGTGCGAAGCCCACGCGGCTTATGGACGTCTGCCGCTCGCGCGCAATCTGGCGGCGGCGGCCGGCTATGCGCGCGAAGGTTTTCCAGTGACCGAGCGCCTCGCCAACTGGATCGCCGCGACCGCGCCGGAACTGGCGCAGAACCCGGAAGCCGCTGCCATCTTTCTTAAGAACGGCGAGGCGCCGCGCGCAGGCCAGAGCTTGGTCAACGCCGATCTCGCGCGCTCGATCGAAGCCGTCGGCGCCGGCGGGCGCGAAGCCTACTACGAGGGCGAGATCGCAAGAGAACTCGCGCGCTATGCGCGCGCAAACGGCGGCTTCTTCACCGAGGCGGACTTTCGCGCGCAGCGCGCGCAATGGCGCGAGCCGATTTCGACCGAGTATCGCGGCGTCAGGCTGTACCAGACGCCTCCGCCCACCCAAGGGATCTCGGTGCTGCAGATGCTGAACCTGATCGAGCCCTTTGACCTCGCGGCAATGGAATACCTGGGCGCGGACCACGTGCACCACCTGGTGCAGGCGAAGCAGCTTGCCTACCACGACCGCGACCGCTGGATCGCGGATCCCGCTTTTGTCAACGTCCCGGTCGAGCGCCTGCTGTCGCGCGCCTACGCCGACGAGCGGCGGGCGCTGATCGATCCCGTGCGCGCGCTCGCCTGGGACAAAGTGCCTTCCTACGGCAGCCTCGCCGGCGATACCGTATACATCTGCGCGGTCGACGCCGAGGGCAACGCGGCCTCGCTCATCCACAGCCTCTATGGCGTGTTCGGTTCGTGCGTAGTCGCGGGCAAGAGCGGCATCGTGCTGCAGAACCGCAGCGCCTACTTTTCGCTCGACCCCGCGCATCCCAACAAACTCGCGCCGGGCAAGCGGCCGCTGCACACGCTCATCGCCTCGCTCGCCTTCCGCGGCGACAAACTGTGGCAGGTATTCGGCTGCATGGGCGCCGACGGCCAGCCGCAGATCCAGCTGCAGGCCTACGTCGCCATGATCGATTTCGGCCTGAACGTGCAGCAGGCGATCGAATCGCCGCGCTGGCTCTCCGGCCGCTTCGCCCTGGGCGAACCGCGCGACCTGCTCAACGTCGAAAGCCGCTACCCACAGGGCACCCTGAAGGAGCTCGAGCGCAGAGGGCATGTGGTGAACCGCTGGGGGCCGTGGAACGAACTCGCCGGCCATGCGCACGGCATCAGCATCGATCCGGTCACCGGCACCCGCTGGGGCGGTTCAGACCCGAGAAGCGACGGGGCGGCGATCGGGTATTAGACTCTAGATAAGGCTTCGCAAATACCGAAGTATTCGAGCAAAAACCTTGCGCGCTCACGCGCGCCAACCGTGTTTTTGACACGGATGAAAAGCGCATCCGTGTCAAAAACACGGTTATTGTTAACACCAAACAGGGCTTGGGGTTTTATACAAGATCGCCGATTGCGCGCGGATGTGCTTTTCATCCGTACGCAATCGGCGATCCGCGCGGACGGGACGCCGTCCGCGCAAGCGCAGCCAGCGGAGTTCGGGCTAGCCCAAATACGAATATCTGCGGGGTTGTCGCCGGGCAGCCCTTGCGCGCTCACGCGCGCCAGCTCTAGCGCATCCCCGGTATCATCCCCTTCATCCCGCGCATCATCTTCGCCATTCCGCCCTTCTGCATCTGCTTCATCATTTTCTGCATCTGCTCGAACTGCTTCAACAGGCGATTGACCTCCTGCACCTGCACGCCCGCGCCGGCGGCGACGCGGCGCTTGCGCGTAGCCTTCATCAGCTCCGGATGCGCGCGCTCCTGCCGCGTCATGGAATTGATGATGCCCTCGGTGCGGCGCATCTGCTTCTCGCCCATGTCGGCCGATTGCGCCTGCGCCGCCTGCGCCAGCTGCGCCGGCAGTTTGTCGATCATGGAGGAGAGCCCGCCCATCTTGCGCATCTGCCCGATCTGCTGCTTGAAGTCCTCCAGATCGAAGCTCTTGCCGCGCTTGAGCTTGTCGGCGAGTTTCTGCGCCTCATCGGCATCGACGCTTCTTCTTGCCTCCTCCACCAGCGACAGCACATCGCCCATGCCGAGGATGCGCGCCGCCATGCGCTCCGGATGGAACGCTTCCAAAGCGGCGAGCTTCTCGCCCACACCGGCGAATTTGATCGGCTTGCCGGTGACCTGCCGCACCGACAGCGCCGCGCCGCCGCGCGCATCGCCATCGAGCTTGGTCAGCACCACGCCGGTGAGCGGCAGCGCGTCGCTGAAGGCCTTGGCCACGTTGACCGCGTCCTGGCCCTGCATCGCATCGACCACAAACAGGGTCTCGACGGGACTGAGCGCGGCGTGCAGTTGCGCGATCTCCTGCATCATCGCTGTGTCTATCGCGAGGCGGCCCGCGGTGTCGACGATGAGTACGTCGTTGTAGTGCTTCTTCGCGTAATCGAGCGCCGCCAGCGCGATCTCCAGCGGCTTTTGTCCTGGCGTTGATTCGAAGAAATCTACCTGCAACTGGCCGGCAATGGTGCGCAATTGCTCGATCGCAGCCGGACGGTAGACGTCGCAGCTCGCGAGCAGCGGCTTTTTCTTCTGCTCGGCAAGGAACTTCGCCAGCTTGCCGCTGGTGGTGGTCTTGCCCGAGCCCTGCAGGCCCGCCATGAGGACCACCGCGGGCGGGGTGACAGCGAGGTTGAGCGCGGCGTTTTCCCCGCCCATCAGGCGCGCGAGTTCTCGCTGCACCACGCCCACCAGCGCCTGGCCCGGCGTAAGGCTGCCGATCACCTCCTCGCCCATGGCCTTTTGCTTCACCGCGGCGATAAAATCCTTCACCACCGGCAGGGCGACGTCGGCCTCAAGCAGCGCCATGCGCACTTCGCGCAGCGCATCGGCAACGTTGGCTTCAGTCAGGCGTGCCTCGCCGCGCAGGGTCTTGATCACCCTGGACAAGCGGTTGGTCAGGTTATCCAGCATTCTGTAGTGTAAAATTTGGACATGTCCGACATTTTACTCTATGCCGTCACCTCTCTCCTATACGCTGTGCTGGGGCTGCATTTCTGGCGCACGCGCTGGACCAGCAGAAGCGAAGCGGCGGTCGCGGCCGAAAATGCCGGCGTCGTCTCCTGGGAGCGGCTGGCCATACTCGCGCCGTTCATGCTGCATTCGTACCTGCTGTACACAAGCCTGTTCGCCGCGGCCGAGCTGCGCTTCGGTTTTTCCCAGGCCATGTCGGTGACGCTATGGCTGACTGTGCTGATCTATTGGGCGGAGAGCCTGATCTACGACGTCAAGGGCATGCAGGCGCTGGTGCTGCCGCTCGCGGCCGTGTGTGCGCTGCTGCCGGCGTTTTTTCCCGGCCCGGGGACCCCGGCCTATACGCAGACTTTTGTATTCAGAATCCATCTGCTGGTCGCCATGCTCGCCTACAGCCTGTTCACCATCGCCGCCCTGCACGCCACCCTGATGACGGTGCTGGAGCGGCGCCTGCACGGCGGCAAGCATGCCGGGCCGTCCGAGTCACTCGCCGGACCCTGGGCCTCGCTGCCCCCGCTGATGACGCTGGAAGCGCTGCTGTTTCGCATCCTTACCCTCGGTTTCGTCCTGCTGAGCCTGACGCTGGTCTCCGGGTTCGTGTTTTCCGAGGAATTGTTCGGCCAGGCCGCGCGGTTCAATCACAAGACCGTGTTCGGCGTCATTTCCTGGATCATCTTCGCTGCGCTTCTGGTCGGCCGCTATGGCTGGGGCTGGCGCGGGCGCACTGCGTTGCGCTGGACACTCGCCGGATTTGCCGCGCTGCTGCTCGCCTACGTCGGCAGCATGTTCGTGCTCGAAGTCATTCTTGGAAGAGTGTAGACCCAGGTGCAAAACGCAAGACGCCGTGACCTGACGGGCAGGACCCGGCCTGCCGCCATCGGCTCGGCTCTGCGCGCTTAGTGTCCGGCATCCAGCCCCTTAGACATGGACGACATCCCCTTAGCGGTGCAATTCGGCGCGCTGGTGTTCCTGCTCATCCTCGCCGCGTTTTTTTCGATTGCCGAGACCAGTATGATGGCGCTCAACCGTTATCGGCTGAAGCACCTGGTCAAGCAGGGACATCGCGGCGCGAAACTGGCGCATGCGCTGCTCGCCCACACCGACCGGCTGCTGGGCGTGATACTGCTCGGGAACAATCTCGTCAACGCCGCCGCTGCGACCCTGGTCGGCCTGATCACCATCCAGCTCTTCGGCGAGAACAAGATCGCGCTCGGCCTGGGCACCCTGGCGGTCACTTTCCTCATTCTGGTGTTTGCCGAGATCACCCCCAAGGTGATCGCCGCCGCGCACGCCGAGCGCATCGCGTTTGCGGTGAGTTACGTGCTCACGCCGCTGCTGAAACTCCTTTATCCGGTGGTATGGTTCGTCAATCTGTTTGTATCCGCCTTGCTCGCTCTGCTGCACATCAAACCGCCTGCAGGCGGCGAGCCGCAGCGCCTCAGCGCCGAGGAGTTGCGCTCGCTGGTGCTGGAGGCGGGCCACTACATCCCAAAAAAACACCGCAGCATCCTGGTCAACCTGTTCGATCTGGAGCGCATCACGGTCGAGGACGTAATGACGCCGCGCGCGCGGATCGAGGCCGTCGATCTGGAAGCGCCGCTGGAGCTCGTTGCCGAACAGCTCGCCACCAGCTATCACACGCGCCTGCTGGTGTACCGCAACGAGCTCGGCAACATCGCCGGTATCCTGCACCTGCGCAAGGTGCTCGCGCTGATGCGCGATGGCGACTTCGAGCGCGACAAGCTCGCCGAGCTGCTCACCGAGCCTTATTTCATCCCGGCCAGCACGCCGCTGTTTGCGCAGCTGCAATATTTTCAGGAAAACCGCCAGCGCTTCGCCCTGGTGGTGGATGAATACGGCGAACTGCAGGGCCTGGTGACGCTGGAGGACATCATTGAGGAGATCATTGGCGAGTTCACTACCAACTCGCCCGCGGTCGCAAGCATCCGCGCATGGGACAACAACGACAGCGCGCTGGTGGAGGGGGCGAGTCCCTTGCGCGAGCTCAATCGCAAGCTGGGTCTGGCACTGCCGTTGGACGGGCCCAAGACACTGAACGGCCTGATCCTGGAGCATTTCCAGGACATTCCAGAAGCCGGCGTCAGCCTCAAGATCGCCGGAGTGCCCATGGAAATCGTGCAGACCCAGGATCGCGTGGTAAAGACCGTGCGCCTGTTCAAGCCCAAGGCGGAGGCGCTCCCCGCGCCGGAAAGTTCCTGAACCCGCCCCAGGTGCCGCGCGGCACGCCTGCGCCCGCGGAAATGCGGTTAAAACATTCTTATCTTCAATACATTAGACAAATAACCTCAGGCTTTACAAAAAGCAATGGGCAGTGCATCATGAATGTACCGGCAATAAAATAGGCGCCGTCGGGAAGCGCCGGAGGAAAACATGGTCACAGCCGCAGCAGCAAAAGACAAGATCAAGGACTTCACCTTCAGCTGGGAGGGGAAGGACAAGCAGGGCAAGGTCGTCAAGGGCGAGTTGCGCGCTCAAGGCGAGGCCGTGGTCAACGCGACGCTGCGCCGCCAGGGCATCCTGGTCACCAAGGTCAAGAAACAGCGCGCCGGCGGGGGCGGCAGCGTCACCGAAAAAGACGTCACGCTGTTCACGCGCCAGCTCGCCACCATGATGAAAGCTGGCGTGCCGCTGCTGCAGTCTTTCGACATCGTCGGCAAGGGCCACAGCAACCCGGCGGTTGCCAGGCTGCTGATGGCGATCAAAACCGACGTCGAGACCGGCTCCAGCCTGACCCAGGCGTTCCGCAAGTTTCCGCTATATTTCGACCCCCTGTTCTGCAACCTGGTGGGCGCCGGCGAGCAGGCCGGTATTCTGGAGTCCCTGCTCGACCGCCTGGCGACGTACAAGGAGAAAACGCAGCGGATAAAATCCAAGATCAAGTCCGCGCTGTTCTACCCCGTCGCCATTATCGCAGTGGCTTTCATTATCACCGCGTTGATCATGATTTTCGTGATCCCTACGTTCAAACAGGTGTTCACCAGCTTCGGCGCCGACCTGCCCGCGGCAACCCTGTTCGTGATGGGCATATCCGATGTTTTCGTCGCCTACTGGTACATCATCTTTCCCCTGATCTTCGGCGGCGTCTACGGTTTCATGTATGCGTGGAAGCGTTCGCTCGCGGTGCAGATCTTCATGGATAAGCTGCTGCTCAAGGCGCCGGTATTCGGCAATCTGATACGCATTTCGACCATCGCGCGCTGGACGCGCACGCTCTCGACCATGTTTGCAGCCGGCGTGCCGCTGGTGGAGGCGCTTGATTCGGTAGGCGGCGCTGCCGGCAATTACATCTACCTGGTGGCGACCAAGCAAATCCAGCAGGCAGTCAGCACCGGCTCCAGTCTTACGGTAGCCATGACCGACACTGCCGCGTTCCCGAGCATGGTAATCCAGATGGTGCAGATCGGCGAGGAGTCCGGCGCGCTCGACGGCATGCTGTCCAAGGTTGCCGATTTCTACGAAGCCGAGGTGGATGACGCGGTGGATGCGCTGTCCAGCCTGATGGAACCGGTCATCATGGTGGTGCTGGGTACGCTGATCGGCGGCATGGTGATCGCGATGTACCTGCCAATCTTCAAACTCGGTGCTGCTGTCTAGAGCGGAAGGCAGAGCGGTGGCGAGAGAGGCAGCGAAGCGTCCGATTCGCGTGCCTCCCGCCTCCTCCCTTCTCCCTCACCCCGGTATATGGCGTCCCTAGAGTCCCTGGCCCATCCCGCCGTGTTCCCCTGGCTCTGCCTCGCCATGGGGCTATGCGTCGGATCGTTCCTGAACGTGGTGATCTATCGCCTGCCCAGAATCATGCAGCGCGACTGGGAGGTGCAGTGCGCCGAGCTGCGCGGCGAGAAGCCGCCCGAACAGGAACCGTTCAATTTGGCCCTGCCGCGCTCGCGTTGTCCCGCCTGCGCGCACCCGATCACGGTCCTGCAGAACATTCCGCTGGCGAGCTATCTCGCGCTCGGCGGCAAGTGCGCTGCCTGCGGTGCGCGCATCAGCCCGCGCTATCCGCTGATCGAGGCCTTGAGCGGACTCGCGAGCGCCTACGCGGCTTGGCACTTCGGCTTCGGCCTGGGCGCGTTCGCGGCGATGGCGTTCCTGTGGTGCATGATCGCCCTCTCCTTCATCGATTTCGACACCCAGCTGCTGCCCGACTCGATCACACTGCCGCTCGTCTGGGCCGGGCTGTTGCTCAACCTCGCCGGCACGTTCGCCGACCTCGGTTCGGCGGTGATCGGCGCAGTAGCCGGTTACCTCTCACTGTGGAGCGTGTATTGGGGCTTTCGCATCGCCACCGGCAAAGAAGGCATGGGATTCGGTGACTTCAAACTGCTCGCCGCAGTCGGCGCCTGGCTCGGCTGGCAGATGCTGCCGCTGGTGGTGCTCGCCTCCTCTGTTGTCGGTGCCATCGCCGGCGTTTCGCTCATGTTGTTCGCCAGACACGGGCGCAACGTGCCGATCCCGTTCGGTCCTTACCTCGCCGTGGCCGGCGTGGTCGCCCTGTTCTGGGGCAAGCCGCTGACTCACGCCTATCTGAACCTGCTCTGACGCATGCGGCCACGCACACGCGCGCGACCAGGGTAGAACGATGCCCTATATCGTAGGCCTGACAGGCGGCATAGGCAGCGGCAAGAGCGCCGCGGCGCAGGTGTTCGATAAACTCGGTGCGACGGTCATCGACACCGACGCCATCGCACACGCGCTCACCGCGCCCGGCGGGGCCGCGATCGAGCCGATCCGCACCGCCTTTGGCGAAGATTACATCACCGAGCAGGGCGCGCTGGCGCGCCCCCGGATGCGCGAGTTGGCATTCGCCGATGCGGAAAAAAAGCGCCTGCTCGAGGCCATCCTGCATCCGCTGATTCGCGCACATTCGGACGAGCTGGTGCGCACGGCGCGCGGCCCATATGTCATTCTTGTGGTTCCGTTGCTGATCGAATCGGGCGATTACCGCGGGCGCTGCCAGCGCATACTGGTAGTGGACTGCCCGGAAGAACTGCAACTCGAGCGCGTCATCGCGCGCAGCGGGATTACCGCCGCGCAGGTGCGCGCCATCATGGCGAACCAGGTCACGCGTGCGGCGCGCCTCGCTGCTGCCGACGACGTGATCGACAACAGCGGGGACCCGGCGCAGCTGCGCCGCCAGGTCGAGGCACTGCACCTGCGCTATCTGCAGCTCGCCGCCGCACACGGATGAAGTTGTAAATTACTGACAAATCGGTCAAAATCTTCAAAACCGACCTTCACCTTCGGGGATTGGCGCGATAGTGATCACTTACGAATATCCTTTCAACGAGCGCATCCGCACGCTCTTGCGCCTGGAGGATCTGTTCGATCGCGCGCGTTTTTTTCTCGCCCGCCAGGATGCGCTGGACCACCACGCCGCACTGCTCACACTGTTCGAGATTCTCGAAGTCGCAGGCCGCGCCGACCTGAAGTCCGACTTGCTGCAGGAGCTGGAGCGGCAGAAACAGGTGCTGCTCTCGTTCCGCAACAACCCGGAAATCTCCGAGGAAGCGCTGAATCAGGTTATCTCCGAGATTGAACAGGCGAGTTCGGCGCTGTTCAGTATGACCGGCAAGATCGGCCAGCATTTGCGCGAGAACGAATGGCTGATGTCGATCAAGCAACGCACCGGTATTCCAGGCGGCGTGTGCGAATTCGACCTGCCTTCCTATCACTACTGGTTGCATCGCGATTCCGGCTCGCGCGCCTTCGACCTGCACGGCTGGATCAACCCGCTGTATCCGCTGCGTGACGCTTCAGCCATCGTGCTGCGGCTGCTGCGCGAGAGCGGCAAGCCCTCCAAGATCGTCGCCCAGCAAGGCATTTATCAGCAGATGCTCGGCGGCAGGGTGGTGCAGATGGTGGGCATCCGCCTGCCGCAGAATTCGCAATTCATACCGGAGATCAGCGCCAATAAATACGCGCTCAACATCCGCTTTGCGATATTCGGCGACGATGCGCGCCCGCACACCAGCACTTCGAACGTGGAATTCGAACTTACCCTGTGTAACCTGTGACCCAGAATAGCCGCACTGTCAGTTGCCCGCGCTGCGCCAAGCCGGTGCGCTGGGGCGCGGAATCGCCTTTCCGCCCGTTCTGTTCCGAGCGCTGCAAGATGATCGACCTCGGTGCCTGGGCGAGCGAGGAATATCGCGTAGCGGTCAAAGACAAAGACGAGGGTCCGGACGCGAGGTCCGCCGGATCGGAACACGACGCGCCTTGAGCGCCGCGGTGCCCGGCTTGGGTTCCCTACGCGGCTGGCGCCCTACCAGCTCCCGCGCACCATGGCGATGCCCTGCGCGCCCGAGCGCCAGGCGGTTTCCAGGTCGTGCGGCCGCATCCCACCCAGCGCAAATACGGGCAGGCTGGCTCCGCGCGCAAGCGCGGTAAAGCCCTCCCAACCCAGCGGCATCGAATCGGGGTGCGAAGGCGTCGCCTGCACCGGACCGAGCGCCACGAAATCGATTCCGAGCTGTGCTGCGCGGGCGAGTTCCGCTGCATTGTGGCAGGAGGCGGCGCACCAGCCGAGCGCGGGCCTTCGTTCCAGGCGCAGCAACTGCGCCGAGGCCAGATGCACGCCGTCCGCGCCCAGGCGCAGGGCCAAGTCAATGTCGGAGTTGATCAGCACCTGCGCGCCGTGCGGCCGCGCCAATGCGATCACCGCGCCGGCAAAACGCTCCAGCGCGGGTGCCTGCATGCCTTTCTCGCGCACCTGGATCAATCTCAGGCCCTGCGCCAGCCGCTCGTCGAGACGGCGCAATTGCTCTGCGGCTCCGATCTCACCCGCGTGGGTGATGGCATACTCGAACGCAAGGTGCAACGCGCGCAACACCGGCGCATTGGCCGGCAACAGCGGCGCCACATCGAGGGCGGATACATGCTGCCACGCGAGCCGTTGCTGCTCTTTTCCATGGGGCTCGCCATGCCAGGCGCGCACGCGAAAAAAATTCAGCCGCACCTTCGCGTGCGGATAGGCGTATGTCTGCACGATCCAGGGGTACGCGAGTTCAACGTCGATGCCGAGCTCTTCGTGCAGTTCGCGCGCGAGCGCCGCGGGGAGCGGCTCGCCCGGCTCGACTTTGCCGCCGGGAAATTCCCAGTAGCCGGCGTACACCTTGCCGCGGGGGCGCTGCGCCAGCAGGAAACTGCCGTCGGGCCGCTCGATCACTGCGGCGACGACTTCGACGGGAGGGGCAATTGAAGACTTGGAGGCCATTTCAGAATTATCGAAATGGCCTGATTCAGGGACGTACCAGGGGAGGCGCCCCGAAGGTCTCGATCCCGCTTGACGGGAAAGTCCCCGTAGGGGATATCCCCTCATATCGTAATAAGCGCGTATTCAACCGCGCTTCGCACGGGGAGCGCTGGCGGCGCGCAGCCGGCCGGACACGTCGCGTGCGAACTGCCAGGCGACGCGGCCCGAGCGCGAGCCGCGCGAAAGCGCCCATTGCAGCGCTTCTTCGTGCGTAGCCGCGATTTCCCGCGGCGAGCAGCCCAACTCGGCGAGCCAGTGTTCGACGATGCCGAGATAATCGTCCTGGTCGAAGGGATAGAACGACACCCACAGGCCGAAGCGCTCCGACAGGGAAATCTTCTCCTCCGAGGTCTCGCCCGGATGGATCTCCTCGCCCACATGCTTGTACTCGAGGTTTTCCTGCATATACTCGGGCATCAGATGGCGCCGGTTGGAAGTGGCATAGATGAGGACGTTTTCCGAAGTCGCGGCGATCGAGCCGTCCAGCACCACCTTGAGCGCCTTGTAGCCGGCCTCCGCCGCCTCGAACGACAGGTCGTCGCAGAAAATGATGAAGCGCTCGCTGCGCGCGGAAATCTGGTCGACGATGTCGGGCAGGTCGATCAAGTCGTGCTTGTCCACTTCGATCAGGCGCAGGCCCTGGCGGTGGAATTTGTTGAGCACGGCCTTCACCAGAGAGGATTTGCCGGTGCCGCGTGCGCCGGTCAGCAGCACGTTGTTGGCCGCCAGCCCGGACACGAACTGGCGCGTGTTCTGCTCGATCAGGTGCTTTTGCCTATCGACACCGCGCAGATCGGACAACCGGATCTTGTGCGGATGGACGACCGGCTGCAGATGGCCGCGCCCGCCCGCCTTGCGCCAGCGAAAGGCAATGCTCGCATCCCAGTCCACCGGCGGCTGCACCGCTGGCAACAACACTTCCAGGCGCGCAATCAGCGCTTCGGCCCGTTCCAGAAATTTTGACAATTCACTCATGCAAGTCAGCTGCGGTAATCCGCGTTGATGGAAACATAATCGTGCGACAGATCGCAGGTCCACACCGTGGTCTGCGCCGAGCCGCGACCAAGTTCCACGCGCACCGTTATTTCGCTTTGTTTCATCACGCGCTGGCCGTCCTCTTCGCGGTAGGCAGGATTGCGACCTCCGTCCTTGACCACATGCACATCGCCCAGATGCAACTGCACCCGGCCGGCGTCGAGGTCGGGAATGCCGGCGTATCCGATCGCGCAAAGCAGCCGCCCGAGGTTGGGGTCGGAGGCGAAGAATGCGGTCTTCACCAGGGGAGAATGCGCAACGGCAAAAGCGACCTTGCCGCATTCCTCTTCGTTTTTCCCGCCTTCCACCTGCACGGTGATGAACTTGGTCGCGCCTTCGCCGTCGCGAATGATCGCCTGGGCGAGCCAGACGGCGACTTCGGTGACGGCCCCGGCGAGGGCTGCGTAATCCGGGTGGCGCTCTTCGGTGATGGTGTTCGTCCCCGCGGCGCCGGTCGCAATCAGCATGAAGGAATCATTGGTCGAGGTGTCGCCGTCCACGGTGATGCGATTGAACGAGCGCGCGGCGGCCCGGGTCAGCATTTGCTGCAGCGCCGCCTGGCTCACCGCCGCGTCGGTTGCGACATAAGCGAGCATGGTCGCCATGTCGGGATGGATCATGCCTGCACCCTTGGCGATGCCGGTCACGGTTACGGGCTTGCCGCCCAGGTTGAGCCGGCGCGAGCAGGCCTTGGGCACGGTGTCGGTGGTCATGATCGCCTCGGCCGCGCCCAACCAGTTATCCTCGCGGCAAGCGGCGAGGGCGCGCGGCAGCGCCGCGACGATGCGCTCCGCCGGCAAAGGCTCCATGATCACGCCGGTGGAAAACGGCAGTACCTGCGACCTGTCGCAGCCGATTGCGGCGGCCAGTTCGGCGCAGGTCCGGCGCGCCCGCGCCAGGCCGTCCTCGCCGGTGCCGGCATTGGCGTTGCCGGTGTTCACCAGCAGCGCACGCACCGGCCGCTCGAGCGCCAGGTGCTCCCTGCATAGGATCACGGGCGCGGCGCAGAAGCGGTTCTGCGTGAACACGCCTACGACGCTCGCGCCTTCGGCAAGCCGCATGACCAGCAGATCCTTGCGGTTTTCCTTACGCACGCCGGCCTCGGCGACGCCCAGCATGACGCCTTTTACGGGCAACAGATCTTCAGGTTTGGGCGGGGCGAGACTCACAGGCATGGCTGCCTCCAACTCAAGTCAGTTTCCCGTGGCATTGCTTGTATTTCTTGCCCGAGCCGCAGGGGCAGGGGTCGTTGCGCCCTATCTTCCCCATTTCGCGCACGAACGGCCGCTCCTTGGCTTTCTCCTTCTCCTCCGCCGCGTCGGCGGCGAGCGCCTCGTCATAGCCGGCGTGCTGGTATTTCACGTTTTCGACCGCCGGCGTCGTTTCCGCCGCTGCTTCGGCCAGCTCGGACTCCGAACTCACCTGTACCGCAGTCAGGGTCTTGGTGACCTCCAGTTTGACGCTTTCGAGCATGCTTGCAAACAGCTCGAACGCCTCGCGCTTGTACTCCTGCTTCGGGTTCTTCTGCGCGTAACCGCGCAGGTGTATGCCCTGGCGCAGATGGTCGAGCGCGGCCAGGTGCTCGCGCCAATGCTGGTCCAGGCTGGTGAGCATGACCCAACGCTCGTATTGGTGCAGGGCCTCGGCGGGCGCGAGCGAGAATTTCTCCCGGTATAAACGATCGGCTTCGGCCACCGCCCTTTCGAGCAACGCCTGATCATCCAGGCTGGCGTCCGCCTCCAGCCAGGATTTCAGCGGGATCGCAAACTGCAGTTCCGCCGCGTAGGCTTTCTCCAGACCGGGCACGTCCCACTGTTCTTCCATGCTCTCCGGCGGAATGTGGGCGCGGAAAATATCGCTCACCACGCCCTGGCGCAGCGAGGTGATGGTTTCGCTGACGTCGGTGCTCTCGAGCAGCTCGTTTCTCTGCTCGTAGATGACCTTGCGCTGGTCGTTGGCGACGTCGTCGTACTCCAGCAACTGCTTCCTGATATCGAAGTTGTGCGCCTCGACCTTGCGCTGCGCCGACTCGATCGAGCGCGACACCCAGGAGCTCTCGATCGCCTCGCCCTCGGGCATTTTCAGCCGCTGCATGATCGACTTCACCTTGTCGCCGGCAAAAATGCGCAGAAGCGGATCTTCCAGCGACAGGTAGAAGCGCGAGGAGCCGGGATCGCCCTGGCGGCCGGAGCGGCCGCGCAGCTGGTTGTCGATGCGGCGCGACTCGTGGCGCTCGGTGCCGATGATGTGCAGCCCGCCGGCGGCGATAACCTTGGCGTGCAGGTGTTGCCATTCCTCCCGCAGCGCCTGGATGCGGCGCTCTTTCTCCGCTTCGTCCACGCCCTCGGTGGCGCGCAGCATGTCAATCGTCTTCTCGACGTTGCCGCCAAGCACGATGTCGGTGCCGCGGCCGGCCATATTGGTGGCGATGGTCACCATCTTCGGCTGGCCCGCCTGCACCACAATTTCGGCCTCGCGCGCATGCTGCTTGGCGTTGAGTACCTGGTGCGGCAGCTTGTCTTTCTCCAGCATACCCGAGAGCAGCTCTGAATTTTCGATCGAGGTAGTGCCGACCAGCACCGGCTGGTCGTCCTCGTAACATTGCTTGATCGCGGCGACGATGGCGTCGTTCTTTTCCTTGATCGTCTGGTATACGAGGTCTTCGCGGTCGTCGCGGATCATCGGCTGGTGCGTCGGCACCACCAGTGTTTCCAGCCCGTAGATCTCCTGGAACTCGTAGGCCTCGGTGTCGGCCGTGCCGGTCATGCCGGCGAGCTTCGCGTACATGCGGAAATAATTCTGGAACGTGATGGTGGCGAGCGTCTGGTTTTCGTTCTGGATCGAAACGTTCTCCTTCGCCTCCACCGCCTGATGCAGTCCGTCGGACCAGCGCCGCCCCGACATCAGGCGCCCGGTGAACTCGTCGACGATGATGACCTCGCCCTCCTGCACCACGTAATGCGTGTCGCGCAGAAACAGGTGGTGCGCCCGCAATGCCGCGTACAGATGGTGCATCAGGTTGATGAACGCAGGCTCGTACAGGCTGCGCCCTTCGGGCAGCAGGCCGACGCGTGCGAGCAACTGCTCCGCATGTTCGTGGCCCGACTCGGTCAGCAGCACCTGGCGCGACTTTTCGTCCATGGAGAAGTCGCCCGGACCGTCTTCTTCCGCCTGGCGCACCATCAGCGGCGCCACTTCGTTCATGCGGTAATACAGATCGGTATGATCTTCGGCCTGCCCGGAGATGATGAGCGGCGTGCGCGCCTCGTCGATCAGGATCGAGTCGACCTCGTCGACGATGGCGAAATTGAGGCGGCGCTGGTAGCGGTCCGCCACCTGCATTGCCATGTTGTCGCGCAGGTAGTCGAAACCGAACTCGTTGTTGGTGCCGTAGGTGATGTCGGCGGCGTAAGCCTGCTGCTTCACGTCCGCGGTGCTCTGCGACAGGTTCACCCCGACCGAAAGCCCGAGGAAGCGATAGACGCGGCCCATCCAGTCGGCGTCGCGGCTCGCGAGGTAGTCGTTCACCGTGACGATGTGCACGCCCAGACCGGATAGCGCATTCAGATAGGCCGGCAGCGTCGCGACCAGAGTCTTGCCCTCGCCGGTGCGCATCTCCGAAATCTTGCCGGCGTGCAGGATCATGCCGCCGATCAGTTGCACGTCGAAATGGCGCATGTTGAGCACGCGCTTGCTCGCCTCGCGCACCACGGCAAAGGCTTCAGGCAGCAGGTCGTCCAGCACTTCGCCCTTGGCCAGCCGCTCCTTGAACTCCGCAGTCTTGGCGCGCAAGGCTTCGTCCGACAGCGCGGAAATCGCAGGTTCGAGCGCGTTGATTCGCTGTACCGACTTGTTATAACGCTTGATCAGCCGGTCGTTGCGGCTGCCGAAAATGCGGGTCAGGATGCGGGTGAACATTAACAGGTGTGTGGGGAAGGTCGGACAGGGAGTGCGAATTTTACCATGCCTGCCCGCCCCTAAACGGCGGGAACGGCGAAGTCTGCGAGGGATGGGTGACAACGGATACGTGCGCGCTTGCACGTCAACTCCAACCGCGCGCTACACCAACCGCGCGCTACACCGAGGACGGGGGTGCGCCTCACCCCGCATCCTTCACAACACGCTCATTTTCCCTTGATGGATGCGGCCGAAACCTGGAGGAAGCGGTTGGGATTCTGTGCGACGCCCTTATAGCGCACCTCGAAATGCACATGCGGCCCGGTGGAGCGGCCGGTGGATCCGGACAAGGCGATGATCGCCCCGCGCTGCACCAGGTCGCCGGCCTTGACCATCAGCTTGGAAGCGTGCGCGTAGCGGGAGGTAAAGTCGTTGCCGTGGTCGATATCGATCATTTGGCCGTATTGAGGATGGAGTTCTGCGGCGACCACCAGGCCGCCGGCCGCGGCGTGGACGGGCGTGCCGGTATCGACCAGGAAATCGATGCCCTCGTGCATGGCTTTCTGTCCGGTGAACGGATCGATGCGCCAGCCGAAACTGGATGCGTTCCAGGCCACGTCCACCGGCCTGACCGTAGGCATGAGCTTCTTCTTGACCCTGGCGTCGAACAGCCGGTTTTCGAGGATGCCCATGTAGTCGTAGCGGTTTTCCATACGTTTGGAAAGCGCATCGAGTTGCGCGGTAAGCTCGTTCATGGACAGGTCCTGCATCGGTATGCTGGCGGGCAGTGCGCCGCCAAGGCCGGGCGGCTCGCTCATGCGGAACTCCTGCGGCTTGATGCCCGCAAGCGCCGACAGGCGCTCGCCCAGCGCATCCAGGCGTATGAGTTGCGCCTGCATCTGTCCCAACCGCACCGCCATCGCGTTCAGGTTCTCGCGCATGAACTCCTTGGCATTCTGCGCCTGCTGCTCCTGCCCCGACAGCAGCAGCGTCTGCACCAGCGGCAGCTTGATCTCGACCGCGTGGCGGAATACCAGATAGAACATGGAACTGGACATGGCCACGATGGCGGCCGTCAGCAGCGCCATTCCCAGCAGCAGGTGGCGCGTGCCCAGCGAAATCGATTTGGCCGTTGCCAGCCGGTTCGAAACCAGAATAATATGCACGATCCCCTCCGAGAGACAGCTCCATGCATTCCAAGAATATTCGCGCCTACCTGGACTCTGCAGTCGGCATAGCGAGCTTGCTACCCCAGGCGGAACGGCTAATCGAATTACGGCACATTTACAGAAAACTTGTGCCACAGCAGTTACTGCGATCTTCCTCTATCGTCAATTACAGGCAGCAGAACGTCGTTATTTTCGCCGAAAATAACGCTATTGCGGCAAAGCTTAGATTGCTAACCCCACGATTAATCAACGATTTTTCGAAATCCGGGGTGGAGGTTACCGGAATTCGCCTTGAAGTGCAACCCCAACAGGCCGCGGTGAAAGAGACCGCTCCAAAGCGGGCGCGGCTAAGCCGGGCAGGCGCCGAAAGCCTGCAAGCCTTGGCCAGGCAGCTGCCGGATTCAAAGCTCAAACAAGCGCTTGCAGGGATGGCGGCGCTAGGCGCGTCGGAGGAGGAACCGGGTCGGCCGGGCCCGGGCGATCAGGGCCGGGAAAGACAACCCGAGGCGAAGTGAACACTGGCGGCCGTCAGGGGCATGGGGGCGCTGGTTCAAGCCGCTTGGGCAAGTAGACGGGTGAGCCCGGCCGGCGCATCCTCGACGCGATCGAAGCTGACATATTCCCAGGCATCGTTGTCTGCCAAAGTCGCGCGCAACAGGGCATTGTTCAGGCCGTGGCCGGACTTATGCGCCGAGAACGCCCCGATCACCGGATGGCCAAGCAGATACAGGTCGCCGATCGCGTCCAGTATCTTGTGTTTGACGAATTCGTCGGCGTAGCGCAAGCCGTCGGTATTCAGCACCCGGTATTCATCCATCACCACTGCGTTGTCCAGGCTGCCGCCCATGGCCAGGCCGCTTGCGCGCAGGCTTTCCACATCCTGCATGAAACCAAAAGTGCGCGCCCGCGCCACCTCCTTGACATAGGAAGTTTCGGCGAAGTCGACCACCACGTTCTGACTCGATTTGTCGAATACCGGATGGTTGAAAACGATGGAAAAAGACAGCTTGAAACCGGCATAGGGCTCGAAGCGCGCCCACTTCTCACCTTCCCTGACTTCCACCGTCTTCCTGATGCGAATGAAACGCTTGGCGACTGGCTGCTCCACGATGCCCGCCGACTGCAACAGGAACACGAAAGGCGAGGCGCTGCCGTCCATGATGGGCACTTCCGACCCGGTGAGGTCGACATAGGCATTGTCCACGCCCAGCCCGGCGAAAGCCGACATCAGGTGCTCCACGGTGGCGACTTTGACACCGCCCTGTTCCAGCGTGCTGCACAGGCGCGTGTCGCCGACCTTGTAGGCACCGGCACGCACATCCGCCGGCTGCGGCAGATCCAGGCGCCGGAACACGATACCCGTGTTCGGCTGCGCCGGACGCAGCGTCAGTTCCACCTTCTCGCCCGAATGCAGTCCCACGCCGGTCGCGCGAATGACGGATTTAAGGGTGCGCTGCTTCAACACGAATGCGTTTTTACTCGATTGGAACTGACGAATTTTAGCATAAGAGCTCTTACAAAATAGGGGGATACACCCCCTCATGCTCGGCCTTCAAGCACCGAGCTGACCGCGCGACCCGGAGCGCGGCCAGCCTGGCGACGACGCCGCTCTCAGTCAGCCTGCTTGCGCAGGAACGCCGGAATGTCGTACTTGTCCATGCCGTTCTGCTGCAGCGCCTCGATAGTCGAGGCGCGGTTCTTGCGAATCACCGCCGGCATGGCGTCAAGCACCGCATAGTCGACGCCGGCAACAGGCATGTTGTCGGTGCCGTTTTTCAACACCAGCTGCGGCTTGGTCTGGCGTATGGCGGCGGGCTGGCCCAGTCCGGTCGCGACCACCGTGACCCGCAGCTCGTCGCCCATGTCCTCGTCGTAGACCGCGCCCAGGATCACGGTCGCGTCTTCAGCGGCGAAACTGCGTATCGTCTCCATGACTTCCTTGGTCTCGCGCAGTTTCAGACCGGACTTGGCGGCGGTGATGTTGACCAGCACGCCACGCGCTCCGGAGAGATTGACGCCCTCTAGCAGCGGGCAGGCCACGGCCTGCTCGGCGGCGATGTGCGCCCGGTCCATGCCTGAGCTGGAGGCCGAACCCATCATCGCCATGCCTTGCTCGTGCATGACGGTCTTGACGTCCTGAAAGTCGACGTTGATCAGACCGCGGATGTTGATGATCTCGGAGATGCCCGCGACCGCGTTTTTCAGCACGTTGTCGGCTGCGCCGAACGCCTCTTCCATCGACACATCCTCTCCCAGCACCTCTTCCAGCTTCTCATTCAGGATCACGATCACGGAGTCGACGTTCTGCGCCAGTTCGTCGATGCCGCCCTCGGCCGCCTGCATGCGCTTTACGCCCTCGAAGGTGAACGGTTTGGTGACCACCGCCACGGTCAGGATGCCCATCTGCTTCGCCACCTCGGCCACCAGGGGCGCCGCGCCGGTGCCGGTGCCGCCGCCCATGCCGGCGGTGATGAACACCATGTGCGCCCCCTGCAGCGCCTCCTCGATCTGCTCGCGTGCCTCCATCGCAGCCGCGCGCCCGGCCTCGGGCTTGGCCCCCGCGCCCAGCCCGGACGCGCCGAGCTGAATCTGGTTCTTCGCCTGTCCGTGCGCGAGCGCCTGGGCGTCGGTATTCATGGCAATGAACTCCACGCCCTGCACGGTGTTGCGGATCATGTGATCGACGGCGTTGCCACCGGCGCCGCCTACGCCGACCACCTTGATCACGGTACCGTTGTTCTGTACATCCACGATTTCAAACATGGTGCCTCCTTCCGGGTCTTAGTTAAGAAACAAACTGCAAACTCACCACCATTTCCAGCCGGAGATACAGGCCGGAGGCCGAAAAAATAACCGGCCCCGCCAATCTCGAATCTCCAACTTCTAGAAATTCCTCTGAAACCATTCCTTCATCCTCGACAGGATCTGTCTGAACGACGCGCCCTGCAGCGCCTGCATTCCGCGCTGCGTCTGCGACTGGCCCTCGAGCAGCAGTCCGATCGCAGTGGCATAGCGCGGATGTCTAACCACCTCCGCCAGTCCGCCGGCATAGCGCGGCGTGCCCAGGCGCACCGGCATATGAAAAATCTCCTCGCCCAGCTCGACCATGCCGCGCGTCACGCTGGAGCCGCCGGTGAGCACCAGGCCGGAAGACAGCAGTTCCTCGTAACCCGACTCGCGCAGCACTTTCTGGATCAGCGAATACAGCTCTTCGACGCGCGGCTCGATCACTTCGGCCAGGGTCTGGCGCGAAAGCTGGCGCGAGCCGCGATCGCCGATGCCGGGCACCTCCACCAGCTCGTCGGGATCGGCGAGCTGGCGCAGCGCGCAGCCGCTTCTGATCTTGATTTTCTCCGCCTCGGCCC
>Ga0080064_1001671_pt1 | contig 43069 bp, 44 predicted proteins | sample Subgrocontami54m_FD_69260 | JGI IMG/M metagenome (GOLD analysis project Ga0080064, IMG submission 69260) | Subsurface groundwater microbial communities from S. Glens Falls, New York, USA - GMW46 contaminated, 5.4 m (SPADES assembly) (version 2) ...
GGAGGCCGGGGCGAAGCGGAGGCAGAGAGTGCCGAGTCGGCGAGGCTCGATTGATTCATGGTTGACCCTCGTAAAAAGTTCGAGCAAAGGTTAGAATTACTCCACAAATTGAAACTTCTCCGTCCGAAAGGGCAAAATTGGCGCGCGCCTGCGGCGCGATAGTGTGTGTGGAAAGAAAATCCGTCTTGCTCTGCTTCACGAAAAGAGAGGGCGGGCTTGAAGCCAGAAATGAAATCGGAAATAGTCCTGTCTTTTGAATCCAAAAGCTATTTATGTCCAAACCAAAATATTTTCTCTACGCGCGGAAGTCCACCGAAGACGATGACAAGCAGGTGATGTCCATTGAGGCGCAGTTGTTTGAATTGCGAGAATTCGCGCGTAAAGAAAATCTTGAAATCCTGTCGGAGTTTCAAGAGTCAAAAAGCGCAAAGAGTCCGGGGCGTGAAGTGTTCGGCGAAATGATGCTCAAAATTGAGAAGTTGGGTGGTGTAGGTATCCTCGCGTGACATCCTGACCGTCTAGCGAGGAATAGCATTGACGGAGGACGCATCATTTACGCCGTAGACACTTCCAAAATCGTCTCTTTGCGCTTTCCGACCTTTTGGTTTGAACCGACACCGCAGGGGCTCTTTATGCTTCAAGTGGCGTTCGGCCAGAGCAAATACTACTCCGATAACCTTAAACAGAACGTGGAGCGTGGTATGCGCCAAAAACTCCGCAGAGGCGAGTGGCTTACGAAAGCCCCATTCGGGTATGTGAACAATCCCAAAACGCGTAACATTGAGCCGGACGTGGTGAAAGCGAAAATCATCGTTCGCGCGTTTGAGGAGTACGTTAAAGGCTCACATACCCTCATTTCAATGCGGCAGTTTTTGGCGGAACACGGCATCGTTACGAGGGCCGGAACGCCACTTGGCAAAGCTTCCGTGAAAAGGATATTGACGAACCGTGCGTACTTGGGATTCACCTTGCATCACGGCGAATATTTTCCCGGAAGCTTTGCGCCAATTCTTTCTCCGACACTGTTTGAAGCTGTGCAGAAAAAACTTTCCGAGCGATCGCGGCCGAGGAACAGCCGGAAGTCGCACAATTTTCCGTTCACGGGTCTTTTTCGTTGCGGCGAGTGCCAGAGCATGATTACGGCGCAGTGGTGTACGGGAAAGTGCGGTGGACGGTATCGCTACTACCATTGCACGAAAAAGAAGGGCGTTTGTTCACAGAAATATGTGCAGGAAGAAGCGCTCGCTCTCCAAGTAAAGGAACAGCTTCAATCAGTGTCGCTTCCCGAAGCGTGGGCTGACTTTATGCTGACGGAAACCGAAAAAATGGAAAAAGTGGCATCCCACGCTTCGGGAACTCGTCTCTTGCAGATGAAAGACGAAATGAAGGAACTTGAAGCGAAGATGGACGCATTGGTGGATTTACATCTGAACGGCGACATTGAGCGCGACACATACCTGACGAAAAAGGACGCGTTCATGCGTCTAAAACTCTCGCTTCAAGACAAATTGTCATCTGCCCGAGACGAGAGAAAGAATTGGATTGAACCCCTGCGGAAGTGGATTTTGGATTCAAAACGCGCGGGGTTTCTGGCGAGCAGTGCAAAGTACGCGGAAATACGCGACTTTGCCCGTTCCTTCGGAACGAACCCCGCGCTTACCGACAAGACTATTTCGATTTCATTTGGCCCGCCCTCTCTTTTCGTGAAGCAGAGCAAGTCGGATTTTCTTTCCACACACACTTTCGCGCCGCAGGCGCGCGCCGATTTTGCCCTTTCGGACGGAGAAGTTTCAATTTGTGGACCCACCGGGAATCGGACCCGGACCTCATCCACCTGCCCGAACAACTTTTGGACCTGAGGGGAATCGAACCCCTACCCTATCCATGCCATGGATATGTAATACCATTTTACTACAGGCCCGTTTTGCCAAAAGTTTGGCGGGTGAACCATCGGAGGCGTAATATTTATCCGTTCAAAATTTGTTCTAAAATTTTGGTCGGGCCATTTTGCTATGGACACTAACACAATCTGGGAAGATTGTTCGGGTAAACACTTTTCCTAAAAAAGTGTTTTAGCCCTATAACCCAGCATTATTGCAAAAAATTGGCAACTTGCCAATTTGTTGCAAAAAAACGTAAATATAGTACGATTTTTAGTGGTCGGTTCTAAAACTATATGAAAACATCTAAGTTCCTCTTGTGGTTCACGGTCGCGTGCTCGCTATTGCTCTACTTCGGCACGCACGCCGAGTTTGGCACGGTTCGGTGGGTGGTGATGTCAGTCACACTTGTTCTCCACCTTATCGTCAGTGTCATCCTGTTTCGCCACCTCCCCAGCTACCTGCCTTCGGGCGCAAAATCTGAAGAGTCTGAAGGTCACGGAGAGTCTGTCACCTCGGTTCGCGAGCTTCAGCAGTAAGCTCCTAGGCACCCAAACAGTGCCTCACTCAAAGCCCAGACTCATTCTGGGACTTTTTTATGCCGAAACTATACAAAAAGTCGGCTACCTGGGGTAGCCGACCGACTAAACTTCTTTTTGAGAACTAATCCCACAGAGGAGGTCCGCCAATATCCTTTCGGAAGTGCTGACCACCTTCAAACGTAATAAAGCGAACAGCTTGATACGCCGTAACGCGGGCGATTTCCAGTGTACCACCCCAGGCAGTAACACCGAGCACTCGCCCACCGTTTGTGTACACCTTGCCGTCATCTCCGAGTTTTGTTCCGGCGTGGATGACTTTGACATCCGGCATCTTTGCCACAATATCCAGCCCCGTAATTAGCTTACCCGTTTCGTGCTTTCGGGGATATCCGGGAGAGGCCATTACGACGCAGACTGAAATCTGCTCCCGCCAGCGAAGCTCATTTTGCTGATACGGCATTCCGTCAAGACTTCCTTGAATAAGCGGAAGGAGGTCGTGGTCAAGCCGCGTGAGGTACGTTTGTGTCTCGGTATCGCCAAACCGTGCATTGAACTCCAACACCTTCGGACCCTCTTTGGTGAGCATAACGCCGGGATACAGAATTCCACGGAAATCTATGCCCTCGGCTTTGCACCCCACAAGCCACGGCGTGATGATAGTTTCCGATATCTTTCTGTATTCCTCTTCGGTAATGTCAGGCGATGGCGAAACGGTTCCGAGACCGCCGGTGTTCTCACCGAGACCTCCGTCACATTCCCGTTTGTAGTCCGTTGAGGATTGAAATGCCGTTGCACTTTCACCACTGCAGAGATAGTGAAGGGACACCTCATTTCCCTCTTCCAGCTTTTGGACCAGAACGCGCGTTTGCGCACCCTCGGGCCCAAAAAGCTGTGTTATTGCTTGGGCGACCATTTCTTTAGTGTGGCATACCTTTGCACCCTTGCCGTCCATAAGGCCATCGGCTTTGATAACGCACTGCCACCCGAGTGCCTCGGCAAAGTTGAGCGTCTCCCACTCGCTGTAGCAGGCCTTTCCGATTGGATGCGGGATGCCATAACGCTCCATAAATTTGTGTGCCCAAATCTTTGACGACTCAAATTGAAATGCCCGCTTTGTGGGTCCCCAAATAATGAGACCTGCTTGCTGAAACAGGTCAACGATTCCCAGCGCAAGCGGTCGGTCTTCCTGCACAATCGTGAGGTCGGGCTTGTGCTCCTTTGCCCAGGCAAGAAGCGCGTGAATGTCTGTCGGGTTGATGGGAACGCAGATAACAGGTTTGCCACCGAGCGTTCGCTCCATAGCGATACCGGCGTTTCCCGGAGCCGAGAAAGCTTCAGTCACGTAGTGTGAATGAAGTGCTTTCCATAAAATAGCGTGAGCGCGCCCGCCACCGCCAATAAAAAGTATTTTCATACAGAGAACGGTAACGAGTGGTGTTCACCCGTCCTTTCTGCCCCACACACTAGCCTACTGCCCCCAAAAAGAAAAGCCGACATTACGGATTTTGAACATTTCATGAAGGCATTAGATTCTAAACAGGCTCTTAGATAGTGGATAGGCTCTGACGTGTAGATTGCAGAAAACGGTTAACTGTAAATTGGAGAGTGGCACCGCAGGGCGTTAGACCCTGCGGGCCACCCCGACTACCCTGCACGGGAGCGCAGGGTGTCTCCATTCGTGTGCGCCATTCGTTAAGCGTATCTACTATGATTATGGAGTGACGGTAACCGCCGTTGAGGTTGCCAGCGTGGTTTCGGTTGTATTCGTAGTTGCTGTTTCAACTGACGCTATCACCTCGGGAGTAGAGGTGGAAACAACCTCAAGCGTGGGGGCAACCACGACGGGCGTGTTTTCGGGCACAGGAGTTACCGAGAGATCGGGGGTGGTGGACGTACTTACGATTTCAGTCGCGACAGGCGTGGTGGTCGCCAAAGTCTCTACTGAAGTGGTGGTTACCGCAAGCGGAGTGCTTTCGCTCACTATAACGGTGCGCGTACTGGTCGCGTGGTTCCCCGCGCCGTCAACCGCAGTGTAGGTAATCGTGTAGGTCGTCGTGGTGGAAGTATCAATCGTATCAAGTCCCGTCGTCGTATATCCGAGATTGGTACTCACGTTGTCGGTCACCATCGCCCCGAGGTCTGCGTACACACTTCCCTTCACAAGGGTCGCGGGATTGTTGCCGATGAGGGTAATCGTCGGTGCTTCGGTATCCCCGCTCGTATTCGTGTCATTCGCTCCCCCATTCGTGGCAGTAGTGTCGTGTCCGCATTCTCCCGCGACCGTACTTGTCTGCCCGTTCACAATGCTCAAGCAATACGGCTCCTTCGTCACCTGGTCGTAAAGGGTGATACCTTCGGGGCGTGAGCTTGCTCCCACCGTAAGGCTCGCGACCGCGAGACGCTTGAGTTCAAGAAGTCCATTCGTAATCTTCGCCCCCAGTCCTGCAAGATACTCAACAACTACCGTTCCCCATTCCTCCTTAATAAAGGAGGTACCCGAGTCTGCGAGGGCGGAGGATGTGCTACTCGCTACCAGCGCCTCAAGCTTCGCCAAGCGCAGTTCCAAACTCTCAATCCTCTTCTGCTGTTCCTGCACTCCCGCAAGGATGAAGGTGGAGAGCTTGTAGACATCCACGCCCTTGCCGTTCGCGGAGAGGACTTCAGCGGGGGCTTCTTCGGCGATGAGGCCAAGACGGGAGGTACAGGTTCTGCCATTGGAAATTGATAATTGATCATTGAAAATTCCTGACTGACAGCTCGGTTCATCCTTGTAGGTGTAGGTAGCGATGCCCAAGGTCTTGAGTTTGGTGAGCACCGTGCTCTTGTCGGTGTCAGTCAGGTATTTGATGTCCTTCTTGGCGTCCCTTGTGGAGATGTTGACGAAGGAGGTGGCGGCTACGTCTCCCATGACGTGGAGTTTGTAGGCGGGGGTGGAGGTGCCTAATCCCATATTACCGTGTTCGTCTATATAGAGGAGGTCTTCGAGGTTCTGGTTCTGGAGGAGGAGTGCCTGTGTGGTAGAGGCTGATTCGGTAAAGCGGAAGTTGTTGGCAAACACCAGATCGCCGACGTAGGAGAGGGTGCTACGGAGAGTACCGCGTACATGGAGGTTGTTCTCGATGGTGGAGGTGCCGGTGCCTCCTACGTAGAGGCGACCTGAAACCGAGAGTTGTTCGGTGGGGGTGGATGTTCCAATACCGACGAGGCCGTTTGAGGTAATGGAGAGGGGCGGAGTGGTTGCGTCTACAAGGGCATCAGAGGTGGTGGAGATGTTAAACGCTCCCCCGCTTGATTGGATGAACCAGTGTTTGAGGTTGGTGCCACCCGAGGTGTTGGAGAGGGTGAGTTTGGGGGTGGCTCCTGAGACATTGAGGACGGAGTTGGGGGTCGTGGTGCCGATGCCGACAAGGCCGGAGGCAATAATTCTCATTTTCTCTGCAAAAGTTCCGCTATTTCTTGTATAGAATTGCAAATTACCTGTAGGACTTGACGTATGGTCTTCATTTACACCCACAATAGCGGAAGTGAGAGCGTTACTTGAGCTATTCCCAAAGCCGATAGCCGAATAGTTGTTATTGGTCGCACTGTAGTTCCGCAACATTAAGATAGGGTTTGAGGAACTGAAATTAGTTATTGTCGTTTCGGTAGAACTTCTCCCAATCTCTAAAGGAAAAACGGGGGTTGTCGTGCCGATGCCCACGCTACCGTTCGTGGCAAAGGTAGCAATATCAGCCGTACCGGTAGTGACGGTAAGCTTGTAACTATTAAAAAGAGCGAGTCGCGCCGTTGTGTTTCCCGTAGCAAGAGCGACTCCAAGCGCCGCCGTGGAGCCGGTCTGCCACATTTGTGCGAAATCCGTAGCGCTTGAGTCATATCCAGTTGGAGCAGTGTAGGTCGTACTGAAGGCATACCCGCTAGGGTTTGAACCGCCAATGCTGACCTTTCCGTTGTCAAGGACGGTGAGTTTCTCTACGTTTGATGAATCGGCAATGGCAAACGCCCTACCCGTACCCGTTCCTGTTGCTGTAATTGAAAGTTTTGCGGACGGAGTTGTTGTCCCTACTCCGACGTTGCCCGCATCGGTAATGACGAAGCGGGTGGTGCTCGCGACATCGGAAACGGCGAAGGCGTAGCTTGTCGCGCTGGTGGTCGTACCGGCAACCGAAAGCGCGGCCCAGGGAGAGGTGGTGCCAATACCGATGCGACGGTTTTGAATGCCACCCGCTCCGGTTGATTCGCCATAGACCGTGAGTATCGGCGTGCCGCCGAGCTGTGCTGTGTAGCTCTCGACAGTTCCGGCGGTCGCATTCGAGGTCACCGGCATGTCCGCCCACGAGACCTGTCCTGCATCCGTATCAAATGACATCGCGCCAAGCTCAAGGTTCGAGATCGAAGTAATGCCGGAGGTGAAGTCGTACTGAATTGCTCCCGAACCCACGCTTAGTCCTCCCGCAAAGGTGGAGGTGGCCACCGTGGAGGTGGCCGTGAAGATGTCGGCTACCACTCCGGTTGACCCGACTACCGAGAGAGCGGCGTAAGGGGAGGTGGTGCCGATGCCGACGTTATATGCAAAAGTGGAAGCCACTGATGTAGAGGTTGCTATAAAGTTTGCTGCGTCTACAAGAGTAGTGAAGTGACCGTTGCCAGTGACATCGAGTTTGTATGTGGGAGAAGTGTTGCCGATGCCGACGAGTCCAGTACTATCAATTCTCATTCTTTCATTACCAGCTGCATAGCCCTGTGTTGCAAATTTTATTACAGCAGCGGCTCCGGAACCATTTGATATTAGACTCAGACCCCCACTGGAACCACCAAACAACACGGTAGTATTAGCTTGAAATAAGCCATCGGTTGTATAACCACTGTTTAGATACTGAAACGTGCCATAAGTTGATCCCGTGCCTGCTTGACCTATCAATATTGATTCCGATGCCCCTGTTCCTGCTGTGGCGTTTATAATACGCATTCCGGTATCCGTATTTTGTGTCCTTAGAATGTCTAAAATAGAACCCGAATTTGGCGCTGCCGTCCCAATTCCCACATTTCCCCCGCTCGTTGCGAAGTATGCAGAACCAGAGGATGATATAGCAGTAGTGGAAGCATACGGAAATACTGAGGCAGTGGAAGTGGTAGAGGTGAAATACGATCCAATAATATTATTCCCCAAAATATCCCCGGCGACCGAGAGCTTCTGGCCGGGGGAGGTGGTGCCGATGCCGACGTTACCCGATGAGTTCACGAGAAAGGCGGTGTTGTGCGCGACAATATCGTTGCCGATGAAGTTGTGCGTGTTCTCAATCTCAATATCATAGACATCTTCGGGGGGTAAGGAGTCAATTTTTACGACGGTATCCCAGACCGCAAATCCCTCCTCCGCTCCCACCGCCCCTTTATCCCCTCCTCGGGCAGGAGGGGTGGGAGTGCTCCCTTTAGTAAAGGGAGAATCAGAGCCGCTGGCTACCGCAATTTTCATGCCCTCTTTGAGGTCGGATACTTTTGTCCACAGACCGCCCTTGACAAAAGAGAGGGTATTTTGATACGATGTAGCTACACCCGCAACAAATCCGTCAAACGTGTCTGTTGCACGATAAAGTGGGGTAGCTGTAATGGCTACTCCATTGTCGTTTATGTCTACTGTGTCTACCTTGAGAATAGGGAAAAGAACAGCAAGATCAGCAAAACGCCTCTTAAACATTCTCTTTAAATCACGAGCCGTTCTACTTGCAAATCCGAAAAGGTGCACTCTTGCTTTAACCGCAATCAAATACTCCAGTACCCAGAAGAAATCTCCATCTCCTGTAAAGACAATCGCTTTGTCATATTCTTCTTTCACTCGCATCATTTCAAAAGTCATTCGTGAATCAACATCTCCCTTTACTTTGCCATCAGCAAATCTCTTGGTTGGCACAAGTTTAACTTCATAGCCCATTTTCTGTAGATTTTCATGCAATAGAAGACGATCGGAATCATTGCTCGTGCCACTGAAATAGAAAATCTTGGAAACTCCATAGCGAGTAGTGAGATAGTAACGCAGTTTGGCATAATCAACCTGCCAGCCGGCTTCTTCGGCTCCTTTGTAGACATTTGAAGCGTCAATAAAAGCATAGGTACGAGATGTGCCATCCTCTGTTTGAGCTTTTGTTTTGTTTTCTATCTCTTTCGGCAACACCAGATCCTTTGACTGGTTCAGGACAAGATACGGATGATTGCCGGTGGTGCGGATGGTTTTGCCACTTGCGGTCGTGAGCTTGAAGATGGGCTTCACACCCATATAGGCGAGCTGTTTGACTTTGCTCCAAACGAGGAGGCCGGTCTTCGTGTCAAGCGATTGGATCTCGTCTCCCGCCTCAATGTCTTTGATCGCGACTTCCTCATAGATATAGGTGCTGTCTTCAGCGTATTTGATAATTGGGTATTTTGAGCCTTTTTTGGATTTCGCGCTTCGAGCTTCGGATTTCCGACGGCGACGGCGGAGCCGCGTATCGGCGGTTACGCACTGCCCCACTTGGAAGGTATTGGCGGTGGTGTTCAGTATTCCCACTCCCAGTCCTCCGGTAAAGTAGCCGTTTCCCAAGACACTCAAGGTGGTGGCGGGTGAAGTGGTGCCGATGCCGAATCCTCCCATGAAGGTGGAGGTTGCCGTCGTAGAAGTCGCTACGAAATTCTGTCCTACGATCTGTCCGGCAACGGAGAGCATGGAGTAAGGAGAAGTAGTCCCAATCCCGATATTCCCCAAGAAGTAGCCAGTGCCGTTATCAAGGAAGGAAGCAAGGGTGGTGGAAGCGTTGTTCACGAGGTTAAAGAGCGGGTTGGTTCCTGTACCGGAACCCCAGACGGTGAGTTTGGAAGAAGGAGAGGAGGTGCCGATGCCGACATTGCCTATACTGTCTACGATGAATTTGGTGGTGCTTGCTAGTTTGAGGTCAAAGATAGGGGCGATTTGTCCAGAGAGAGCGTCCAGAGAGAGGAGGGTGGTACCTACGTTATTACCGCCAATGGAGAGCTGGGCGTAGGGAGAAGAGGTACCGATACCGACGGCTCCAGCGAAAGTAGAGGAAGCGGTAGCGGAAGAGTTTAAGGTCGGGGCGGTGAACGAGGAAGTTACCGTGATGGAATCACCCGTAAGCGACGTGAACGTGCCGTACACATCCGTAAGACTGGTATTGGCCATCGTGCCGTAACTGATAGCGGGAGCTCCGAGCGCGACATCGTCAAGACGATTGATGCGACTCCCAAGCGCCTGCATCTGACGGACCTCCGTAATGTAGGTGGTATTTGACGAGGTGTTCTTCGTATTTTGGCTCGCTTGCACGCGCACCGAGGCGATGTCGGCAGAAAGCTTCCCCGAAAGAGCCGAGAGACGCTGGTCTACCTCCGCGGAGGAAAGGCCACCGGTGGTGTAGAAGACCGGACGTTCCGTGATTCTCTCTATATATACAGGAGGAGTGGACAAAGGAGTCTTGGCCACGGAGGGACTCGCCGGTTTTTCCGCGACGGTCGGGACCGTGGTGGTGGAAGCGGTGGACACGACGGGGGGCGTGGGGGTCGGGGTACGGGTACCTTCCGTTGTTGCTCTCCCGTCAAAGACGAATCTCATTCCTCTTTCAAAAAGCGCATTGATGGTGGTGTAGGTCGCGCGAGCGAGATTGGAAAAAGGGGTGTTCCAGGAAGCATCCTGCGTTTCTGACGGGAGTGCCGCGGCGAAGAGCGAGGCGTCCCTTTCTGTGATGACGCCGTCAACTACGCCAAACAGGTTTTGCGCGACACGCTCCGACACAGATGACGCGTAGGCATGAAGGGCGTCAACCGAATCCGAAACGTGCGTGATTGCGAATGAGGTATGTTCCCAGACGTTTACGACTCCACGTTCCGCATTTCGCGCAAAGGCAACCACGCCATCCGCGGTGTCCTCCGCAACCTGCGCGCTCGCCACAAAAAGCGAACGACTCATCTCGCTACTCGCGGAGGCAAGCGTTTCCGCTTCTCCGAGTACCCAACGCGCCAACGTTTCGGGCTCGTCAAAAAGAACCTTCGCGAAGTGCGTCATCTTATCGGCAACAGTTCCCAGAGCAGCGCGAGTGACGGGAAGCATGTTCGCACGTAGTGACGAACTCGTGAGCGCGTACCCTCCCAGCACCACGACAGCCGACAGAAGAAGCGCGCTCGTTTTGGTGAGATGCGAAGGAGTATGTTTGAAGAACTTTTTGAAAAGTTGAGTGCGCGCGGGAGGTAAATCAGAAAGTGAACTGACCACCTTAGAGCCCACCGAATAACCCCTAGACAGGAAATGTGCAATATTGCGGTATCATATGAGTGTAGTAACGCTAATTAATACACTCATATGAAAACACAAACAATTACAAGGAAAAGCTACCTTTCAGATCTGACCGATGCTATGTGGGACTTCATCAAATCATTCATCCCTTCTGCCAAGTCTAACATAAAGATAGGCGGTCGTCCCGAGAAATATGCGAAGCGAGAAATAGTAAATGCGATACTCTACGTCGTCTCATCGGGCTGTCGCTACAGCGACATCCCTCACGATCTGCCGCCCGGTGATATTACGTGGACGTACTTCAATCGGTGGAGTAGAAACGGTACATGGAAGCATATCAACGCATCACTCAGAAAGTTTGTTCGTCTTTGTTGTGGTCGCAGACAAGATCCTTCAGTCGGAATCATCAATTCACAATCGATAAAAGGTACTGATATAGCCATGGAATCTGGATACGACGCTGGTAAAAAGATCAAGGGACGCAAGCGTCACCTCCTCACGGATACTGAAGGACTCCTCCTCGATGTTCAGGTTCATTCTGCGGGGATTCAAGATCGTGATGGCGCAAAAATACTGTTGACGCACGCGAGGGAGACTCTGGGCAGTATCAAGAAGATATTCGCCGATGGCGGCTATGCAGGGAAATTGATTGCATGGGTGCAGAAGAAGTTCGACATCGCACTTGAAATCGTCAAACGAAACGAGTTGCACAAGTTCGTGGTACTCCCCATACGATGGATCATCGAGCGCACGAATGCATGGGTCTCAAAGGCACGCAGACTTGCCAAAGATTACGAGAAGAAAACGCTGAACCAAGAATCCATGATATATGTCAGAATGATCCAATTAATGCTGAAGTGGGTGTGAGGGGGGGGTTATTCGGTGGGCTCTTAGCAGAAAAATCAGACGGCGGGAGCGCTTTGGCAACTAGCTCTGGAGTTTGCGCCACTGTAAGCATCTCGGTGGCGGGGGCTTTCGGTACGTGAGGTGAGGAAAGTCCACCCTTCAAGACCTGGGCTCGCAGCATCTGGCTGTCCGCATATTCCTTCAAAATCGGGGCGGTGGTGTACCACACCTTACCCACCTTCTTGGCAGTAATCTTCCCCATACGACAAAGGAGACGCAAATACTCGGCGCCATAGGGGGTAAGCGACGACAACTCGGTCAGCGAAACCCACTCGTTTTCTTTAATGGAATCCAGAGGAGGCATAAGAGTTTTTCCTACCCGATATGCCGTATCGGATAGTGAAATGTGTTGCAAACATTATATCGTTAGAACAAGACGAAACGATTGCGTCTTCTGGGGATAACCTATTTTCTTTTTTGAGAAAATAGAAAAGTGCGGTTTTTGCAACGAAAAAAATCGCATCGGTGGCACAGCCCTTTTTGCAAAATATGTATGAAAAATTGCAACAACTGTGATGCCCTTGTGTCAAGAAACCACTAGAAAGCAGTTTTAAAATTCTTATACATACTGGTGTAAAATCCTAGAGAAAAAGCGAGAAAAGAATTTCTCTAAACATTATTTTAGTTTATGCAACATTGATAAACATTGATAGACAATTTATTTCAGGAATGGCTTAAAATATAGTTTTAAGAAATTCAGGTCAAAAAGGACTCTGACTTTGCCTTTCCCGTAATCTACGGATGAGAGCTCACGAAAATTGGTGCTCACGTACCTATTGTCACGCCAAACAAGATACTTATCGGGTCACTATTGATGACGGTCTTTTGAAGGTCGGGGGTGTCGGGAAGGTCTAACTATTCCTTTTTTAAGACCTCCCCACTGGTGATGCGGTCTTCTTTCATCACAACACGGTTTTCTAAAATTTCAACGCACTATCACAAAAACAACCGGGAAAAATATCTTTTTTATTTAGATTTTTCATATATACTGAAGTGGAGCCTGTTCATCAGATTATGAACAGGCTCCACTCTATTTCACCACACTATGCACAAGAGTTATCTCACCATCAAAGAGGCTGCCGAGTACCTTAGCGTGACACCGCTCACGCTTCGGAACTGGGATAAAAATGGGAAGCTGAAGGCAAGTCGGCATCCGATGAGTAACTATCGCGTCTACAAGATGGAAAGTCTTGAGAAGATTTTGAAGGATATTGAAACCGGAGCGGTCGCACCACGGGTGTACACCCGAGCATCTAGAAAGAGGAACACCCCGCGCAAACTTATTGTTAAGTATTTGGAAGATTAAGATTCCACTATGTCGCTTAAGTTAAAAATTGCTCGGCTTGGGCTACTGGTGCTTGTGATTGGCGCATTCGGACTTTTTTTCTATGGCTTTGTTCGTGGCGTACTCGGGACCAAACATTCGCTGACCATCGCGGACACCCACAGTGCGAATACTCGTTTGCTTTTGGAAATTTTTGATTCAATTAAAAAGAACTACTGGAAAGAGATCTACGACAAAGAATTGATGCAGAAGTTTGAGTTCGCGGCGCGGTATGTGGCACCTACCTCCCCCCCGCTTTCCTCCTCTACCCCAAACATATTTGCCAATTATCTTGAGAAAGCGATTTTGAGCAAACCCGAAGCCGAGCGGAAGAATGCGACTCTTGCTATCGGTGAGTTGGTTTTGGAGAGTCTTTTACCACTCAAGCGAAGTTATATCTCTACGATAAGACAGGAGAAGGAGTTACGCGACACCGTGAACAATATACATCCCGATAAGGACCTCTACGCGTCACTTGGTGTACCGAAGGACGCGTCACCAGAAACGATAGAGAAAGAGTACACCGCAAAACTCGCGCTTCTCAAAAAGGAAAAGACTCCCGAAGCAGAGCAGAAGATAACGGAGCTTGCCTATGCGAAGGAGGTGCTGACCGATACCAGTAAAAAAACTCTCTATGATACCCAAAGGATTGAACCAACGCTTTCACTTCTGAAGCCACTCTCCTCTTCTACTCTGTATCTCAACCTGACGAAGTTCTCGCCCACGACCCTGGATGAATTTATGGACACCACAAAAAAGATGAGTGCCTATCCACACGCACGCAACCTTATTATTGATATGCGAGGCAATATCGGTGGCTCGTTTGATATTGTGCCGTATCTTTCGGGGTTCTTTATCGGTCCCGGGCAGTACGCTTTTGAGTTGCTAAAAAAAGACGAACATATACCCTTCAAGACACTTACTCCAAAGCTTCCTGAACTTTCTCACTTTAAGCGAACTATTGTGCTCATAGACGGCGAAACGCAGTCTTCCGCGGAGCAATTCGCCTCGGTGCTCAAGAAATACAACAAGGCGACCGTGGTGGGGACTGCCTCAAATGGTCATGGAACGGTAGAGAAAAACTTTTCGCTTGCAACTACCTTAGGAGGAGACTCATACTCGCTTTTCCTCGTGCACAGCATAACACTCCGTGAAGACGGCCTGCCAATTGAAGGCCGTGGCGTAGACCCCGATATAGATACCGGATTGAAAAACTGGCAGAAAACAGCGATAGACCTTCTTGAAGATAGTGCTCTCGTAAAATTAATTGAGCAGACCCTCAAGAATCGTCCGTAGCTTGCCTGGATTGGCTGAACCGTGGGTCGCCTTCATTCCCTGTCCCACGAGGAATTGCAAAGAGGCTACTTTACCCGCCTTAAACTCCTCCACTGCCTTTGGATGTTCGGCTATGAGGGACTCGGCTACTTTGGTAAGTTCATCATTATTACTCTTCTGAATAAGTCCTTTCTCGGTAGCGACTTCTTTGAGGCTTTTCCCCGCAAGAGTCGCTCCTTCGGCATAGTAGAGCGCGATAAGCTCTTTCGCTCCTCGCGAGGAAAGCTCCCCCGCCTCAAGCAAGATGGTGAGTTCGGCGAGTATTAGTGGCGGAACCGCCGTCTCCTTCCATCCGCCGACCTTACTCTGTCCCACAAGGTCGCTCAAGATATAGTTTGACGCGAGCTTTACGAGTGAGGGCTTATTCTTGAGTGCTTGTACGACTCGCTCAAAATAACCTGCGTAGAGTGGTTCGTTCACGAACAGTTCAATGTCTTCGGGCTTAATACCAAATTCCTTGGCGTAGCGAACTCGCTTCGCCTCGGGTAGTTCGGGCATTTCCTTCTGGAGAACCTCTTTCCTAAACTCGGAAATCTCCGAAATAGCCAATTTGGGTAGGTCAGGGTCGGGAAAATAGCGGTAGTCGTGGGACTCCTCCTTTCTTCGCTGGGCAAAGGTCTTTTGGGTATCCTCGTTCCACCCGCGCGTTTCCTGAAGTACCTTTTCTCCCGCATCAAGCAGAGCTTCGTGACGGCTTACTTCATAGGCGATCGCTCGTTCCACCGCGCGAAATGAATTGATGTTCTTAACCTCCACCTTGGTACCAAGCTTCCCTGCATCTTTTGAGATGGAAATATTGGCTTCCACGCGCATTTCACCTTTCTCCATATTCGCGTCCGAGACACCGAGATAGCGGAGCAAAAGCTGAAGTTCACGGGCGAAATCCCCTGCTTCTTTCGCGCTTTTTATCACCGGCTCGGTGACAAGCTCCATCAGGGGAACTCCAGCGCGGTTGAAATCAACCAGGCTGTAGTCTCCTCTGTCGTGAAGCGAGGTCGCGGTGTCTTCCTCAAGGTGCACCCGCGTAATCGCCACATTGTGGAGTGTCCCACCCGAGACAAGCGGAAACTCGTATTGACTAAGCTGATAGCCCTTCGGAATGTCGGGATAAAAATAGTTCTTTCGGTCAAACTCGGTGAAATCGGCGATGGTACCCCCAAGCGCGAGACCTACTTTAATGACGTGCTTCACCGCTTCCTTGTTGATAACAGGAAGTGTACCGGGGTGCCCCATACACACGGGGCAGATGTTTGCGTTTGGCTTTTCCTCGTCAGGATTGTTCCGTGAGTTGCAGAACATCTTGGTCTTAGTTTTGAGTTCGGCGTGAATCTCAAGACCTATGGTGGTGAGGTAGTCGGACATAAGAAGGTGTGTAAAATTAGAAAGTTTGTAAGGTTTAGGCGATGCTCAATAATACACCACTTAGATTATTTCTTACATTCCCAACATCTCCCAACATCGGATGTTGAGGAATACTCATGTGGTATAATATTATACAATTAACTCCCCCTCTCCTTGCTCAAAACCAGCTTCCAGCAAAATATCGTTATCAAGCAAGAGTGCATCATATTCTTTCTTGGCGGTACTCGTATCTACGAAATGCTCATATTCTTTACTGTTTTTGAATTGTTCAAGGACTACAGGCCGTAAGAGCAGATCGCCCCAGCGATTTAAATCTATGAAGTCTTGAAAACTTGACCACGGGTATTCTTTCTCTCGTTCCGCCCATTTCGTAATCCCTTTCGGGTTCCTGTGCACGTACGCCGAAAGATAGAGAAGTTGTTCGTCCGTTTTCTGTCTCACGCCTTTAAACGGACCCTGAAAGACATGCCCAACATGTTTCTCAGGATACTTTTTATTGGCGTATTTTGAATAGGCATTCAAGACACGTTGCAAATATTTAGAGATACCTCCGCTCTCCAATTCTTGTACGATCAGGTGAAAATGATTTGGCATCAAACAAAAAGCGACTAACACCACCGTCCTCCTTGAAATAATAGTCTTTTGGATTTCTTCAGAAATACCAAAATTACCTGTTCGTTTAAACAAACCTACTCTTTCGGAAATGTCACTAAACGCCAGAGGTGACTGGAAGTACAAGAGATTAAATAAAAATCTAAGATAGTCATTTTCACCATGAAATATCTGCTGTTTATTATTTCCTCTATTGTAGAGGTGGTAATGCTCATTCGGGGCAAAGGTTGTTCGTCTATATGCCATAGTAAAATTATACCATACTCCAACTCCCCAACATCCGATGTTGAGGAGTTTCTATGCCTTCTGCAGAATTTTTATGAGCGTATCCTTACACTTCTTGAGAAGGAGGTCATCAATAACCGAAACAGCGAGCACGTTTTTGCTTTTCTTTTTCATGACGGCAATCGCTTTTTTGACCGCCTTCGGGTCTACCATGTCGGTTTTGGTAAGCACAATCACCTCTTTCTTGTCCATGAGTTCCGGAGCGTGAGCCTTGAGCTCATCACGGACGGTCTTGTATGCCTTAAGCAAACTCTTTTCTTCAAGCGAAATGCAGTGGATGAGCAGTTTGGTGCGCGCAATGTGTCGTAAGAATTTGGTGCCGAGTCCCCTCCCTTCCGACGCCCCTTCAATAAGACCCGGAATATCCGCGAGAATAAACCCGTGGAACGCGCCGAGGTTTGGTTCAAGCGTGGTAAAGGCATAACTCCCTACCTTGGCTTTCGCCGAGGTAAGCTCATTTAGAATTGACGACTTCCCCGCGTTAGGAAATCCGATAAGACCGGCGTCGGCGATAAGCCGAAGCTCCACGTCAAAATCTCCCGCCTCGCCTTCTTTACCGAGCGTAAACTGGGTCGGAGTCACATTACGAGAACTTTTGAAGTGCTCGTTACCTAGGCCTCCTCGCCCGCCACGCAGGACCATCGCCCTGTCCCCTTCCTGAAGAAACTCAAACACACGTCCCGTCGCGCGATTGGTTACGACCGACCCTATAGGCACCTCCAGTTCAATATCATCGCCGTTCGCGCCGTGTCTATTCTTGCGCATACCATCCCCACCGCGCTTTGCGGCAAAAAGATTACCGAAGCGATACACCGCAAGTTTTCCGATGTCACGCACGGCTTTGAGATACACGTCTCCTCCCCGTCCGCCATCACCTCCCGCGGGACCCATAAACTCCTTTCCCTTTTCGTGAAGCCAGCTCTCAATGCCGTTTCCGCCGTCTCCCGCACGAAGGTGTAATGTTATTTCATCAACAAAAGCCATAAGGATGGAATTATGAATACTGAATTAGGAAGTATGAATAAAAATGAAGACAATTAGGAATTAAGTGCTATCGTGGCTAACGCGACTGCGCCTTCTCGGGTTTTTGCAACCGCCATAAAACGATTGCGGTGAGCAAACACGGCGTCCGGAACTCCCGTTACCTTCGCAAGCTCTTCGTCCCGAAGTCCTGCCCACGCACTGGGTAAATCCTTTCGATTCCTAAATACGTGTGGGTTGTCGCGAACACAGTAAAGTCTCCACGTATCGCCTTGGGGATGCACCACATAGAGTGGCTCCGAGAACTTCATGAGTACACCTTTCCACGAATAATCCACGGGAAGCACGATAAGCCGTTTGTCGGGCGCGGTGAGGGCAGCCCCTTCCACCTGCCTTTCTCCTTCAATCACCGCCTTTGCTCGGTTGATTTCACGCGCGATAATTCGTTTTGCAAAAAGTGTTATCTCGGAAAAATATTCGTCCGCGAGTGAGGCGTCCTCCTCCCATGTTGGAGTGAAGGCACGCACCATATCGGAAACGTCATACCACGAAACATTCGCGAAGATTGGCGTACCGAGGTCAATACCGCTGTCATTTGCGTCAATCGGCGTCACCAGTACCTCATCTACTCTTTGCGCGACCGCTTTGCTTCCGGCGAGCTTTTCGCCATAGCACTTCCACACAAGTCCGAATGAGGCATAGGGAATACTGTTCTCCCGCACCCCCGCTCCCGACTTTTGGTGGTGGTCAAAACGTCCTGTCTTCTCGTCATAGATACCACCCACGTCAACGACAATATCCGCGTCCGCAATTCGCTTTTCGTCACGGGTACGCGCCACGGTAACCTCTTCCTCGGCGAGGAGAACGGCAGCCACGGCAAACACATCGTCCGCATGGAACTTTCCGTCATGAGTAACGAGCGTTTTTGACATTTCGGCAGGCAAGCTATGTTTAAGGCTGTATATTGCGGTTAGATTCTGAACAGGCTCTGACACTATAGCACAAAGCTACGTTTTCGGGAATATGTCCAGAGTACATCACCCACTATCCTAAATTACATAAATTACAGGTCTGACCTGTAGTCACTTGTAATCGTGCTCTTTAAAGAGAAGCGGAAAGATATCAAAAAGCGCAAAAAGAAGTGCGAGCGTAACGGGACCCGCGAGAAAACCCACCGGGCCAAAAAGCGCGAGCCCACCAAGTACGGAAAGGAGAATTAAGAACGGATGGATATTGAGGTTGCGCTCAATAAGCATCGGCGCAAGCATATTATCAATAAGGCCAACGGCGACAACGCCCCAGATTAGCAAGCCGACCGCGAACAACGTGTTCCCGAAAAAAAAGAGATACACCACCGCGGGTGCAATGACGAGTGCTGTTCCCACCCCCGGAATGAGTGCTGTAATGGCCGTTACCGCTCCCCACAGCATGGGACTGGGAACGCCAAACATGGCAAACCCGATACCTGAAAGTACTCCTTGTATCATTGCCACAGACAAAGCACCTTTGACGACCGAATTAACCGCCACCTCAAATCTTTCCAGAATATTCTTATCATACGTATCCGAGAGCGGAGAGAGAAAGATGAGATGTTCGCGAAACTTCTTCCCATCTTTCAGAAAATAGAATACTCCGAGAAGCATCAAGAAGAGGTTAAGTACCGCGATAAACACCCGGCCAAAAAGCGCTCCGAGGTTATGGATAATAAGCTCAAAGCCCTGTTTCAGATAGGAGATAAGGTCAAAGTAAAATCCGGGGAGAAACTGCTGTACGAAGGTTTGCAAATGCAAGGCTCCCGCCTGTATAAATCCCTGGTCCAGCCCGTCGTTTGAAATACCTTGATAGAGGTCCTGCGCGTCCTGAAAAATAAAGAAACCAAACACCGAAAGCGGAATAACGACAACGAGGATAAGCCCGAGAACGGTAAGTGCGGCCGAAAGCGCCCGGCGCTCTCCCGAAATACGCAAAAGTCTCTGGTAAAAGGGTTTGGCAACAATCGTGAATACAACAGCAAGAAAGAGTGCCGAAAAATAGGGCGCCAGTATAAAAAAGGTCAAAAGCGCCGTAATACTAGCGAGTACAAAGAAGAACCCTATTTCAATTCGACGTGAAGCGAGCATAGATTTAGTGTATGGTCTTTGATATAAAAAATATACCCCGAAGCGTTTTACTCCCGTAGTAAAGTGCAAAGAAGAAAAGAATGGCAAGCAACTCATTGACCGCGAAAAACCAGAACTCAAACGCTCCATTAATCTGCCAGAATTCCGACACCGCCTGATATTCAAACACGAATCCTCCCACCATGGCGACCAGCGTAGAGAGTACGACCACACTGCGAGCAAGTGGACTTAGGAGTCCGGCCAGAATACCTACGAGAATAATCATCCCCATGGAAAATAATCCGTTAAACGGGATCAGAGCATTAAATATCGGTAGCGTCAAAAGCATAACGATACCACTCGTAATAAAGAGCCCGCGAATTTGCCTCCCGTAATAATGTTCGTGGGTAAGATATTCTTTCGCGGAGTTGTAATCAATGTCGGACATAAGGGTTTAAAACCTAAAGACTAAAATCTAAAAACTAAACAAACTAACTAACTGTGAAGATTAAGAGCGACACCACAGGGCGTCAAGCCCTGTGGGTCGCACCGAATAACCCTGCGCAGGAGCGCAGGGTGTTCCCATTCGTAGGTATTTGTAGATTCGTATCATAGACTTATTAGTATCTATAAAGTCACAAAGTAGATTTATGTTGACTTCGCGATAATGGAACCAAATATCTTCATAAGCTAGATAGATTCTTGAACAAGAGCACCTTGTTCTAACCTACCTATATCCAACGGTTCACTCAATAGTAACCAAAATTTGCTTTCCTTGCACTCTTTTTTGGAAATCTTAACCCTCATTATGAAGTCTTTCTTACTCAATGCTTCGTTTGCTTCAATGTAATTTGCACCGGCCGAACCGCCAGACCGCCTAGATTTTAGATTTTGTTTAGACTTTCGGTTTTCGGTTTTCGTCTTTCAAGGCTCTTAATTCCCCCTCAATATGCTCCAGTTTCCTGTACATATCAAGCAAGATCGTGCCTTCGGCACGCACTTCGCTTTCCGTCTTTTCCTCTATTTTTTTCTCGTGGGTAAGCCCCGAAAGAATAATACGGTCACCGATAAAGAAGGATACAAAGAGTCCTGTCGCAAGGAGGACCACAGCACTTAACCCCACGGATAGCGGAGCGGTAAAGAGTATTCCGACGATTCCGCCACTTTGCTCAAGTATATCGGCACTGTGCCAGATCCCCCGCCAAAAAAGCACGAGAGCCGTTCCACCAATGACCCCGTAGACAATCGGCACGCGCGAAAGCTCCTCGCGGGTGCGATCTTCAAATTTATCAAAAAATTTTAGGAGTGAACGCATAGCTCTATTATCCTCGTCTTCGTATAAACCTTGAGAAAAGAGTACCTAGTGAACCCGCCACAGCCAAGATAAGGATACCATGAAAGAGAGGTCCAATCACCGGTATAAGCGAAATCACGGAAAGGAAGAGCACACCGAGAAGTATCGGGCGATAGGTAAGTGGAAACGCGGAACGTTTGAAGAGAATGCGTTCGCTCCATGCGCCAAGGAGGACCCCCGCATATCCCCAAGAAAGTAACACGAGCATAAAGAAAAGTGCGCCTAGTATGAGGGCAATCGGAATACCGACCACCGAGGGAATAAGTAGCATACCTACCAAGGGCATGATGATGAGAATAAGCAACCCGCGCAGTACGCGAGGCCAGAAGTTGGGCAACACTTCAAGAAGCACTTCTTCACTGCGTTCACGCGCGAGGAAGAAAAGCGCAAACGCGAGTACAAGCATCATCAGGACCTTGAGCGAGAAAAATCCTCCCGAAAACGGCGAACTGAATCCTGTGCTCTTGTGCGCGGAGAGGTCGTCCTTAATAAACTTTCCTGTAATGACAACATTCAGCGGAGGAACATTCTTGGCGTTGTTGTGCAAAATATAATCTCCACCAACCTTCGCCGGCTCCCCAAATACTGCCCCTCCCCAGAGCTCAAGGTCGCCCCCTATCGCACCGGTAAGCGTCAGGTTCCCGGAAATCACGGTAGCCCTTCCTACTACCGTACCTTGCACCTCAACACTTCCGCCAATCGCGTAGAGCGAACCTTTAATCACCGCTTTTGGTCCAATCGTCACACGCGAGCCAATAACGACGACATCATCGCCGACGGTTCCGTCTATGACAACCCTTTCCCCGACTACCCGGAGGTCGTCACCCGTGGACCCGAGCACCTTAATGCTTTCACCCAGGAGAAATGCGTCCGCGGAAATATCGCCTTCGGTAAAAATAGTCCGACTCAACGCCGTAGCGTCACCCGTAACCGCTCCCGCGAAAGTAGCCGTCTGTCCCATGACATACACGTCGTCGGAAACCTTTTCGGCACCCTTCAAAAAGTAATCGCCAATATGCAAAGAACCGGCAAACGCCGAGAGAGGAAAGAAAAAGGCCAATAAAAGGAGGGTTTTTTTAAGCATAGGTATAGTATAGGACAAAATTCTTAATTTACAATTATTAATTTTCAATCAATGAATCAATCCTCCAAGACAACAATTCTTTGAAAATTGAGACTTGAAAATTGAACATTCCTGAAATTACCCTTCTAATTTCAGCAGTTTCCCTTCCCGCTTCACATAAGAGAACATTCGGGCGAAAAACCAAAGCGTGAGTATTAGATAGACAGCGTTAGTGGCAAATGCGAGGGCGAGAAGCGCCGCGGGAAGGCTTCCCGTAGCAATAACCGCGCGCATACCCTCAAATACATAGGTTGACGGCAAAAGCTGTGCGACCATTTGCAGTCCGGGCGGGAGCGCGGACACCGGATAGAACACCGCGGAGAATGGCTGTATCAGTATGATAAAACCGAACGCCAGTATCTGCGCCGAAGTGCCGAACCGAAGAATAATCGCGTTCGTGAAGATACCAAGTGACCACCCGAACAGAAAGAGGTTTAGCACGAACGGAATGAGGTAGAATCCAAGAGTAAAGAGATTGAAGTGATAGAATAGGTACGACAGTGACGTCATGACCACTCCGACCAAAAAGATACGTACGACACCCACAAGCACGGTCGCGCCAAGAAACTCCGAAAGGCGAAGCGGGGTCACGAAAATGTTGAGCAAGTTTTTCTCCCAGATTTCTTCCAAAAACGCGATGGACACCGACTTCTGCGACTGGTTGAGAAAGTCCCAAAACACGACGGCTCCGAGGAGTACCGTGATGGCGTTAAATCCGCTGATGTGCAGTTTATCAATATACAAACTCAAAAATCCCCACACCAAAATGTCCATGACGGGCCAATACACAATATCCATAATGCGAGGAAAACTCCTCTTGAAAAGGTACATATGGCGTATAAGCAAGGCGTTGATGCGGTAGAGCTTCATAAAGAATTTTCAATTATCAATTTGCAATTTTCAGTCAAGACTCAATACATTAATTCTTAATTGAAGATTGTTATATTGAAAAATTAATTGATAATTGACCATTGAAACTTGGAAATTACGATGTGTTTCTCGCAATATGAAGGAACACATCGTTTAGGTCTTCGTGTCCGTATTTTTTTACCAGCTCCGCCGGTACTCCCTCATCTTTGAACTTTCCATGCTGAATGAAAATGACCTTATCACAAATCTCCTCCACCTCCTCCATATTGTGTGAGGTGTAGAGAATGGTAACACCTCGCTCTTTCTGAATACGCATCAAGAGTTGCCGGGTTCGGTCGGCGATGTCGGGGTCAAGGGAGGCGGTCGGCTCGTCCAGAAGGAGGAGCTTGGGGTCGTTGAGAAGCGCCTTGGTGAGGTTAAGCCTCGTGAGCTGACCGGTGGAAAGATTGTAGGTCATCTTTTTCAAGAAGTCCCGTATCTCAAAGAAATCGGCGAGCTCGTCAATTTTCTTTCCTAATTCCTTTACCCCATAGAGTCGCCCAAACGTGAGTAGATTCTCATAGACGGTAAGATTGCCGGGAAGCGACACATACGGCGAAGAAAAATTGAGGCTCTGCAGGATATCCTCGCGTGCCGTTTTATACTCCTTTCCGAAAATACGAATGGTTCCACTCGTTGGGGTAATGAGGTCAAGAAGCATCTGGATGGTCGTCGTCTTCCCCGCCCCGTTTGGACCAAGGAGCCCCGTAATCGTGCCTTCCTCAACGGCAAAATAAAGACCGTCCACTGCTCGGACGGAGCCAAAACTCTTAACCAGATTTCCCACTTCAATAATCGAGGTCATTTCTTCATTCTACCTTGTCCCCCGCCTTTTTTGAAGCGAGCTACGAGCTCCGAGCTGGAACGAATCTTCCCTCCCTTCCCCACATTCCACACCGTCTTTATACCAAGCGTGGTGCAAAGCTCCGCCTCCGGATTGAGCGAGGAGTCTTTGTTTTGCGCATCTTCGGGTGTGCGGTCTCCCCCATTCGCAAAGATGTCGGGGTGAAGTTTCCGAAGCTCCCGACAGATACTGCGGTCGGGGTCTCTCTCCGTGTGCTCCGTGAACACCACCTCGCCCACCGACGCGAGCGATTCCAGGATTTCCTTGCGGTCGTCCTCCGACATAAAGGTAAATCCTTTCTTCGTCAAAAGCCAGTTGTCGTTATTCAAAATGACCACGAGTTTGTCACCGAGTCTTCTTGCCTCGTTTATAAGCCGAATGTGCCCCACGTGTAGGGGGTCAAACCCTCCGGAAACCGCCACGATTGTTTGTTTTTTTGTATTTGATTTCATTGTAGTGTTTCCCTCTTAGCACTTCTCTTTAGCAAGGAGGGATGCCGAGTCTTCAAGGCGGGGTGGTGGTGTTCCATTGATAACCCGTTTGAAAGGGAGAAAATTACTTAGTACCCAATCGTTTAAGCGCCTCAAGCGCGTACTCCTTGATATTTGACCAAAGCTCCATCTTCAAAATATCCTCCTTGGTACACCAAAGACATTCCTCGCTTGCATCGTCCGCATAGGTAACTACCGTTTTGTCGCTTTGTGCGCGAGCAAAATATACAAAGGTAATGTGTTCGTGTGTCGCCGAGACACGATGGCGATTAAGCGCCACGGGTGGCAGAAGTTCTCGCGTATGGTCTGCCCCGTCAAAAATCAAAGGATTTCCGACAAGCTCTATCTCAAGTCCTACCTCTTCCTTTACCTCCCTATGTGCCGCTTCAATCGGATCTTCGTGAAGTTCAATATGTCCACCAACACTCATCCATTGTTTAAACTTGTCATGCATGCGCAAAAGCACCGTGTTCTGGTACACAATAAACACCTCAACCGTAAAATCTATTTTTTCGTGAATGTGGGGCATGGGGACGAAGAATGAATTATGAATTGTTGAGGTCTAACCTCCGTCATTCGTTCGTTAGGCGTCAAAGTAACGCTTGCCGGTTTTGTACGCTTCAATCGCGCTGTCGCACGCGCCGAACCGAGGCGAGGGTAGGTTTTCCAGCTCAAACCACCGCCAGTCTTCACATTTGTTCGGCTCACACAGCTGCGGTTCTCCACTTTTCCAATCTGCGAGGAGACCAACATCAACATAGTGTTTTGGCGCATATAGTTTGAGGTTCATCAAGCGATTGAAGCGAACATTCGCAATTTCCATACCGGTTTCCTCCATAACTTCGCGCTTCGCGCACTCCTCAAACGATTCCATATATTCAAGATGTCCTCCGGGCCACGCCCACTCGCCTGCTCCGTGCGAACTCTTGCGCTTTCCCATAAGCACCAAACCGCCCTTGATGACCATCACGCCAATACCTACCTTTGGACGTTGTTCTTTGCTCATCATTGTTCAAGTATATCCAAAAACATTTCCATTTCCAATTGCCCGTTTACACTATAATTACGGTCGTAATTATAGTGTAAATATAAAGAAATATAGTCCCTCGGGGCAAGTCCCGAGGTAATAGAGGAATTCGCTCCGCTCATTCTTCTCGCGCAGCAGAGCTGCGCAGTATTGGACTCTATTAGCTCCTCGGCTCGGAAATGGAAACTCAAAGCAGTTTCCGTTTCTCTCGCTCTACGTCGCTAATAAAACTAGACTAGGACACCTCTTTTAGAAATCGCTCCACAAGGTCAAGCGGGAGACCGAGTACGCTTTCAAGAGTTCCCAGAGTGCGAAGATACGGCAAAAGCAGTGGGGACTGCGGAGTAAATCCACCGGCATACCTGTACATTGTTCCCTGCGCTAAAAACTCTTCAATTATTTCCTGCGGAATCTTTGAAAAGAAGACCTTTGATACTTCCCGATCAAGTAGAGATTTTCCTGTCGCGGTATTCGTAACCATAATACCGTTCACACACTCTGCCGGATATTCGCTCCCGCTAAAGGTTTCTAAATACCGGCGTGCTTCGGACAAGTCCCTTGGCTTTTCCCGAAGTTCTCCGTTCCACACAATCACTTGGTCTGCGGTAATGAGGAGCGCAGGCTCTTTGATTCTCGGGAGAAGTGCTTCGGCTTTCGCCTTTGCAAGACGCACGGGAATTTCATAGAGGTTTTCATGTCGTATTGCCTTCTCGTCAATTCCCGGAACCAGTATGTCAAAGGTATACCCTGCTTCAGCGAGCACACTTTTTCTGTTTTCCGACTGTGACCCCAGGATAATCTTCATATTACACAACACTTTCCTTATTCTGACATTCTGCAGAATATTGGAATGTTACTATGCTACTTCAAATGTATCCAGTATCGTCGCCTCACGATACCGTCAGAAGTTGTGGCCGTGTTTTCAAATACCCCTCCGTTCTTTTCAATTATCTTTGCCGAGCGAATGTTATCCGCGTTACAGGTTATCCGCACATCCGTAATACCAAGCTCTCTAGCTTTGGGGAGTGCTAATTCCAAAATCTTATTACCATATCCCTTACCGCGTTCACTCGGCCGAATGGCATAGCCAATATGTCCGCCAACTTCTTCCAAGTGATTGTTTAGTCTATGCCGAATATTGAGCCAGCCGATGAATTTTCCACAGTGAGTGAGCCAAAACACCGTATGGGGAACATACCCTTCGGGAAGAAACTTCCCTTCCATTTCACCTCGGAGTTTTGTTATGAATGCGTCAAAATCTGCGCTCTCACCGTAACGCTTCACCAGACTGTTCTCAATATCCTGCGTCTGCGTTTTTCTGAACTCTTCAAGCGCTTCAAGAAAGCTTTCCTTGTATTCAATTGACGGCAACACCAATTTCATAATTTTTGATGACATCACACTTTCGTTATTCTGACATTCCCCGCCCGTACCGAACCGGCGCGTTCTGGCGGGTGCAGAATGTCAGAATGATTTTACACATATCGTGAAAATTGCACTGCGCTCGTCATAGACATAGATTTAAGCAACCTTTGTTGAGGTCTGTTGTTGAGGTCTGATCTCCGTCCGTCAACGTTGTTCACTAATTATCATAGTCTAAGTACCAATCTCCAATCAATTACCACCGCCAGAGGCGGTGGTATGAACACCAGCCTAGAAGGCATGAATTGATAATGGTTAGCCTTTTGGTTCTCGTTCTTGTTGCCACTTTACATACTTTCTGACTTGCTCCTCATTGAGCCCCACCGTGGATACGCAGTAGTCGCGTGCCCACAGGTGCCTGCCCCAGTACTGCTTCGTGAGGTCTTTCTGGTCTTGGAACAATTGTAACGCAGTCTTACCCTTCAGGAAACCCATGATTTCCGATATGGAGTATTTGGGCGGAATGGAAATGATGAGGTGAACGTGATCGGGCTGTAGGTTGATTTCGTCAATCGTTACTTGGTCCTTTTGTCCGCAGAGTTTGTAGAGCGTGTTGCGGACGAACACCTCAGCCCTCCCTTCCAACAATTTGTATCGATATTTGGGACAGAATACGATATGATACTTGCACAGCCACACGCTGTGAGATAGTCGTTTGTATTGTGATTTCATAGCTCCGAGTGCCTTCTACGCTGGAGCTATGGTATTGTAACGCAACGGTAGAACCTTGTGTTCAGTCACCGCCGGAGGCGGTGGTTAGGGCTTCGCTAATCGAGATTGTACTATTTGAGATTGCACTATTTCACTTCACTGTTTATTTCATCATCTTACCACTTTTGACCGGTAAAGACAGATAGCTTTTCCTAAAATTCCCGTGAATTGCAGTCAAAAACCGGTCAAATTCACGGGTTTATCCGGCATAATCGTGAAAATAGCCCGAAATTCAGCACATTTTCACGGTTTTAGACACTATACCCACACCTTTGACCGACCAAAAACAGCCCGCTGTAGCGGACTGTTTTGTTGGTTTTTCTATCTTCTCCTACTAAAAGCTAACAGCTAGAAGCTAAAAGCTTTCTTCCCCCTACCTAAACCATTCACGAACCGACCTCGGCCAGCCGAGCATCACGAGAAGCGCAAGCGGGGCGCCCCAGTTTGCGGAGCGTTCAATGAAATCCCAAATCGGAAGTCCGACAAGCGGACGCAGAAGTGCTGTCCAAAATCCCCAGAGCGCCATCCAGAGAAGTGCGACACGGACAGGACGAACAAGGATAAGGAGCGCAAATAAAATATCCAAGAGTCCGATATAAAACAAAATTTGTGTCGCAACGGCTGGGTCAGGTACACCAAACTGCGCGAACCACCCTACCCAATCCTTCTTGCCCTGCAAGGCGAAGACACCGTGTCCGATAAACTCTCCGGCAACCGCGATGCGAAGTATCCACTCCGCTTTCTTTTGAGAATACATAGCTACTACAGTTAATGATAAATATAGAGAAAGTTGTCCTTTAAGTATATCATGTGCGCCTGTACACCATAGGTACACTACCGAAGACACCCTCCATCCTCTAAGATTCGGACACCCGCCCGAACGACTGTTCCCCGCCAGAATGACCTTGTCGGGCTGGAGTCGAGCGGGCCTCCCTTAATAAGGAGGATACACTGCATCCACCGCCACTTCCCTCCTGCCTCGCGGGGAGAGTTTGCACTGCTTGCGCGACGCGCACGAAGCCCGACGCGCTGATGAGTGTCTTTCCGAGCAGTGTTTTCGCATCCGCCTGTCCGCCTCCCTGTCCCGCCACATACCTATCAACCACTGCGTACTGCTCCGAGAACCAGAGCCTGTTTGCGATGAGTGCAAAGCGGTAGAGCTCATCTTCACTCGCCCCCTTGCTCGCCAAAAGTTCTAAGAGTCCGAGCATCGCCATACCGTGATTGCAGTCGGGAAAGTCGGTCGCGTTGTCACAGCACGGTCGGTAGATACCGGACGCGACTCGTCGCACCAGTTCTTCCCGCTCGGGGGAGAGCGACATAAAGAGGTGGTGAGCAAAGTGATTCATGGGGTCGCCCTCTGCGATGCTCCATCCCGCGGTGGAAGCAAACCTCTGTGGACCGCCGTACTTGGGGTTTTGCATCTCACCGTTCTCCAGCACCGTGCTTTTTTGCGCGAGTCCCAGTCCCCACAAAAGGTTCAAGAGTATGCCCGAATTCTTTTTGGTGAGCGTTACTATCCCCTTGGTTTCAATCAGTCGGCGCGCCTCCTCGCGCTCGGTCCCGCTATACAGAAGCAAAAACGTCTCCTTATCCAGCGCGCCGACCGACACGAGCTTCGCGGGGGTATCGTCAAGCGGGATTTCAAGCGTCTCACCCGCATCACGTTCGGAAAGTACCACTGGTACTTCGCGTGCTTCCTCTGTCACTACCGATTCTTGTTTTTTGTCCTTGAGCAGTATCGCGCCACCGATAATGACCGACGCGAGCAAGATGCTCCCCGGCAAGAGTCCCACGTTTGACTTTGTTTTTTCTTCCATAGCGTTTATTACTTTTTACTTTCCACAGTACTCACCGAACAGCTACTCGCCTCGGCAAGCCTCTCTATCCCCATTTCGCCTTCAAACCTTCGCCCATCCTTCGTAATCCACGTGGGAAAGCCTTTGATACCGGCGCTCGTACAGACTTCCGGCTTTTCGGTGCATTCCACATAGTTCACATAGTTGAATGCCTTCCCGAATGCCGCTTTTTCGTTTTGACAGTGGAGACACCAGTACGCGCCGTACATCTTGAAGCCCTTCGCGGTAAGGCACTTCGCAAATCCGGAAAGTGCCTCGGCAACGGGGGTTCCCCTTCCACTACTAAAGATGCCGATAGCGACCAGTATCCCGATACTCATAATGACGATGATGCCAATGTTCTTTTTCATATGATGTTATCGTGTTTCTTTTATGCTTAATTCGTGTGAGTGGCATTCGTAGTGCCACCATTCAATCCCGTGAGGATTGAATGCTAACTATTTTTCGTCACAACAGTTGGCGAGCTTCTCGACCAGTGTCTCAAGCGACCACCCTTTCGCGTGCGTGTCCTTCGCCGTGCCCCCGAGCGAACGCGCCGAAACCAATTTTGTTTTGAGCGCCCAGAAGATAGCGTACAGACGGTACGCGTCCGCGAAAAACCCTTTCGCTTTTTCTTTGTCGCCTTCTGCCTGATAACGGTTGCCGACCTCAATGAGTCGCATGGTGCCGGAGAGAAGGTGCTTTGTGGCGCACCACGTTTCGCCCTCGTGTTTTTCCACGAGGCCCTCCATGAGGCGCGTGCGCATCTTCCGAATGTCGCTTGAAAGGTCGTAGTAGGAGCCGTCACTCGTCTTCGCTCCCGTGAAGAAGAAGTGTTCCTCAAGCGAAATGAGGTTCATTATCGCGATGGAAAGGTCCTCTCCCGCGGAAAGGTCCACCCCACCGCCCGCTTTTATCTTTTCAACCTTCGCCATGAAGGAGGTGATATCTAAGGTTTTTGTTTCCATATTTTTTTATTCGTGTGAGCGACATCCGCCCGGATGAATACATCCATTCGGACGGGTTCGTAGTGTCGCAATCCCCCGCTTTTCTTTTCTGAAAGAAAAGCGGGGGGTGTCTTCATATGAAGAAGATAATGATAATGCCGAGCGCAATCATCGCGCCTCCAATCCAGAGTTTTGACTGTGCAGTTTCCGCCTTGCGCCACGTGTTCACCTTTTCCAAAAGTTCCCGGTGCGATGCGATAAGGAGAATGACGACGAGTGGGAGCACAAAGAGCAAATTGTAATAGATGAGATAGGCGAACCCGGAGACGTAGCTCGCACTGTCGTGGAGGAGCCCCAGTATCATAAGGTAGGGGCCTCCGGTGCAGGGAAACTCACAAAGCGCGACCAAGACGCCAACGAGAAACACCGCGGCCTGCCCGCCGAAGCCTTGGCGCAGGCGGGGGAGCGACACTTTCCCCAACAGTGTCGCCATCTTTGCGTGTACACTCGCGGGAATACCGGGAATGAAGGTCGTATTCGGAAAGAAGTAGCTTAAGAGGTTGAGTATGCCGAAGATGATGACGGCAAACGCCCCGAGTCGCCCCATAAAATGAGGCACACCAAACACGTGAAGCGCCCGCAAGATGCCGAGTCCGATGAGCAGGTAGGTGAGAAACAGTCCGCCAATGTAACTTGCGCCGAGCGCGAGAACATCCTTACGCGGTTTTCCGAGACTAAAAAGAAACGCAATCGTGATAAGTAGTACGGAGAATGCGCACGGGTTGATACTGTCCAGGAGTGCCGCGACCGAAACGAGCGGGAGTAGGAAGGTCCCGCCACCACTCATCGTCCACACGAGCATGGTGCCGAGCGAGGAATACTTCAGTACGAAGAGCGCGGAAACCAAGACGACGACGCCTACAAGAAGTAGTACTGTTTTTTTTGACATAGTTACGGGGTTTGCCCCGTAGTGAGCTTTGCTCTACTACGGGGTGACAAGCGCCTTAATAGTAATGGTCTGCACATCTCCCTTTGCATCTTCAACGAAGACGGCGCGTTCAATTTTTCCGACTCCCGCGGGGCCGTGCGCCGACGGGTCAAAGACGACTTCAACGGTAAACGACTCTTGCGCGGGCACCGTTTCGTTTACGAGCGGAACCGAGCCGTGTCCAGGCATTCCGAACGGCCCCTTGCGCGCGTCACCCTGCACAAAGAGCGCCTCCGTACACATACAGGAGGTCGTGATTTTCCGAATGCTGATGGGGCTCTCGCTTTTGTTTGTCACCGTAAAGCTATGCATTACCTTTCCGTCCTGCATAGAGATAGTGCCGAAATCAAAGTGCGTGTCGGTAAGTGTCAGTGCCTGAAGGGCAGACGCCTCATTTTGAGATGGCACCACCGCCTCTGTTTTTCCCTGTGAGGCACTCTCTCCCGCGAAAAACAGAATGGCGAGAACGCCGATAAGTGAGAGTAGTAGTAATCCTTTTTTCATCCCGTTAGAAGCAGGTCACGATAAATATATCAGACCTGCTTGATTAATTTTGATAATTTGACGTTAGCTATACCTACCCCGTCTTGAAGCGAGCGTGAGCGTGGCTTCTAACGGGATCATAACGAAATAACTGGATAAGCAGAAAACACTCTTACAAAGAGTGTCTATGCGACAAAGTGGGCGCGCCGAAAGGCGCGTTCAGTTTGTCGCGTTAGTGGGAGGTCGGGCTGTGTTCCAAAAGAACAAGCGAGAGACGGAGCGTATGTAACGTGCGATACCGCGAAAGCGCTTCGTGCGTTCGGAGCGCCAGTGTCTGTGTGCCGACGTGTATCTTCCGCAAAAGCTCTTCCAGAAATCCTGCAAAAAGAAGTGCGAGTGAGAGAAGCGTGAGGGCGAGCGAAAGGAGTGTGGTGGAGAAAACTTTGAGCGCGCTGGTGTGGAACAGCGCGGAGGCAACAGTGTGGTCGGGAGGAGGACAGGCACCGTTTTGCGCGAGCGAGGCAAGACAGGTGTTTCCCTCATGCATGGTGTCACCCATCATGCCGAGTACGCCGAACACGGAGAGTGAAATGAAGATGATGAGAATGGCGCGAGAGAGTAATTTCATAGTTTAGATACTAACATAACATTGGCCCACATGCACTCCTCGGAATTCTCCCTTTCTAAAGGGAGTACCCGTTAGGGGGAGGGATTTACGACTCTTAAATCCTCCGTCCTATCGGACACCTCCTTTAGGAAAGGAGGAATAAGACTCATTCTTTGTCCACTCTCATTTTAAATCTTTTGTCTGTGGAGAAGCACGGCGTTAAACGCGACCACCACGGTGGAAACCGACATAAGCACGGCGGCAATGGCAGGTTCAAGAAAGATGCCCCACGGCGCAAGGACGCCAGCCGCGAGCGGAATAGCGATGATGTTGTACCCCGCCGCCCACCACAGGTTCTGGATCATTTTGCGGTAGGTGAAGCGCGAAAGCCGAATGACCCTCGGAATATCACGCGGGTCGTTTTTGACGAGGATAATACCGGCCGACTCAATCGCCACATTCGTGCCCGCGCCAATCGCGATGCCGAGAGTAGCCTCGGTGAGCGCGGGCGCGTCGTTCACCCCGTCGCCCACGAACGCGACGCGCGCACCTTTGTTTTGAAGCATCTTTACCTTTTCGGCCTTCTCGCCCGGAAGCACCCGTGCGTAGTACTCCTCTAGACCCAGTTTATCCGAAATATACTTCGCGACCTCTTCGGAGTCCCCCGTTACCATCGCGACTTTGATACCCATTTTGTGGAGTTCCTTGATGGCCTCCTCCGATTCGGGCCGGACCACGTCCGCAAGTGCGAGCGCTCCGCTAAACACGCGTCCCGAAAGCACGAAGATAATGGTCTTCCCCTCCTTTGCAAGCGCGGTCAATTTCTCCTTCACCGATACGGGTACGGCAACGCCGTCGTCCTTGAGGAGTGCGTAGCTCCCCACCTTCACCGTCATGCCGTCTATAATCGCTTGCGCGCCCTTGCCGGGAATGCGCTCAAACTTGCTTGCGGGAACAGGTTTCAGTTTTCTCTCCTTTGCCTCGCGGACCATCGCCGAGGCAATGGGGTGCTCGGAGTAATAGTCTACCGACGCGGCGCGGGAAACGATTTCGTCAGCCGTACCTTCTACGGGGAGAATGTCGGTTACGCCATATTCTCCCTTCGTGAGGGTGCCTGTTTTATCAAACAGCACGGTATCAATGGTCCGTGCCGATTCAAGCGCCAGTCGCTCGCGCACAAGCACTCCGTTTTGCGCGCCCTTGGTGGTGGAGATGGAGGCAACGAGTGGAATAGCAAGACCGAGTGCGTGAGGACAAGCCACCACCAGTACCGCGACAAGACGCGACACGGCAAACGTCATCCCTGCGCCGAGGAAAAGCCAGGTGCTTACGGTAAGTCCTCCCGCGACCACCGCAACCACGGTAAGGAGCAGTGCCGCGCGGTCGGCGAGTTGTTGCAAACGTGATTTGCTCGCCTGCGCATCTGCCACAAGGCGCTTGATGCCTGAAAGAAAGGTTTCTTCACCGATTTTCTTTATTTCCACCACAAGCGAGCCGTCCCCGTTTTGGGAGCCGGCAATCACCTCGTCGCCTGGCTTTTTGCTCACCGGTTTTGATTCTCCCGTAAGGAGCGATTCGTTCAATTCTGACTGTCCTTCCACGATAACGCCGTCAGCAGGCACCTTCGCCCCGGGCTTCACGAGCACCACATCCCCTATTTTTAATTCTTCCAAAAATACTTCTCTCGTTTCCCCCTCTTCGTTTGTGATTTGAGTATTGTAATTTGCCTGCCCCGTAGCGAGCTCTGCTCTGCTATTCGGGGTTTGGGATTTGTGAATTGGGAATTGAGAATTTGGAATTATCAAAATTGCCTTGTCGGGAAGCAATTTTGATAATTCTTTAAGTGCTCCCTGCGCGCCCGAAACCGCTCTCATCTCTATCCAGTGTCCGAGAAGCATAATCGTGACGAGCGACGAAAGTTCAAAAAAAAGTGCCTGTCCTCCGGAGCCTTGGCGAAAAAGGATTCCCAGAGCAACGACATACAGACTGTAACTGTAGGCAGTGACAATCGCAAGCGAGATAAGTGTCATCATTCCAGGAAGTTTTGCCTTTAGCTCGCGATAGGCGCCCACGAGAAACACCCATCCGCCATAGAAAAAGACCGCGGTTCCCAGCAGAGCTGGAAACAGAATGCCCAATTCCCAACCCGCCTGAATGCCGTAGGCGGGCAGGTTCCCAATTTTCAAATCCGGCAGATGAAGACCAAACAGCATCTCGGCCATTTCGGAGTAGAGAAAAATCGGAATCGTGAGGACGAGCGACACCCAGAACTTCACCCTAAAAATGTTGGTGCTGTGTCCTTTGTGTTTATCATGTTCCCCATGCTTCCCCTCTTTCCCTCCTTCATACTTCATACTTCCTCCTTCATACTTCTGCTTGAGCAGTGCCATCCCACATTCGGAACAGAGTCCCGGCTTATCGCTCGTAACCTCCGGATGCATCGGACACGAAAAAACTGTCCCAGCTTCCACAGAGTGGGAGTCTTCGGGGGTACTCGCCTCCGGATGTATGTTGTGACAGCAGTCGTGCGTCATAGTGGTTTAGGAAGTTATATCTTTCTTCTTTTCCTCAAACTCTTTGCGGTCAATCTCACCTTTTGCATAACGCTCACTCAAAATCGCAAGTGCTGTTTTGCTGTGGTGTTCCGATCCCTCATGCTTCCTCACCTGCGCCCCTCCTCCACGAACAAGCCATACCACGAGCCAAATAATCAGAACCCACGCTATCACCATAAAGAACCCACCAAAAAGGGTGTGACCGTACCAACCTTCGTTTATTCCGTATGTGTACATCATAGTGTTATATATAAAATGATAATAAAAGAACGATTTAAGATTTAGGATTTAGGATTTTTTCTGTCACCTTTTTTTCTGCGCTAACTTATAAATCTTGAGAATCTCGGCAATGGCCTTTGATTCTTCCCCTTCCTTCATTTGGTCCACCACATGCGTAGAAAGGTGCTTCTCCAAAAGCACATCCTCCACGCCGGAAAGCGCGTACTTCACCGCTTCGGTCTGCATAATCACGTCAACGCAGTACCGCCCCTCTTCTACCATTCTTTTGACACCCCGAAGCTGGCCCTCAATGATAGAAAGCCGGCGAAGAAGTTTCGGTTTGCTGTCTATACTCATCCCTTTAGAAACAGGTCGTGGTCTGTGTTAACCTCGCACTGCTTTTACAATTAACTTTTTATATAATCAACGTTGTCTTAACCGAAGCGTCCCGCCGACGACCACAGTTTCTAACGGGACTCATGTCCCCTATGATACCCCTAGGGGGTATAGGCTGTCAACGGGTATTTCCTCCCTCTGGGGGACAACGTGCTTGCGCGAATAAGGGCCTGTGTTAGAGTAGCCGTATGCAACGAACGGTACTTACGACTAAGAAGACAACGACTAAGAGCTCCCTGTTGAGGGCTTCTTTTTAGTACGGTTAACTTCCCCACTTTAACGGCACTAAAGAAAAACCCTCAACCCGATTACGGTTGAGGGTTTTCTTTTGCACAGTGCAAAAAGCTCTTTGACAATTTATATTCTTTATGCAAAGCAACCTACGACTTGTTGTGTGCCAGTCAACCCAACCTACAACCTCCCTCCTCGGAACCATCATTATGGAGAAGGTGTTCAGCACAAACAGCATCCCAAAGGAATATGGCGAAATTATCTTCATCGCCAGTACCGGCTGTTCGGAAGACCCTCTCTCCGACATCAACACCCTTCTCGCCATGTGGAAGGCGGAAACTCATCGCCCCGGGAAAAAAATCAAAATCAGTTGGGTGGACAGTGGCACCATTCAGGTGCTTTAGCAACCAACAGGCTCAGACACACAAAGGCGCCCCTTCGGGAGCGCCTTTTTTTATTCCTCCTTTGTTAAAGGAGGTGCCGAGGTCTTCCGAGGTGGAGGATTTGAAATCCCTCCCGCCGAAGACGGCGTGTACTCCCTTAAAAAGGGAGAGTGAGAAGCGACTATTGCACTATGTTGAAAACCCACGGCACCGGCACGGCGTAGAGCATGAGGAGCGCGCCAACGAGCGCCATATTTTTCATAAATTGAATACGTTCCATCATGCGGGCATTCGGGTCGGTCTCTTTCCAGAAGGCGTGCATCATAAAAGAAATCGGTACGAGGAAGATAAGGAGAAGTGCGAGAGACGCCACAGGAGCAACTCCAATGAAAACACCGAGCCCGCCAAGGAGAAGCAGTACTCCGCCGACAAAAACACCCGCCTGCGGATACGGCACGCCTTTTGACTGTGCGTACCCAGTAAGCGCTACGTGGTTTTTAAAATGATTCCACGCGTTCATGAGGAAATACCCTCCGAAAATAATGCGTCCGATGAGAAAAAGTATGTTCATAAAAGTAACAGGTGACTAATATAGTCCCTCGGGGCAAGCCCCGAGGTAATATCGGAACTCGCTTCGCTCGTTCGCTTGCGTGGACAAGCCTTGCAGTAGTGGACTATATCAGCTCCTCGGCTCGGAAATAGAAACACAAAGCAGTTTCCATTTCTCTCGCTCTACGTCGCTAATAACCGGTAACAGGGACTGGAACAAACTAATACCATCTCTAGGTAACTTCTCCCCATAAACTCATCACCATGGGGCTTTGTTGAGCCTTTTGTCTATCGGCATACTGTGGACAGGTTAATTGGGGATGGTATAATATGAATAAATTATACGGTAGAATCATCAACAACACCAGTCGCGAAATTGTACCGATAACAGCGGTCGCTGTTATCGGTACAGGTATCAGGACAGACAAAAAACGAAAACGATACTACTTCGCAAGTAGGACCACTCCGACAATAACGAGTGCGATAGCGAGATAATGTGGTGGGGTAAGTGCTTCTTTGAGAAAAATCATCCCGAGGAGCGCGCCGAAAATGATGGAACCACCCACGATGACCGGGATACCGCTTGAAGCAGGGACGCCTTTTGAAAACACCATAAACGAAGTAATCTCGGCGAGACCGACAAATACTCCCGCGAATACGGCGTAGAGTATCCCTTTACCTGATAGGGGAAGGGATACATGAGTGACATTGAGAAACAATAGGACGACCCCCCCCCACGAGAGCCGCGACGACCTGAAGAATAACCGCCCCGACAATTTGATGAATGGAGCCGGAGGCTATTTTGATAAAGAAATTATAGACGCCGTAGAAAAAAGCGGTGAGAACGGCTAGGGCAATCCAGCTCATAGACACTATTGTATCAGGGCATTCCAATCCGAGGCAAACCGTTCAATGCCTTTGTCGGTTAGCGGATGCGAGATATCGAAGGTACGCCAGTTTTTTAAAAGGTTGAGCTTTTTGTAGGCAATGGGTTTCAACTCTGTTGCGTTGTAGGTAAATCCTTCGGGAACTCCCACCACCCCTTGTATCCCCGATTTTTTGACACCCTCCGTTGCCGAAGACGGCAACACCTCCCTTTCTAGGGAGGACTGGGGAGGAAGAGAGGAAATCCATTCACGAATAGCCTTTCCGGGAGCGGTAATAATGTCGGCTCCATACGCGAGCGAGGCGAGAAAGTGGTCGGCCGAGCGAATGCTTGCGGAAAGAATCTCCACGTGGCTTTCCACCTGGTCGTACATGGTCCGAATATTTTTGATGAGGTCCATGCCGTTCTCCCCAATATCATCAAGGCGCCCCACAAACGGAGAGACAAACACGTCGCCCTTCTTCGCACCGCGCGTCGCCGAGTGTACCGCCGCTGCCTGCTCCTGCGTGAAGACGAGTGTCAAATTGACCCACATACCGGCCTGAATAGAGCGCTCGGCAGCTAGAAGTCCCGCCGTCGTCGTGGGATATTTGATATGCGCGTTCGGAATCCAACTCCACATTTCTTTTGCCTGCGCAAACATCTGGTCTGCCGTGGTGTTTCTGTCGGCGTAGACCTCAATAGAAACCGAACCTTTGGGAAGCAAGCCCGAAAGCTCGGTCACCACCGTTCGGTAAAAATCATAAATCTCCTTCTGGGTGAATTTCTTCCCTTCAGCAAGCCGCTTTTGTGCCTCGGGATTTTTGGCAATGAGCGTCGGATTGGTGGTCTGTCCGTCCAGCTTCCCGAGGAGCGTGATGATCTCTTTCGTCTCGTTGGGGTCCCCACCGTCCAAGAAGATTTTTGAATTATGAATCATGAAGTATGAATTATGGAATAGCGACACTCCAACATTCTGCAGAATGTCGGAATGTTCTTTCTACGTACTACGTTCTACGAGCTACTTACTAGTTTTTTAAACTCCTCCACCATCGGTACCTGCTCCGCCTCGGTGCCGTAGATTTTGGAAAGGTGCAGGGCGGTCCAGTCGGCGATAAGAAGCGAGGTGAACATCTTTTGAAGTGGGCTCTCTCCTTCGAGCGGAACCTCCGTCACGGCGAGCCCTCGGTCTTGATAGAGCTTCTTGCATACCGCCATTCGCTTCTGGTTTTGCGGGTGGTCGGCAGAATCGGTAAGAAAAATAAAATGGAACTTGCGGGAGAGACCTTCAGTCGTTTGCGTCACATCAAACCCCGTCATCTCGTTGTGATTGAGCTCGGGGAATACATTATAGAACGCGGGAAGTTTGCCTGTCTCGTTCATCTTAATTTTCCAATTGTAGGCAACGGCGCTGTTTCGAGTGGAAGCGTATATGACAGGGACACTCCCCCTAAGTGCTTTTGCAAGCTCCTTTCCTTCCTCCTCAAGCTGTTCTGGTTCCAGAACCGAAGCAAGGGTTACGAGTTCATTCTGTAGTGTCTCACACTGAAGAAGTGCCACCAGCGCGAGTATCTGAAAGCCAAGCCCAGATCGGGGCTGAATCTTGGTTGGGGGAAGCGCTACATGTGGAAGTGCATATTTTTGTGCAAACTCCAGGAGTTTTCCTCCTTTTGCGATGACAGCAAGTGGTAAGCCTCGCGCAAACGCTTTTTCGGCGAAGTCTATAGGCTCTTCAGTATTACCAGAGAAAGAACTGGCAATGAGAAGCGCGCCCTTGAGACGAGCGGGCGGAAGCACGGGAATGTCGTAGTCGCTAAAAAAGCAGAGGTCAATATCGGGTCGATACGCATGCAAAAGGTCGGCCGCAAGGTGCGACCCTCCCATACCATCGAGAATAAACTTCTCGGTCTTAGGTAATTTCTCCGAGTACACCACGGTCGGTACCCACGAGAACTGGGTATGAAATTGTTTGATGGCTTCTTCCATTGGTAGAATTTTAACATAAATCCCGCGCCAAAAGTGACGCGGGACAAAAAACATGTCCGACCTATCGCTTAACGCAGACGAGTAAGGCCGTATTAAACTTTTGAAACTCCATGCTCACGGAGAATCCGACGTGCTCCAGCCATTCGATTTGGTCTTCCATGGGGGCCAAATCGTTAAGGAACATATGGTGATGCGCCCACTCCGTAAGAGTCGCTTCATCTTTGGCGTGCTCTACCAAAAAGTGGAAGTGGCGTGCTTGATTCAAGGCAGCGACTTTGGGGTCGCGGTAGGTAACCAAGTCACCAAAAATAAACTTTCCACCGTGTCGGAGTGCCGTGTGAATCTTTCCGAAAAGTGCTTTCTTACCCTCCGTAGTTTGATGGTGAATTCCTATTACGGAGACCACGAATTTGTATGATTCACTGTCGAAAAGAAGTTCCGAATAATCACCGAGAATGTAGCGGATGTTCACTTCGCCCAGTTTCTTCCGTGCGCCCGCAAGCATTGTGTCGCAGAAATCAACTGCGGTTATCCGCGCGTTCGGGAAAAGAGCTCGAACCAGCCGTGTCGTTATTCCTGTACCGACCCCAAGTTCCAAGATGGCATACGCCCTCAAAGGGTCAACGTTACAGACAACTTCTGCGATTTTTCCATGGAGCTCCTTATGGTACGGTATCGCGCGTGCGATTCCGTCGTCATACTCGGCAGAGCTATAGCCGTGGTAATTGAGCTCTTTAGGTCTTACATTGGTAGTGCTCATAATTTTCTGGACGCACTATACCACGTAAATCCTAGACTGACAATAACTTTTCCCGGTCAAGCGGAATACAGCCGCTGTGTTCTTGCGCATTGCGGTGGCCATTCACCAGACTCTGTGTACTGAGAATTGGAAATTGATATAGGATAGGACTTAGGCACACCCCTCCCCGGTGAAGACAGCGGTACTCCCCTTATTAGGTGAGAACAAGACGAAGACGTGTAAGCTCCATGCTAATTGAAGATTCGTTTTCAAGAAGTCTTCTTCCTGGAAACGCTGTGTCCCCCGAACTGATTTCGCAGTGCCGACACCACCTGTCCCGTGTAGCTGGGATTCCCCTTTGATTTGACGCGAAACTTTAGCGAGTCTTCAATCACCCTTACCGGTACCCGAAGATCCTTCGCCGTCTGTACGGTCCAGAGTCCCTCGCCACTGTGCGCCACCTCCCCCGAAATACCTTTAAGATTTTCCCCTTTCTCTTTATAGGCCTTCGCGAGCCAGCCAACAAGCTTGGACTCAATGACACTTCCCCGATTATACAACCCTGCAATCTTGAGTAAGGGTAACTTAAAGTTGGAGCGTTTCATTACGTCAAAACCTTCCCCAATCGCCTGCATCATGCCGTACTCAATGCCGTTGTGGACCATCTTTACAAAATGTCCCGCGCCGGCACTCCCCATATAGGCGTAGCCATCCAGAAGCGCGAGGTCTTTAAAGAGTTTTTCGTATTTCTCGTATATTTTTTTCTCTCCACCAATCATAAGGCACGCACCGTGCCGTGCGCCGTACGGACCACCCGACGTTCCTACGTCCAAAAAGTGAATGCCTTTCTTTAGAAGCTCCCGCGCTCGTCGCATCGAGTCCTTATAAAACGAATTGCCTCCGTCAATCACGGTATCCCCTTTCTGCAAATGCGGAATGAGCTCCTTTAGCACATCATCTACGACAGCGTGCGGGACCATCAGCCAGATGAGGCGAGGAGTTTTGAGCCTAGTACACACGTCCGCAAGGGTTTCCACAGACTCCGCGCCAATCCGTTCCGCTTCCCTGCGCGGTCCCTCGCTTCGGTTCCAGGCAATAACCTTGTGACCATACTCAAGCAAGCGCTCTACCTGCGCAAACCCCATTTTCCCAAGCCCGATATATCCTATCTGCATATTCTTAATTCATAATTCATAATTCGCTATTCATTCTTTGGTCCCTCGCTTCCCTTCTCATAGGTATGCAGTGGTAACTTACCCCATTTCACGAGTATCGGTGTGATAATTTTCCACTGCTCTTTCACCTCCTGCGTTGACGCGAAGAGTGTTTGGTCGCCACGAATGGCGTCCAGAAGTACACGTTCATAGGCGTTGGGGATTTTATGTTCAACGACTCCTTCGGAAAATGAAAACGCAAGACGTTTCGGTTCCAATTGAAAATCAAAGCCGGGGCGCTTCGCCCAAAACAGCACCGATATTTCTTCTTTTGGCGAAAAACTAAAGGTCAGCACATTCTGGTGCGCGTCTTTGTGTCCTTCGGGACAGAGACAGACGCTTGGTTTGAAGAAGACGGAAATAGACACACCCGATTCCCGGAGCGCCTTTCCGCTTCGCAGGAGAAACGGCACGCCTTTCCAGCGAGCGTTTCGTATGTGCGCTTGCAGGATAAAGTACGTTTCGGTGGTGGAGTCCGGAGCCACTCCCTTTTCCTCTTTGTAACCATGGTACTGTCCGCGCCGTATGGAACCGAAATCAACCTTAACGCCGGAAAGCGCCTTTGCTCTCGCTTTACGGATAGGCTCCGCATCAAGCTCTCTTGGATTTTCCATCGCGACAAGTGCGAGCATCTGAAGCAAGTGATTTTGCCCCACGTCGCGAAGCGCTCCCACCCCGTCGTAGAACGAACCGCGCGTCGCCACATCTTCTTTTTCGTCAAATTGAATATCCACGTGCTCAATGTGCTTGCTACTCCAGAGCGGTTCAAATAGCCCGTTTGAAAACCGAAACGAAATGATATTTTGCATCGCCTCCTTCGCGAGATAGTGGTCAATACGAAAAATCTGGTCCTCCTCAAAGAGTTTCCCCAGAAGTGTGTCGAGCCGTGCCGCCTCCTTCTCATTGTTGCCGAACGGTTTTTCTACGAGCACGCGCGTCCACGCCTTTTCCTCGTCGGGAAGTCCGGGGGCGCAGGGAATCGCAAGACCGGAAGCGGAGAGACGGGTAAATACGGTTTCGTAGAGATTGGGCGGAACGGCAAGGTGGAAGAGCTTGTCGCTACAGACACCGTGCTCCCTATCACGCTCGGCGAGAAACTTCCCCAAACTCTCGTAGCTCTCCGCGCTCGTAAGGTCACCCTGGTGGTACAGCGCATGCGACACAAACTCATCAGGCTCTATGATTTTTCCATGCGCTCGCGCCGCGAGCGCGCCGTCTATAAACGCCCGGAACTGGTCGTGACTAAGCGCTTTGCGCGAAAACCCCACAATTTCATATTTCTGGGGAAGCACCCCTTTCGTATGCAGGTCAAAGAGCGCCCCCGCGAGCTTCTTCTGAAAGAGGTCCCCCGTCGCCCCAAAAATGACAATGGTGAGCGGTTTTTGCATGAGTGCTATTGTACCACCGAACAGCAAAAACAACCTCCTCAAAATATTGACAGTGAATACAAACTATGTTTATGTAGTACCAGAATTATGAACCCTCTCCCTACCCCTCAATACGAAGGCTTGGAAAATTAACTTCTAATGATGACACAAACTTTCCATACTCTTTCTCCATCATCTTTTCATACGGCGTCACTCCACA